>Ga0163108_10003185_pt1 | contig 11700 bp, 2 predicted proteins | sample Fk1155metaG_FD_109644 | JGI IMG/M metagenome (GOLD analysis project Ga0163108, IMG submission 109644) | Marine microbial communities from the Central Pacific Ocean - Fk160115 155m metaG | ecosystem: Environmental > Aquatic > Marine > Oceanic > Photic zone | place: The Central Pacific Ocean...
AAGCTTGATGTCTGGGCTAAGCGCTGTTTCAATCGGTTTCACATGAAAGAGCAACCGCTGCGCACGACCGTTATCGGCAGCTACCCCTTCCCCGGCTGGCTCGAGTTCGCCTGCCAAAACCTCGAGGAATTCGGCGATGCCGACCGCGAGGAAATGATAGACGATGCCGTGACTGCAGCGGTGCACGACCAAAACAGTGCCGGGCTTGACGTAATCACAGACGGCGAACAGACCCGCCTTGACTTCAACCTATCTTTCTACGGCTACCTCGAAGGCATCGATCTTGAGAGTGCTCCACCGCGCCGATTTGGCCCGCCAGCCCACGACCAGCGCGGCAAACATAAAATCAGTTGGCCGTTTGAGGCCCCAAAGGGACTGGGCACTGTTGATGATTTTAAACGCCTCCAGCGCTTGGGCAAAGGTAACGCCACACTAAAAGCCAGCGTCCCTGGTCCGTACACGCTCGCTGGGCGTCTACTGCCAAATCGCCGCTACCCAGACCGCTGGGCCATCACTGAGGAATTGATCCCAATCGTCGCCCGCGAAATGGAAGATCTCGCCGCCAGCGGCTGCACAGAGATCACCGTCGATGAGCCGTCGATGAGCTGCTATGCACATAAGGAGGACACGAAGCGGTTCGTCGATATTTTCAATCGCACCGTTGAGTCGGTTGCAGGCAAGTGCCGCCTGTCGACCCACCTTTGCTTCGGTAACTACAAGGGGCACGCCGTTGGCCTGCGGCAGTACGCCCCGATGTTCCCCGACTTCCTCGAGTTCAATGTGGACGAACTGCACCTCGAGATGGCCAGCCGTGAGTTTGCCGAGTTGGAACTCATCGGTGAAATCGCGAAGCACAGGGATGTTGCCGTCGGCATCATCGACGTCAAGAGCTACTACATAGAGACTGCCGAAGAGATCGCCAGACGCGTGCGCCGCTGTCTCGAGTTCGCTTCGCCTGACCGACTCTCCCTTGCTCCCGACTGCGGGCTCAGCCAGACCGCCCGCTGGGCCGCCAGGCAAAAGCTACAGAACATGGGCGAAGGCGTTGCTCTCGTCCGCAAGGAACTCGGCATAGCATGATCCACCCTTTACTTCAAGGTGAAGACTTTCTCGCCGATGTGCGCGACGCCGCCAGCCTGCGGAACGAACTACACATCTGGTGGCTTGGCCAAAGCGGATTTCTCGTCCAATGGCAAGGCAGTCACCTGCTGTTCGACCCATACCTCTCCGACTCGCTCACACGTAAGTACGCCGCCACCGACAAGCCCCACACACGCATGACCGGATTGGTTGTTTCACCGGTCGCGCTGGACTTTATCGACCTCACCACCTCCAGCCACAATCACACCGACCATCTTGATGGCGAAACACTGCTCGCCCTCATACAGGCCAACCCGAAGATGCAACTGCTCGTGCCGGCAGCCAACCGAGCATTCGCCGCCGAACGCCTGGCCGTCGACCCCAAGCAACTTGAGGCCATTGATGCTGGACAGTCGATCACGCTCGGTCCGATTAAGTTACACGCTGTCCCTGCTGCGCATGAAGAACTAGCGATGGACGACCTCGGCCGTCATCAGTTCGTCGGCTACGTGGTCGAGGTTGGCCCATGGACGATTTACCACAGCGGTGACACCATCCCATACGACGGGATGGAGGAGAACCTGCGGCAGTGGAGAATCGATGTCGCGCTGCTGCCAATCAACGGCCGCCGCCCCGAGCGGCGGGTTGCCGGCAACCTGTGGGGCCGCGAGGCTGCAAACTTAGCCAAGGCCATCAGTGCGCGCACGGTCATTCCGTGCCACTACGACATGTTCGAGTTCAACACTGAGAGCCCAGAGGAATTTCAAGCCGAATGCCAAGCTCTTGGCCAAAATCATCAATCCCTCCTAATTGGCCAACGATGGAGCAGCTCCACCTTGAAATAAATATTGAGTAAATGGTACGCCCGGCGGGACTCGAACCCACAACATCCAGTTTCGGAAACTGGCGCTCTATCCAATTGAACTACGGGCGCAGACCGAAAGTGCTCGATAGCACATAAGCCAACCGTACTCAAGGCGATGCGTTTCTGCCTTAAATGTATCCGTTATTCAAGGCATTCCTAATCAATCTTCCGGAAGCCAGCATTGTTTCCAGTTGGATAGCGGACATAAATAAAAAATCGATAAACCGACTGACCAACTTCACTTAGCACTTGGCATATCTACCCCAATTGGACTCAGTTTTTACGGAATTAATGCGCCAACAGCTACCCACAAGAAAAAGTCCCGAGGGGCACACCTTCAACGGTGTGAAGCCCAGAGTGAATCGGCGTCACATCCCTGCTGTCTTATAGCTCATGACCACATAGTTGCCATTGATAGCGATCGATGTGATTTCAAACTTCGTGTCATCACCTGACTGCAGTTTGTAAAAACGTATGCCTCCACTCTTTTCAACCGTTATGGTCTTACCTTCCTCATCAATGACGACTGCTGCCTCGGGCGCAAACGACCCCACAAGGGCATCTGCGGAAAGCAAAGCAAGGTCCGTCGCGTGTTCTATCGTTACCTCAAGAACGCTAGTGCTCACGCCATCTCGATCATCGATAGCGGATACTGTCACAGTGTAGGTAGCATTCTCCCCATCAGCTGGAATGTCCCATTGAATCAGGCCAGAACCGTTGATCTGCATCCCCTCTGGAGCGTCACCCAGGAGATACTTTATCATGGAGTTGTCCCCGTCGGGATCATCGACTGCAACCTGCAACTCAAAGGAGTCACCAGTCCTGACGGTCACCGGTTCAAGAGTCTCGATCGTTGGGAGATTGTTCGCCTTGACCCTCACCTGGAGAACCTGTTTACCCATGGCATCCTCATCATCCAGTACAATAACCGTCGTGCTGTAACCTGCGCTTTCTGCCCAATTATCAACCGACCACATAATCAGTCCTTCGCTCGACACCTGCATACCCTCCGGGGCATCCTCCAGCATATACTTCAGTTTGGCGTTATCACCGTCTGGATCATCGGCGACAACCTGAACCTGCACGAAACCTCCTGCTGCAACGGCAATCGGATCGATTGAGCCAATAATTGGTACTGCGTTAAGCTTTAGGGTGACCTCAACGGAAACAACTGACTTGAGTCCCACTGTATCGGACACTTCAATGTCTATCTTGTAGTCGTCCGCACTGGCATCCTTTGTCCTCCAGTTGAATTCACCATTGAACCCATTCCCGTCCACCCATTTGAAACCGTCAGGATTGTTCAATGCCTTATAGGTTAGTTTGCCGCCTTCCGGATCCGCGGCATCAACCGTAAACTCAACCGCATCACCAATCTTCAGCTCCAGCGATTCAATCGACTCAACGACTGGAGCCCCATTCACTACTAACTTGAGGTGTAGACTTGCACTCGCACCAAAGGAATCCGTTACTACCACGTCGGCGGTATAATCGCCATTGTGGATTCCGGACAGGGTCGACCAAGTCACTAAACCGGTTTCTGACATCTGCATCCCCTCCGGTCCATTGTTGAGTTTGTAAATCAAAGCAGCCTTGCCGTCGTCAACTACATCCAATTGCAAATTCAGACTTTCACCCGCCAAAAGGGAAACATCATCAATCCTTCCTAAAGCTGGTGCTACATTTGCCAGTACATTGACCTTCTGAAGCAACACGCTGCTCGCCCCGTGTGCATCGGTCGCGGTGAAGCGGACATCGTAAGTCCCCACCTGATTGCTCGCCGGAGTCCAACTAAATCCCGAAGCGGCATCATAGGTTGCCCCATCCGGCAAATTGCCTGCCTTCAAAACCAAATCGCTGTCATCCAAGTCTATGGCTACAGGCATAAAAGCCAGCACATTCTGCTCTTGGCCTGACTGCTCTCCAATATCCTCCCACTTGGGTGTATGATTGACCGTGATGGGAATATTACGTCCGGCAGTCAGTCCATCCTGATCAATCACATGTATCTTGACGTTGTATTCGTTGCCCTCAAGCCCACTGCCTACAGTCCATTGAATGAGCCCGCCCTTGGAGATATTCATCCTTTCAGGTCCGTTTTGAATTCCATACCTGAGCTTTGACAAGTCGCCCTCGTCATCGGCAATCACCTGCACCTCATAATAATCCCCGGTTGATACAATGGCAGGATCAATTGCTTCAATTATGGGCGGAGCATTAACCAGCAAAAGAACCTCATCACTCACCTGAAAACCGACCGTGTTGGCAATGATGACGGTGTAAAACCCTTCATTGGCTTTTGTGGCATTTTCAATGACAAGGGTGTTACCGGTGCCCCCGTCAAGGGCAAAACCGTCCTTCTGCCACTCGTAGGTCCTGGGCCCACTTCCCGATGCCAACGCAAACATTGTTGCAGATTCACCCACCAAAATCTCCGCTGCAACCGGTTGGATATTGATCGAGATCGGCTCGTCCACTATAACCTCGACATCACGACTCGAAACAGCCGCGATCGAGTTGCTGACTTTGACATAGTAACTACCGCTGTTTTCACGCGCCATGCCGCCAATCTCCAACTCGGCAGCGGTCTCTCCAGTTATCTTCTCGGATCCATAATACCATTGGTAAGCGTAGGGGCCTGTTCCACTCACAACAACACTCATATTTAGCGTACCCTCAATGGCAACATGTGTATCACTGGGTTGAACGGTAATCTCCAGAGGAAGAAGAACATTCAGTGTGGCTGCTTCACTTGCAACCGCCCCATGGGTGTTTTGAACGATCACCGAGTAGTCCCCATCATTCGTGGCGTCGACGGAATCGATCGCCAACGTTTCACCGGTCGCCCCATTGATATCGACGCCGTCATGCTGCCACTGGTAGGTAAACGGAGCCGCACCGATAGCCGCAACCGTAAATACCGTGCTCCCTCCCTTCTCAACCGTTTGATCAACTGGTTGGGCAGCGACCCCAGGAGGAAGATTGACCTCTACCGTCGCAGTATCACTCGTCACCTCACTAACCGGATTGATTAAAATCACATGGTAGGCACCTTGATCGGCGACACTAAGACTGCTTATATGCAACGAAGACTGGGTGGCACCGTCCACCGCAGTTCCATCGTGATACCATTGATAACTGACCGGGTTAGAACCATTGGCGGTCACATCAAGAACCACAAGGGTTCCCGCCACCATCGACTGATCCTGTGGATGTAGAGTCAATGTCAACGGCGTCAGAACCCGAACGTCAACCGCCTCGCTGTTCGTGATTCCCGCCTCGTTGGACACCTCGACCGAATAACTACCCTCGTCGAACGACTTCAAGCCGATAAGGTCGAGCGTGTTCTCGGTCTGCCCATCCAAGGCAACTCCGTTTTGTCGCCACAGGTAGGAAACTGTCCCAGAACCTACCGCCTCCACACTCAAAGAAAAATCGCCACCAACCAACACACTCCCCCCTTCCGGTTGAGTCTGGATAACCGGTGACGCTACGACGGTAACAGAAGCAGTTGCGCTGGTGACCGTACCCGCCATGTTCGAAACCGTCACATGGTAGTTGCCCGCATCACTGGAGGTTACAGCCGAAACCGAGTAGACCGATACTTCCTCACCGGTAATCGCCCATCCATCCTTATACCACTGATAGGAGAGGCTCTCGCCAACTGCTGAAACAGACAGCAAAAGGCGAGCGGACTGCCCAAGCGTTTTGTCGCTTGGTGAGATCTCAATAACTAGAGGGGAAATGATACTGATTTGAATTATATCGCTTACCGTCGTCCCGACATTGTTGCTCACATCAACCGTGTAATCACCTACATCGGTGCTGTCGACACTGCTCAATGTCAGAGTACTACTCATCGCACCAGCAATGGAAACTCCGTCCCTTTTCCATTGATAACTCATTATCTGACTGCTGGAAGCTGTAACAGATAAATTAAGATCAGAACCGGCAACCACAGATGTGGAGCCAGTCAGAGAATCGATCGCAGGTGGCGCATTCACAACCAGAGAAGCCACATCGCTTAAAGCACTTCCTGTCGGGTTTGTAACAACCACCTGGTAATTTCCAGATGACGCCTGACTCAGATTAACCAAACTCAAAGAGCCCGAGGTAGCTCCTTCAATCGCCTCCCCATCATGCATCCACTGGTATGTAATTGGATCGGAACCAACCGCAGACACCGCCACTGAAACACTTCCCCCAACAACTCCCCGTATGTCAACGGGTTGAGTCTCTATGGTAACCGGTTGCACCACACGAATCGGGATCACATCACCGGTTGTCGTGCCTGCAAAATTGCTGACCTCAACCGTATAATCCCCGGCATCCGAATATTGCAGATTGGCGAAGCTCAACTTGGAGGTTGTCGCCGCATCGATGAGATTTCCGTCATGACGCCACTGATAAGTCAATTCCGTATCCGCCAGGGGATTGTTCGCTATAACTTCCAGCGTAACCGTGTCACCCAACAGTCCATTGGCGCTTTCCGTCACGGAATCCAACGTCGGCACCTTCGCCAATTCATGATTCAACTGCACCGTACCGGTTTCTCCTCCAATACCATCGACAGCAACCAGATAGGTAACCCCTTTCTCTGCCGTAAATACAACTTCACTATCCGAACCGTCATCCCCGCCGTCGTTGTTGCTGGCCACTTCATCTATGGCATCCCATCCTGTCCCGCTGCCGACCTTGTAAATGGCCAAGACGGTGTCAAAATCACTGTTGTCCGTGTTTATCTTGGCCGTACCACTCTCATCCGGGTTGAATGTCGTCCACGCGGAGGCACCTCCCGTCGTGCCGGCATGGTTAGGCTCACCGGGATCCTTGGCCGCCCCAGTGGTGTTATAAACCGTCGAACCCGTGAAAGAGAACCCTTCCGGTTTTTTCTGAATCTTCCGCAACTTGGTAATCAATCGCTGCAACAGATCGCTCCCCCCAAGAATCGGCTCGTTCAACTTGTCACCTTCATCATTGCCGGCACCCTGCCCTGCTGTAACATAGGCGCCAAGATCCAGCTTCGTGCTGACCTCCATCTCGGATAAATTCTTGTCCAGGCCTATTGTCAGTTGTGCAATTTCACTCACGACAAATTCACCGCCGACTGTCACTCTTACTGAATAGGCGCCGGCATCAGCCACCTGCAAATACTCCAGAACCAGGCTCTTCGAATCCTCTCCCACAATCCACTTGCCCTCTTTGAGCCAAGAGTACGCCACCTCACTGGTTTCCACTGCCAAGGAAACATCAAACTTGACCTGTCCGCCAACCGCCCTGACCCGGGACTGCGGATGGGCTATTATAACAGGCGCCACTGAAGCCGTCTTTTCAAGTGCCCAACTCAATGCGACATCACCAGTCGCTTCATTGAAGCCATCAATTGCAATGTGGTAAACTTCGCCCTCCTTGGCATTCAGCCGAATCACACTTGTCAGATAACCTCCTGAATCTGCATCTGCAGCCCGTGAAACCAACGCGCCCAGGGCATCGCCAGTGTATGCCGCAAGAGTCGTATCAAAGGTGCTGCCCTGGGTGGAGAATGTGACAATTCCGGTTGCCGGAGCCGTCCAACTGGTCCAAACAGACACACTTGCAGCTCGCCCACCGTGCCTGGGCTCCCCTACCTCGGCCGTCGCTCCGACATTGCTGCCCCGGTAACTACCTACACTCCCGCTCGTCGCCACCGCTCTCGAGAAGGCATCCACAAACGCCAAGGCATCGGCCTTGACTCTTAGGTTCATCGGGTTGCTGTATAGGGCACCGCCTTCACTGCCTACATTGAGGCTGTAGTTACCAGAGTCCGTCAGGGTAACATTGCTCAACACAAGGGTTTGCTCAGTTGCCCCCTTGATGTTAACGCCGTTCTTTAGCCACTGATAGTTGAAGGTTCCTAACCCTGAAACAGGCGCTGTCAAAGTGACCATCGAACCAGGATCAACCTCCTTCAATGCGTCCAGATCACCTACATCAGGTCGCAACAATACTCCGACTGTGGCAAGCGAACTCGTCACCTCCCCTACCTCATTGCCAATTACCACGCTGTAGTCACCGTTATCGGTAACACCAGCATCAATAATTTGGAGTGTGGATGCAGTCTCGCCTGCTATCTCTACCCCATCCTTATACCATTGGTAGGCCATGGGCTCTGTGCCACTGGCCAATACCTCTAATTTGTATGGCTGCCCCTCCCTAATCTGTCCAGACACAGGTTGGGTGAAGATGGACACTGGCTGGGCAATACGAATTGTGGCCGTTTGGCTGATTTGATCACCTGCTGAATTGCTGACCAGAACCTGATACCCGCCTGTATCGGACGCCGCAACACTACTGACCGTGTAGGTTGACGAGATCGCCCCGATGATATCCCCCCCGTTCTTGAGCCACTGGTATGTTATGGGCAAGCTACCTGTAGCTATGACCGAAAAAGTCACACTGGTTCCCGTCGGGGCTATCCGTCCCTTTGGTTGCGCTGATATCGCCACAGGCGTCGTAATACTCACCAGTGCACTGTCACTGGTTGCTGCCCCGGCCGCGTTCGTAACCGAGACCGCATATGTCCCTGCATCAGACTCCTGCACAGACTCAACGATCAACGACTCAGACGTCTGTCCGGCAATGGATTGTCCATCCTTTGACCATTGATAGGCCAGCGGTTTAGTGCCTGTCGCCTCAATGCGTATAACTAGACCGTCTCCAGTCAGGCCAGCAAACGGTCTTGGCTGTAACGTAATGCTCGGCGGGATGCTTAATTTAAGGTTCACACTTTCACTGATGACTGTGCCAGCCTGGTTGCTTACATGCACCTCATAGGTTCCACTGTTCTGAACCTGGACATCCAAAATGTTCAATGACGCCCGAACTCCACCTGTTACCGGGGTGCCGTTGTGGTACCATTGATAATTAATCGGCTCACTTCCTGTCGCCTGGACAGCTAGCAGACCGTTGCCGCCCTGGATGACTGTCTCATCAATCGGATGCCCCACTATCTTCACCGGTTCTACCACCACAACCTCCGCGACAGTGCTTCGTACACTGCCAATCGCATTCACCACCTCCACCTGATAGAATCCTCCATCCTGCTGCGTCGAACTAACTATGCTCAACGCAGCATCGGCACCTGAAAAATACAGGTCTCCTCCCCTGTACCAATTATAGGTCAGTGGCTCTGTTCCGCTCGCACTGACCTGAAGCTTCAAGGTGCTGCCAGCGAGCAACTCCTGATTCTCGATCTGACGCAGCAACACTGGAGCGATACTTACGCTCAGCTTGCACTCGACGCTACTCGCTCGCCCAGCTTCATTTGATAGCTTCACTTGATAAACACCACGATCCGAATCGGTCGCTATCGCAATCTCATAAACAGCCTCAGTTGCCCCATCAATCGGACTGCCTCCATAGTACCACTGATAACCGATCGGACTCGTTCCGCTTGCCTCTACACTGAACCGGGCTATCCCTCCCTCGCTGACCGTCACATCTACTAGATCTTGAGTGATGCTTACAGGTGTAATCACAACGAGCGATACTGCGTCGCTTTCTACGCTTCCACCACGGTTTCTGACCGACACGGTGTAGTCCCCCGCATCCGCGTCCGTGACGGATTCAATTTCAAGACCGGCGACTCCGTCCCCGTTCACGGCGACTCCGTCCTTATACCATTGATATGTCAACGGCTTGCTGCCACCGGCAATGATACTTAATTCCGTCGCTTGCCCCCAAATCACCTTCTGCGCAACCGGCGACTGAACAATCGTTGGGCCGGCCACTACATCCAGCCTGGCAAAGCTGCTCCTGATTGTCCCGACCGGATTCGTAATTTCCACCTGATAGAGACCTGAATTATCCCCTTTCAGTTGGCTCAGTTTCAATAGCTCCTCATCTGCACCAGGCAACAGCACTCCATCCTTGAACCACCTGTAACTTACCGGATCGCTACCGCTCACTCCCACATCAAGCCGTGCACTGCTCCCGATCATCGCGATCGCACCTTCCAGATCATTGAGGAGTCTCAGTGGAGTATTCACTGTCAAACTGGCTGATTTACTGGTTGTCTCTCCTATGGCATTGCTAATACGAACCGTATAGATGCCAGAATTTGCGCTGCCGACCCCGGCAAGGTCAAAACCAGCGCTTGTCGCGCCCTCGATAGCCTCTCCCTGATAATACCATTGATAGGTCATTGGCTTGGTTCCCGTAGCCGCAACCATGAAGCTGGCATTGCCTCCCTCGTTAACCGATCGATCACCAGGTTCACGCATGATCACCGGGACTGAGTCGACTTTCAGGTAGGCCTGACTGCTGACACTGCCAAACCTGTTGCTGGCCACCATCAGGTAGATACCCTGTCTTAACTGATTAATGCTGTTCAACACCATTGTATCACTGGTTTCCCCACGCAATTGATTGCCATTATGATACCACTTGTAACTGATAGGCGCTGCGCCTTGAACCACTACCTTAAGTACAATATCCGCACCCACTGTCACCTCCTTGCTCTCCAGTCCCGTCATTAAAGTCGCAGGCATATTCACAGAGAGTTTGACTGGAGCACTAACATGCTCGCCGGCGTCATTCTTAAGACGAACGAAATACTCACCATGATCGATAGATTTCGCTGCAGGTATATTGAGAGTCAGTCCATCTTGCTCTAATAACAACTCACTGTTCCTGTACCATTCAACCTCAATCGGCTGACTCCCTTGAACGTAGAGCTTAAACTGGTGGGAGGCACCAATGTCAATCGTGGCCGATTCCAGACCACCCAGCAAGACAGGTTTCTCCAGCAATCTCAGCGCAACAGCCTTGCTCTCTTTGACTCCCAGATTGTTCGCGATCACCACATGGTAATCCCCCGCATTCATTGAACGAAGGTTCTCAATTTTCAGCGTCGCTTCATCTGCACCTGCAATAACGCTGCCATTGTGGTACCATTGATAAGCCATCGGTTTACGCCCAATTGCGGTCACACTGAACTGTCCCGACTGCCCGGACAGAAGTGTCAACCCCTTCGGTTCCATCAGGATGTTTGGCCGGGTATCCTCCAGTTTAAACGGCAATACGACGATCGGCACCTCCTTTTTAACGATATGGTAGTTCGACTGGTCATCAGCAATAAACACCACTTTCAAGTCATAGAAGCTGTGCTTTTCACCGAGACTTGTATGCACCTCCAGGCCGGTTCCCTTCTTTGGCATGTAATCAAAGGTGCCCGGCACATTTGATCTCGCATTCAACTGAGTGTCACCCAATGGAGTGCCCCCCTCGATCCCAAGTGGGGTGAACCAAGTGACCACAGGCATAGCCTTGTGCACATCAATCGTGACGTGCCTCTCCGCCACATTGTACTCGGTCGTATTCTCTGGGGTGAAGGTCACCTGCAGCAACAGTCCGCTTCCAGCGTTCAAAATAGTCCCAGCTGGCGGCGAGTACTGGAATGTCCCCGGTACATCGGCAACGGCGTTCAACTGCACTTGGCCAAGCGGCGTGCCATGAACAATACCATTCGGGTTGGCCCAGGTGAGAATGGGATCGTCCGGAGTTGCCACCACATCAACGCCTGCTGCGAGCAACAGCAAAGCACCTGAAAAAAAACAGGACGATTTGGTGACATATGTTGGTTTCATTTTTTGACTATTATCACAAAGAACCTTTGCATAAGTCAGGAATTACATGGCTAAAATAGATTTGCCGTCCGCAATCTTGTTAAATCGCACACAAAGTCAACATTTAATACAACTTAACTTCCTCAACAA
>Ga0163108_10003186_pt1 | contig 11698 bp, 12 predicted proteins | sample Fk1155metaG_FD_109644 | JGI IMG/M metagenome (GOLD analysis project Ga0163108, IMG submission 109644) | Marine microbial communities from the Central Pacific Ocean - Fk160115 155m metaG | ecosystem: Environmental > Aquatic > Marine > Oceanic > Photic zone | place: The Central Pacific Ocean...
GCGCCCGCCAAAGCGCGACTTTGAGGCGAAAGTCTCGTCGACATGCAGAGGATTAAAATCGCCGAACAGGCCCGCCGCAGTCACCAGGTGGGTTTCGGTGATGGTCAGCACATAGTCAAACTCATCGCCAATAACAACCTGATCATAAAATGTCCCTTGTGGAATCCTCATCCTGTGCGCCCTAGATAGGAATTAACTAATGAGATTATATGTCTCATATCAAATGCAGTGACCTAGTATGATCTACTTCGCTGCGGACAACTCAGTTAAAGACTTTTCGGAGTCCGATCGCGATCTTCCTTTTTTCCGATCGGAGAGTGTACGCGAGAGTAGTCATAGGATTACAAGAGGCTGGTCATTTCTCGCAAAAACACTAAGATCGCGTTTCAAAAGCGATGCTCCTCATAGTGAAACGACATATTTGCTCGTTGGCCAGATTAATATCCTCGATCAGGAAAAATGGGGCGAACACAAGAATTGGGCTCCAGAAACCTTAAAAGCGTTCAACTGCATGCGCTTTTTCGCGGCACTGTTGACTCTGTATTGGCCGGGGTAAGCCTCCCTCATGATATTGTTATCATTGAGTTCCCTGGCTCTTGCTTAATTAAGGACTGGTGCGCTTTCCCTGAGTATCGAGCGCTCATTCCTATTCGGAATGCTGCAAAACGACACCTGATCAGTTATTGTGAGACAAAGTCAATTGCCATAACCGGTTAGCAACGTGCCTCGCAGCGGAGCGCGGATTTTTCTAAACATGACAATTTCGGTTCTTTTTCTTGGCCTCCTGTTAGGACTTCAGCACGCGTTTGAAGCGGACCACGTTGCTGCTGTTACGAGCATGCACCACATCCGTTCCGAGAGTAGTCAAAACATTTGGTTACAACTCCTTATGAATGCGGGAAGTTGGGGCGTTGGCCATGGGTTGGTGCTACTTGTCGCCGTACTAACAGTTTATTTTTTTGGCGTAAATTTGCCAGAATCAGCACGCTGGATCCTGGAAATCAGCATTGGTTTTCTGATCTGCTATATGGGTATCAGACTTTTTTCCCGGGCAACACAGAAAGGACTTCGCTTCCACACCCACACCCACCAAGGCGGTGTTTGTCATACGCATGCGTTCCTCACAGAAACCAGAGAACCAACGCATTATCCTTTAACTCATAAGCACCCGCCCGGTTTACCCTTACGATCACTGTTATTGGGAATGCTTCATGGTGCGGCAGGCTCAGGCGCGCTTTTAGTACTGACCGCCGCAACTGCTATCACCCCAACCAACGGCCTTATCTATGTTTGCGTTTTCTCTCTTGGAGCGCTAACAGGCATGGTCCTTATCTCGTCTTTGATTGCTTGGCCGCTTGCTCGAATAACCCGGTTCTCCATGATTAAAGTGAGCCACGTGAACCGGTTGATCGGATTTCTAACGTTGGGAATTGGAGTGAACGTCCTCTACCGGAATCTTGCACTCGCTTTTTGATGTAATCCACCTTGAGCGCCTGATAAGCCATCAACTAAAGCTTGAGGCGCTTAATTAATGGGATAATGCTTTTGAAGTCCGCCGTATCGCCTCTTTCAAGCCACTCAAATAAGACCATTTCCGTAGTCACACATTGAATCCCAAGTTCGGTCAACCGCTTCAAAGCAATAGCCTTGTCGCTCGTACTGCGTGAGGTAACACCATCCACAACCAGAAAAGGCTGGTAATCAAGCTGAAGTAATCCAACTGCACTCTGCAGCACACAAACGTGCGCCTCAATGCCAGCAATAACTACCTGAGCACGCTCCAATTGGGCGAGATCGTCCACAATTGAGGGCTCCGCTGCTCCTGAAAAGCGTGTTTTTGACAGAATCTCTCCCTGTTGAACTCGTTCGCGAATTGAATCAACTGTGGGGCCGATCTTGTCTGGGCAGTGTTCAGTGGCTCTCAAAGGCACATGAAGAAGTCTCGCCGCCTGCACCATACCTATGATATTCGCCTCTACCGTCGGGAAACCGGACATAGCCGGCACGAGGCGCGCCTGACAGTCGATTATGAGGAGTATTGAATTAACACGACTGATCAAACTCACGACCAGTTAGCCTCCTATTTCCGTCTCTTCAGCGGCTTGCGTCCGGTTATATCAGTGCGGGCCACTTGCCATAGCCTTGTAAGCGCCTCTCTCAGATTAGTTGCATCTGGCGCGATAATTCTCGCCCAGGCGCCAACGTGATTTGGCAAAGTCGAGACGCCGAAATACAGTTCCTTAGGGAGGGGCTCAACACTGCGCAAGATCTCACAAATACGGTCCGGATCGGAGGCTGGTCTGAGGAAATAGAACGTGCCAATGGCTGATTTTGACCCCATAACGCCGATTTCTCCGTCAGAAAACCCACTACCAGAAACCGTATTTCGATCTCGACACAATAATACTCCATCGTGATCAGTAACCATTGTTTCATTATTGAGTCGGGAAAAGAATGACCGATTGCCATAGGGATCATGTATCAAGTAAGAGTCAGACAGGAGCACCGTTGAAGATTGACTGATTCTCAGGCGAAGGCGCGAAGTCATGTTTGATTCTGGAAATAGAATCAGCGGATCCGGAAGGTATTCCAGGAATGCGTCGTCTTTGACCGTAATAAGAAAATCTACTTCAGCACTGCTGTTCCTCATCCGGTGAACCACCGTTGAAGCCTGAGAAGTTAAATGAGTCGCTGTGCGCGGCTCTGCACACAAGCGCACATTTAGTTTATCGCCAGCGAAAATCCCTCCCGCGCTCGACTGGAGATAAATAGTTGCCATTCCCTGGGGCAGATCATCTGTATAAAGGGGTTTACAAATATGAAATGGGTACCTCGAATACTGACGGCTGATAAACGTCTTCTCAGAGGAGGCTGTTAAACCGAGATCTAGATCAAAAATCGAGGTGGTCGATCTTTCAAACCCCCCGACTGTCATCGAAAAAGAACATCTTTTTGTAGCTGACTTAAAACGTCATAGATCCCGTGGCCAGTGGCGCAATTGGTAAGGATCACCGGCTTTCCATTGCGAACCTCAAAGGCCTCGTTACACATTCGGTCGAGGTCTACTCCCACATAAGGCGCAAGATCAATCTTGTTAATGACTAGAAGATCTGATCTAACCACGCCTGGGCCCTTTTTGCGTGGTATATCGCCGCCACCGGCAACATCGATCACAAACATCCAATAATCTACCAGCTCCAGAGAAAATGTTGAGGCAAGATTATCCCCTCCGCTTTCCAGCAATACAGCGGTCAACCCTGGGTGCGCTGCGCAAAGGTCGTCGGCGCTTTGTATGTTAAGGGTTGGGTCCTCACGGATAGCAGTATGGGGGCAAGCTCCTGTCTCAACTGCTAATACTCGGGAAGGATCTATTAGACCCCCCTTCTTTAGGCGCTCAGCATCTTCGCGAGTCACGAGGTCATTAGTAACCACGGCGACCTCCCAGCCCGCATCACCAAAAGCAGGTATGAGCCTCTCGACTAAGGCTGTTTTCCCAGAACCAACTGGACCACCAATCCCTATTCGCGCAGTTGTTTGTTCTAATTTGAGAGCTTCCATCATCTGAACATATAACGCTGTGTCAAAGGCAAGGTCGGGGCCGGATCACAGTAAGCGATCTTGCCATCAACTGATACATCGAACGTCTGGGGGTCAACATCAATCTGTGGGCAGACCCCGTTATGGAGCATATGTTGTTTGTTTAGTTTTCGCGTCGGCCCAGTAACCAAGAGTTGTTTTGTTAGGCCCAGTCGTTCCGACAGATTGTTGTCAACGGCCAACGAGTTGACAAAACAGGCACTCAGCGATGCTGGAGCTGATCCAAAGGCGCCCCACTGCGGTCGCATTTGTATTGGCTCACACGTCATTAAAGATGCGGCACTATCCCCCATCGGGGCCCAGGCTATAAAACCCCCTTTGACTATCAGCTCTGGCTTAATACCAAAAAAGCCCGGCCGCCACAAAACGACATCTGCCATCTTTCCAGGCTCAAGCGAGCCAACATACTGATCTATTCCAAAGGTTCTAGCGGCATTTATTGTGTACTTGGCGATATACCGTTTTATCCGCTCGTTATCCCCTCTTGCCGTGTTTTCTCCTTCAAGCCGGCCTCGTTGATCCTTCATTTTTGACGCCAATTGCCACGTCCTACAAATTACCTCATTTATCCGACCCATGCCTTGACTATCCGACCCCAGCATAGAGATCGCACCAAGATCATGAAGAATATCCTCAGCGGCGATACTTTGCGCCCGGATTCGACTTTCTGCGAACGCAACATCCTCAGGGATAGACGGGCTGAGGTGGTGACAGACCATCGTCATGTCCAGGTGTTCATCGAAGGTGTTTATCGTATATGGATTTGTCGGATTTGTAGACGATGGCAAGCAATTGTTAATTCCAGCGACTCGGATAATGTCAGGCGCATGGCCTCCTCCAGCACCCTCAGTGTGGTACATGTGAATCGTTCGGCCGTCGATCGCAGCTAATGTATCTTCCACAAAGCCGCTCTCATTAAGTGTATCGGTATGCAACTGAACCTGAAAATCCAACTCGTCGGCAACCCCAAGGCAGGTATCAATCACTGCTGGCATGGCACCCCAGTCTTCGTGAATTTTCAGCCCGAAACAACCACCTTCGATCTGATCGTATAGTGATCCCGGTTTGGAGGTATTGCCGCGACCCAAGAATCCGAAATTGATCGGCCAATGCTCGGCGGCCTGGAGCATTTTGCCAACGTTCCACGCTCCCCCACAATCTATTCCAACTGTAATCGGCCCCAGTGACCCACCTAGCATAGTAGTGATACCAGAGCTAATTGCATGCTCGCACAACTGCGCACTGTCGAAGTGAACATGGACATCAATCCCGCCCGGAGTGGCAATGAGCCCCTCAGCATCGCGGACTGTTGTTGCTGCCCCACAGATCAGGTTCGAGTCGACACCGTCCTTCGTGGCGGGGTTGCCAGCCTTGCCAACGCCAACGATCTGGCCGTCCTTTATCCCAATATCCCCTTTGACCACACCAAGGACCGGATCGATCACCAAAGCATTGCACAGCAACATGTCCAACGATCCCATCGAACTGTTATAACCGGGCGTCAACCCCAGCCCATCCCGGAGCGTCTTACCTCCGCCATGAAGACACTCATCCCCGGGTACGCCAAAATCTTTCTCGACCTCGGCTATCAGTGAAGTGTCCCCCAATCGGACAGCATCGCCGACGGTGGGTCCGTACATCTGGGCGTATTCTTTTCGACTCATTTTGGCCATGAGTTCATGCTCCCTTGAATTTTCTATCACGGGCCCTCTCTAGGGCTGCCGATTTCTGGGCTTCACTGTCCGCGGAACCGTTGGTGAGTCCATTTAGCCCAAAAAGCTCACGCGTGCCGCCGAATTCGGTAAGAATTATCTCCTTATCTTCCCCTGGCTCAAAGCGTACGGCGGTGCCAGCCGGAATATCCAGGTGCATCCCGTACGCCGCTTCGCGATCAAATTTCAAAGCTCGGTTTGCCTCGAAAAAGTGATAGTGGCTGCCAATCTGAACTGGCCGGTCCCCCGTATTAACCACACTAATTGTTTTCTTATCACGTCCCGCATTAATCTCGATTTCTCCTTCTGCCGGCAACAACTCACCCGGAATTTTCCGTTCAGTAATCGCAGAAGCCTTGGATCCTTGTCGTATCGGATCATGCACGGTCACCAGTTTCGTCCCATCCGGAAATGTTCCCTCAACTTGAATCATCGGCATTAAGTCCGGTACTCCAGACATTACGTCATCGGAGGTTAAAATCGTAGAACCATATGAAATAAGGTCGGCCACGCTCCGACCCTCCCGAGCTCCTTCGAGAATCTCATCTGTTATAAATGCGATTGCTTCCGGATGGTTAAGCAAAAGTCCCTTTGCCTTTCTCTTTCGCGCAAGTTCAGCTGCGGAAAAAATAATTAACCGTTCCATCTCAGTAGGGGTAAGCAGCATGATCTCCTCCTTAGATAAAATCGCCGCGTTCAGTTAATGAACAATCTTGATTCAAGTCGCTCGTGACGCATAAGGCCGATCTCCTGTTCCGGGCAAAACGAAGTCACTTTGTCCGCATGTGGGCAAGGCCTACTGATGCCATCGAGTATCTCCCTATGCAACCGCCCAAGAATTGACTGGGCTTCGGTATGGCCAATGATCCCGAGCCGAATCGATGCACCAAGAAACTTGATTGAAAAGGTATGTGCCGACATTAACTCCCCTTTGGCCTCGGGTATTCCCAACCTACCCCAGACTAGGCCCTGGATAACTGGATTATGCCCTCTGGCGACCTTCGTCCGTACGAGCCCCTGATAATCGGCAGCCCCTACAGTATTCATATCCGCGTGTATCCTCAGTAGCGCGCGACCAGTCCGGATCGATCCTTCTCGTTCCTCAGCAACAAGGGATTGTGCATGCACCTGATGATCCAGGTCCGTAAGAATGGAATTGTCACAACAACAGCGAATTGATGCGACCACTATTAGTCTTTCAAACGGCAGCCATCGCCAACGGATTTGACCCCGGATAAAACTTTCTAGTTCTTCCCCGCAACCCACCACCCCGTCATTGACCAGCGTCTCGAGTCCGCTAGATGTAGACGTTGCTCCGCTCGGAAAAAAACTATCCGCCTGCTGGAGCATACACAAAACGTCGGTTGTACCGTTGTTCACTTCAGATCCTGCGAGCCTTGCCAGATCGGAAAAACAGATCCAGCCTATCAATGTAGTCGGCTTCGGGACCTTCTAAGGCAATGAGTAGGTGATCGGCTTCGAATTTGACCCGCCAATGCAAATTGCCGCAAAAGTAGCCTAACTCAACCCCAGCAGAAACACTTAACGGCTCGATGCGCAGCCATTGTTGGTCTTGTAACCGGACAACTATTGCGCAATCTTCATCAAGCCTCAATACCGCCCCGTCACTCAAGCGCTGATCACGCGGAATTATGATCTGGCATTCAATACCTTTATCCGTAATCGCGCGCAGGCGATGCCGAGCAACATCCTGCGGCTCAATAACTAGCGTTTCTAATAACCCCTTATGCGCAAGGGCATGGAGTTGCTCAGAGATATCCGGTTCACTGGCATACCCGATGATTCCGTGTACTTTCAACGTCATGCTTGGCGTCTTCCGGATTAGCCTGCTGTACGAAAAGCAACCGTGGAAACGTAGCGCGAAATCATCTAAATCATATTGTTAGGTATGATCGAATTTCCGCTTCATCTACGTCTGCGCGCGTAGCCTCATGCACAATCTGCCCTCGCTCAATAATTGCAAATCGGTCCGCAACTTCTAAGGCAAAACTCAGTGCCTGCTCAGCAACAAGCAGTGAGAATCCTAATTCACCCTTTAGTACGTTGAGGGTTTGCGCAATATCCTTAATGATCGATGGCTGAATGCCTTCCGTAGGTTCATCGAGAAGAAACACCTTAGGCCTACTGACCAAAGTCCGACCAATCGCGAGTTGTTGTTGTTGACCACCCGATAGATTGCCCCCACGCCGGTTTCGCATCTCTTTTAACACCGGGAAGACTTCGTAAACGAAATCTGGGACAACCTTTTCTTCAACTGCCTCCAGTCCCGCCAATAGATTCTCTTCAACCGTAAGATACGGAAAAATCATTCGACCTTGCGGCACATAACCCATACCCGCTTCGACTCGTTTATGACTGGGAAGTTGACTAATCTCTACACTGTTGATGCAGATGGAGCCGCTCTGAGAGGGAAGAAGGCCGATGAGCGCTTTAATGAGCGTGGTTTTCCCCATTCCATTCCGCCCCATGAGAGCTACGGACTCATTATCAAACAAAGTCAGGCTAACGCTGTTGATGATCTTACTCTCGCCATACGAGACATCTAGATCAGTTACTTTGAGAACTTCCATCATGTTTCAACCACCAAGGTAAACATCAATTACTCGCTCATCGTCCTGAACGGCCTGCATGCTTCCCTCAGCGAGCAGTTTCCCTTGGTGCAGGACCGTCACAGTATGGGCAATTTTTTCGACAAATGCCATGTCGTGCTCTATCAAAACTAGCGATCTTCCCTTTGATACGTCCATTAATAAGTCCGCGGTCTGCTCCCGCTCCCGAGCGCTCATCCCGGCAACTGGTTCGTCGAGCAATAGCAACTCTGGATCTTGCATCAGACACAGTCCGATCTCCAGCCACTGTTTCTGCCCATGTGACAACATCCCAGCCTTGGTTAAGAGCTGATCAGCAAGAAAAATCTGTTGTGCTACCACATTAATCTTATCGGAGATCTCAGGGGTCGATTTAAAGAACAGAGACCCATAGACACTGCGTTTTTCGGGAAATGAAATCTCGAGGTTGTCATAGACAGTGAGATCCTGATAGATAGACGGCGTCTGGAACTTACGGCCGATTCCCGCGCGGGTGATTTGATAATCAATCATACCGGTTAGTTCTTGACCCTTAAATTCTATCGACCCACTCGTTGGCTTTGTCTTTCCACAGATCAAATCCAACAGCGTAGTCTTACCGGCCCCATTAGGCCCAATGACAACTCGCAACTCATTTTCCTGAACAAAAAAATCCAGGCTATCTAACGCTTTGAAACCGTCAAACGAAACGGTCAAGTTCGTAACTGAGAGAATTTTTCCTGAAGGCACGCTATTGACGACCTCCGTCGCCCCTGAGATTCTCAACGAGGCCAGCGAGGCCCTTAGGCAAGAACATCACGATTACAATAAACAGTCCGCCAATAAAATAGATCCAGTACTCGACAAAGTTCTCAGAGAACACGGTTTTCGCGTATCCCACCAAGAATGCTCCGTAAACCGCACCAATCAGCGAAAGTCGCCCACCAACTGCAGCATAAATCACCATCTCAATTGACGGCACAATTCCAACCAGCGCAGGCGATGCGAGCCCCCACTGAATGCTGAACATGGCTCCACCAATAGAAGAAAACAACGCCGCTACCGCAAAAATAAACGCCTTAAACATGGCTGGGTCATAACCGGAAAAGCGCGACCGATCTTCTAAATCCCGAATCGCGACTAAAACTCGCCCCGCTCGACTACGCAATATGAAAGTACCCATCATCACAGCCAATAAAAGAAGGATGGCAGTGATGAAGTACATCACCATTTTGGCCCGATCACTATCCAAATCCATTCCCATAAAGGTTTTGAAATCGTTAATCCCATTGACACCTCCTGTCAGGCCTTGATTTCCGATTATGACGATCATCATGATGGCCGAGATAGCCAAGGTGACGATCGCAAAGTAAACCCCGCTGACACGTTTTTTGAAATTAACGTAACCAATCGCAAAAGCCACCAGAGGTGGAATAATCAAAATAGCGGGAATTGTGAACCACGCATAATGAAAAGGCTCCCACCACCATGGTAACGATTCAACACTGTTCCAGGCCATGAAGTCTGGTAACCCCTTCGTTCCAAAAAAGGTAGCTAGTTCTGTACCCGAAGACGAGTTCGGGTTGGCAGCCCCCTCGAGTTTGAGAAACATGGCCATCATATAACTGCCTAGACCAAAAAACGCAGCCTGGCCCAGGCTCAGGATTCCGCCATAGCCCCAGATTAGAACGATGCCTACCGCTGGAAAAGCAAAAGAAAGATATTTGGCAGCCAGGCCTAGTCGAAACATGCTGAGAAAGGCAGGCAAAACTACCAGGATCAGTATCGCCAGGATCACAAGGCCGGATCGGTCAATGAAATTTGCTAGAGCGGCTCGACGCCCAACCTGGCCATTACCTGCGGCCCCACTTACGACATGGTTTGTCATCAACGGCGTACTCGAGTAGCAAACAACCCGTTCGGCCGAAAATACAGAACCACAATCACCATCAGCAGAATGAGGGTCCTCGCCATTGAACCACTTAGATAATATTCAAATAAGCCCTGTGCTTGGCCGATAAAAAATGCCGAGAAGATTGTTCCGAGCAAACTCTCAACACCCCCGAAAACCACCACGATAAACGTATCTACAATATATGACTGGCCGGTATCCGGTGCAGTTGAGGCCAGCATGGTAAATGCGCTCCCCGCAATTCCCGCCAACCCGCTACCTAAACCAAAAGTGAAGGCGTCGACCCGCTTCTGGTTGATTCCAATAGCGCCACTCATTTCTCGGTTCTGATTGACGGCGCGAATCAACAATCCTACTCGCGTCTTATATAGCAAAACGTAAACTAGAAACGCCGTCACAATTGCAAGACCGATGATAAACAAACGGCTATAAGGCAATGTGACCATGTCAGTGATATGCAATTGCCCTTGCAACCAGGATGCTGTCGGCACCTCAACCGGCCTTGGATTAATAAATTGGCGGTACAACTGTTGCAAAATGAGACCAACACCCCAGGTCGCTAATAACGTATCGAGGGGTCTCTTATAGAGAAATTGAATTAGCCCTCGCTCTAACAACAACCCGAATAGAAAGGTTAAACAAAAGGCTAGTACGATCCCGACGATAAAATAGATACTCATCAGGTTCGGAAAGTAGGCTTCAAAAAGCAGGGACGTCCCATACGTGATATATGCCCCCATCGCCATCAATTCGCCATGGGCCATGTTGATCACACCCATCAGACCGAAGACGATGGACAACCCAAGCGCCATCAACATCAAGATGGTGAAAATGCTGAGGCCTGTAAAAGCCTGCAAGGCGAGTAATTCTGCATTCATAGCAATTCCAATTCTTCCAGAACCGGCGTTGTGCAAATTCTAATCTCTCTTCAGAACTCGGGAAACAAAGAACCGCTCAAATCCACAACTCAGGGAAACGAAAGCGGCTCAAATCCGATTTGTCCTCCACGAATATACGATTTGAACTAACACGCAGTTCTACCAGAATCCTGCAGTCACAACTACCCCCGGTGTAGACCAAGAAGCGAAAAACGACAAGGAAGGGCCGCAAAAACGGCCCTTCCTATAATCGACTAGGGACTCCTTAGATCAATTTATGCGCCGATTACCAACTGTCACGACATTCCCATTACGGTAAACATCTTCAATTGCACCAATTACACCACTTTCGGGAACGGGTCCGGCTCGATCAGTTTAGATTCGTAAATCATGTTGACCTGACCATCCGGGAGAAATTCGCCAACCCGAGCGTATTTCCAGAGGTGATGGTTATCCTTATGAAACATCACGTTCCCTTCCGGACCGTCAATCGGGAGTTCCGAAGAAGCTGCGACAACATCATTAACCGCAAAACTGTCAGCTTTTTCACATGCGAGCTTCCAGAGATAAACTCCAGTGTAACCACACGCAAGGGTGTCACCTGTGACCCGGTCTTGGCCATACTTGGCTTTAAACCCTGAAACGAACTTCTTATTTGCCGCGTTGTCCAAACTCTGGAAGTATCCCATCAAAGTCAAGCTACCAGCGGCGTTCTCTCGCCCAATTCCTGAGACTTCCTCCTCAGAAACTGCGAGCGACAACACTGTAATATCTGGATCATCAATGATACCCGCGGCTTTCATTTGCTTGAAAAAGGCCACGTTGCTACCACCCACCACGCAGTTCAACACTACCTTGGGCTTAGTCGCTTTGATCTTGTTGATTGCGGACGACCATTCAATGTGTCCCAGTGGGAAGAATGTTTCACCTAGTGATTTACCACCAAGTCGCTTGAGCGCCATGGTAGACAACTTGATAGTCGTTCTCGGCCAAATGTAGTCCGACCCCACC
>Ga0163108_10003187_pt1 | contig 11697 bp, 9 predicted proteins | sample Fk1155metaG_FD_109644 | JGI IMG/M metagenome (GOLD analysis project Ga0163108, IMG submission 109644) | Marine microbial communities from the Central Pacific Ocean - Fk160115 155m metaG | ecosystem: Environmental > Aquatic > Marine > Oceanic > Photic zone | place: The Central Pacific Ocean...
CCCTTGATCTTGACCAACTGGGCTCGCATATTGGCCAAGAACTTGACGCCTTCAGGCAGATCATTGAACTGCATCAGAAGACGTATCCGCGGGGACTGCAGCGTGTGACGTAAATGCGCCTGGGCCTCAAGCAGGGTTTGCGCGTTCTTTGATAAATCTGCAGCATCCAGTTCCAACCACTGGCGTGCTGATCGACGCAATGCATCTGGATTAACTCCATATTCGCCCGCCAGTAGCCTCAGAAAGTTTTCGCGACCTCGTGAATTCAGATCCAGGTAGACTCCACCCAAACGCGCGGCCCGGGCCCGCGCAGAGGCAGCGCCCCCCATCTCAGACAGGCATTCATCAACCTGTCGGCGAATCAGATGGAGATCTTCTGCGGGTAACGCAGAGCGCACTTTGCCGGTGATCCGGCTGATTGCGCCGCGTTCAACTTGAACCCAAGTTTTACGCAATTGCGCTAATCTTTTTAGTCCCAACCGGGCAGACAGATCCATAGCGATGTTCCTTGCAATAAAAGTCAAAAAGAAATTTCAGGCCACGTAGTCAGCATCCAATCTGGGTCAACGATTGCTGTTACCACCAGGCCGCCGCATTAACCTGTATATCTTCCATGGTGATCGCGGCGGCTTCGTCCCGGCACAGATACGCAACCAGTTCTCCGATCTCGTTGGGCTGCACCAACCGTTGCTGCGGCGATTGACTGATGATCTTGGCGATTTCATCGTCCAGGCCTGTGCCGTTCTTCTCGGCCTTGGCCTTGAAACTGGCATTGAACATATCTGTCTGCACCCAGGTAGGGCTAACCACGGTAGCAGTCACCCCATGGGCGGCGCCTTCAAGAGCAACTGCCCGGTTTAAACCGAGCAAACCCGACTTGGATGCACAGTAGGCTGAGTGCCCAGGCACCGCAGTGCGTGCAGCGGTCGAGCCGATACTCACGATACGGCCCCAGTCCCGTTCAATCATGCCTGGGAGGCAGGCGTGCATCATTCGAAAACATCCGATCAGATTGGTATCGATCACATCGATCCAGGTTTGTTCGTCGTGATCCACAACACTCTGGGATGTGCTGATTCCGGCGGAATTGACCACAATATCGATAGGGCCAAGATTTGCTTCAGCCTCGCTGATGAACTGCGTTACGCTGGCACTATCGCGCACATCCAGCAACCCTGTATAAACCGATGCGCCGATGTCGGCCAATTGCTGCTGGGGTTCAGCAGTTACCGTTCTGGCACCCAAGGCGACTGCCGCGCCCTGGCGCGCAAGGCTCAATGCACTGGCAAGGCCAATACCGGAAAAACCGCCGGTGACAACTGCCACCCTTCCCTTGAGGTGCTGCAATTCGTCTGGCATGGCCTTATTCTGTTGCGTGATCCAATGCCTGAATGATATCCGCCGAGAGATCTTCGGCATTTTCCAGACTTGCCAAACGTTTCTTCATCACCGACTGGGTGGGATTGCCAACACGGGCATAGATATAGCCCGGTACCTCACCGGAAAAGCGCTGCTGGCCTTGGGCTATAGAGTCAAAAGAGTGGGTGGCATTCAGGTACACCGGCGGGTTCACGGAACCATGGTGACTTGCCGGATCGTACCCTTCATGTATCGCACGCGTGCTGAAGCCGGCCGGATGGCCTGGACTGGGTTTTTTCATCGGCAAAGATTACTATTCTAAAGGATGGAACTATGGCATAAACCGCTGCTGGCACCTAACCGCAGGTCGATGCCCACTGCGGGTACGACACTACAAAACACCGACTGGTGCCAGCTTAGCGAGACCCCAGTCGCTCGCCGGCCCAGCGATGAAAAGCGGCGGTGGCACTATCCATTACCGGTGTCAGTACGCCGCCGTCAAAACCTGGAGAGGCCCGCCCAGCCTGCATTCCCATGACCACGTCAATATCCTCAGCGAATACCTCGCGCCAGAAGGTGTGCTGCGCTTTGCGCAATTGGGTAAAACGGGGTGAAAGCACTTGGTCACCAACGCAGTACAGTCGGGTTTCCTCAAGCGTCCGATTGTAGGCCAGTGGAATAACCACCATGACAAAAAGGTGGTCTGCCTGTAATCCCAGCAAGGTATTGGGGAACAAAGCTGGGTATTCCGCTTCTTGGTATGCGTCTTTGGGCCAGGCAGGAAAAACTGGCAGGTGGCCATCCGCGCCGGCGCCCAAGGTATAGCAATGCGACAACTGGCCGGCAAAATCCTCGGTAAGATAAATCCCATGGTCAGCCAGTGGCGAAACCTTATTAAGCGCAGGATGAACCGTCGGCAGGTGATAAGCCTCCAGGTAATTCTCAACAACAAGTTTCCAGTTAGCCTGAAGCTCGAGCTGTATGCGGGAATGTGACTCACCCAGGCGTAGCAGTGACGGCCCCTCACTCCCCCAGTAAGGCGCCCAACGTTGGGCTAATGGAAAGATGAACTCAGCAAAAGGCGGCGCATCCCCGGAGAGGTTGATAAAAACCAGATCGTGCCACTGCGCGCTGGCGACCTCGACCAGACCAAACTTTGAGCGATCCAGTGATTCGATCTGGTTGATACCGGGGCCACCGATGTTCGGAGTTCGTGTCAGTTTTCCTTCAAGCGTATAGGTCCATGAGTGATACGGGCAGCGCAGGGACTGTTTGACCGTACCGGGAGCGTTGATCAGTACATGGCCGCGGTGACGGCAGACATTGTGAAAGACCCGCAGGTTCTGGTCACTACCACGAACTAGCAAAAGCGGCAGTTCCATGAACTCAATCGGAAAGACATCACCCGGGCTAGGTGCATTACTGGCAAAGCCGATACAGGCCCACATCGGTGCGAAAATCTTTTCGCGTTCAGCGAGAAACTCCTCGCGGTTACTGTAGTAGCGATTGGGTAAGCCAATCGACAGGGCGGTAGAGTAACTGTCTGTCATGTGGCGCATTATGCCATCACCAAACCAGAGTCCTGTTCTGTGCTTTTTTTGCGCTACTGAACTCGGATCTGTCTCCCGCAACTACCGGTGGAAAATTCTGTTGCGCTACCCAAACTTGGGCTTTTCGAACATCGAACCGGCATCCAGGGTGTAAGACTACGACAGTGCCACTTTCTTATTCTCTAGCGCTTGATACCGGGAAACACTTTCTGATTAGCAATGGGCAGGAACTGATTATCTTCCCCGACGCTCCGCCAGTACGGGAGTCGATGCGATCGACGCAACCCATCTTTCCGGTTGCAGCTAGGACTCAAATACTGAGTACCGATTAAACCTCTGGCCGACGATAACTAGACAGCGGCCCGAATTGGACATCGGTCAGCTTACCAACACTATCAAGGTCCACCACCATCTGTCGAATACACCTCCAGCGAGACAACGCGGTAACATCTACATTGTAATACTGGGCTACAGCATGAACATCGACCGGTGGGCGGACTGAACGCTGTTCTTTATTTCGAAAGCGATACTGGTTTAATTTCGCCCAGGATATATACAAGACCACCAGCACGAGCAAGCTAGAAAAATAGATCCTGATTACTCGTAGCGTCTCTTCAGCCTGCTCTCCCGGGATCGAATATTGGTAGGTGACCCCGCCCTGGAACAGCCAAGCCAGCAAGCTGGCGAGTGGTTGCCACAAATATAGGAGCACAGCCCAGAACGCAAGCGTCACCCCCACTTCGGCAATTCGCTGGCGCGTGCGCAGCAAACCCGGAGATTCAATAATCAATCCTTGGGCAGGCTTTGGATTCCCCGGTCGGGACTTATCCATACAGCTCGTTCTCCAGTTTTTTTGAGTAGCGCCTTGGGAAATCCCTGCACGGTCGCTACAACGTTAATAATCCAGTAGGCAAGCGGATACCACACCATCCAGAAGAAATACCTCACCAGACCTTTTTCATAACGCGAATCCAGAACCAGGCTAACCCCTGACTGCAACAGGCAAGTCAAACCAAGGATGACGCCGGTCCACTCCGGGGTTAAGGATTCGATGCGCAAAGTTGGCGGCAGCACAATGAATTTACCCAACGCCCAGAGTACGATGGTCAGCACCAGGGTATAACTCCAGACCACACTAACAATATATTCGATGCAAATCAGCCACATTCGGCGACGGCGCCACGGCAACATCTTGCCTACATAACGCAAAAATGTTTCTGCCCCACCTTGGGCCCACCTGATTCGTTGCCGGGCCAGGCCTAAAAGCGTCTCTGGCGTGAGTATCCAGCACAATGCATTTGGCTCGAACCGTACATCCCAATGGTTTAACTGCAGGCGCCAACTCACGTCGATATCTTCGGTCACGTTATCCGAAGTCCAGTAGCCGATATCGTGTAATGCCGCCTTGTTGAACGCCACAACCACACCTGATACCGTGAAAATACGGCCATATATCCGTTGGGCCCGCTTTATCAAACCAATAATGGAAGAGAACTCACCAACCTGGATCTTGCCCAACAGCGATGTCCGATTGCGGATTCGCGGGTTACCCGTCACAGCGCCCAGCCGTGGTGAGGATAAGAACTGACGTACCAGCCAATGGGTTGCATATCTATCCAGCAACGCGTCGCCATCAATACAAACCAGTATGTTGCTCGCACTCATTAATGCGCCAACGTTCAGAGCGACTGCTTTGCCCTGGTTACCCGCCAGATGAACAACACGAAGCATCGGATATTTCTCGGTTAGGCCATCGAGTAATTCACCGGTATCATCTGTGCTCCCATCATTGATCGCGATGATTTCGAAATCCGGGTATTGCTGTGCCGCCAAAAAGGCGATCGTGTCTTTGACGTTATCACCCTCGTTATGACAGGGCACCAAAATGGTGACTGGTGGATACTCCGGCAGGGGTCCCGGGTTATCCCAAGGATCTTTGCATTGATTTTCCCAGTGATAACGATAGTAGACCCCCCCAAACATCCACAGGTATGCCATAAACAGGGGGTATAGAAATACAAACTCCTGAAGACGGACAGCAAAGAAAGAGGTCGCGCCGTCCATTACTGTTGTCGATATGGGTAATTCTCAGTCGAGAAACCAGGCCTGAGAATCTCAAGTTTCGGATGATCATTAAGAAAATCATCCGGGTAGTAGGCAACGTTCATCGCCCCTTTCAAATAGAACTGCCGAAACTGTGCAACCAGCGTTTCAGTGGGAATATTCGTTTGATTTCGCCAATCTCTGGTTTGTAATTCAAATATCACTTTATCTGTGCCCCCCAGAGCCTTATTGACTGCATCATAAAGATCTGCGAGCCATTCTTGTGGATCGGCTGCGTTTTCCATATACGGCATCGCCATCAGCGCAACATGGTCGTAATGCTGTATCGATTTCAACAGGCTCTGTGCAAACCATTGTTCACTTTCCGGGTTCAGAGCCACAGATGCATAAAGATTACGGGCTGACCTTAAGGGGGCGCCTTCGCCTGACCGAAAGTACCTCACGCGTTTCATCATCTGATCGGTAAAGTTATTCCAGGCATCTACCTTCAGATCGGTCCAGCGACGCATAAGGGATTCATCCTGGTGAATTTCGGATACTGTCTGGAAATTGATCCCTTGCGTTTTGTAATATCGGAGTGCCTCAGGGTGCATATCTTCAAAGTCGGAAAAATACGCATCATCGTGGAAAAGCACCCCATCGAAATGGGTGTACTTTCCGAGACTGTCGTAAATTGAACCGATCAGCGCCACACTTTCTGGATCAAAAATGGACAACCTTCGATAATCTATCCGCGCCGGGGTTATACCCTCATTACCAGCCCGCCGGACCCCATGCGCTTCAAAGAAGCCAGGGTTGACATCAAAAGAAGCGACGGGCATCCAAGCGTAGACACTAACACCTGCGCGAGTCTCCAACTGCCACGAGACACGATTAAATAGATCATCGCGTACCGGCAATACAGAGTTCGGAAAATACAGTGCATCGGCATTACCGTCGCCATCCGGATCTGCGAAGGCCTGTAGAAATACCGTATTAATCCGCATTGCTTTAATCCGATCAATTAGCGCATCAAGATTCTTTCTTTGCTGCTGCTTGTCATCATCATATACATAATCAAGATCTATATGGGAGGCGCGAATGGCCTCAATTTTTGCCGGGCTCTCAAGACCGAACTTAAGATCCTCGACTGTCGGATTTCCAACTATAAGTAAACGACCTATTCGCCCGGAACGGTCCACTAGGTGGTATGGATAATTGTCCAAGGTTAGAAAAATCTCATAGCCAACTTCTCTCGCTATTTCTTCCACCTCTATACTCCACTCCCCATATGGCCACACCATTGTTCTCGGCTTATACCCAGTCAGTTGCTCAAGTAATGCATGGTTACGGTTCAAATCGGAACGAATTCTCTGGTGATACTGTTCATCGGTTTCATAAACCTGCAGATCGCTGAAGTACTGTCGAGTTGCAGCGGCAGGCTGGCGATTTTGTTGCGGATTACCAATAACCCCTCGGTGCAGATCATAGGTGTGTGATGCAAACTCAATGAGACCTGAGTTAGCCATCTCACGAATCTGCAATGCGGTAAGAAAATTCTCCCGGGGCTTTCGCTCACCGTCTCCATAGACCACATCTGAACCAGGGGCTACTTCAAGCCAACTACCCACCAAAGCCATAACGGCCGGGTAATTAAACCGACGCAAAAGAGGAAAGATCTCATGGTAAAAACTGGCATAACCATCATCAAAAGTTAGGAGAATCGGCTTTTTTGGCAAGCTTTCGCCAGTTTTGGCCGCATCAATTTGATCCAGCGTCACTGGCGTATAGCCATTGACCCTGAGCCACTCAAAATGCTCGGCCAGGTGTCGAGTGCTGACGGCCATTGCATCCGGGTCGCCACGGCCCCTGACATCATCACGCACGTCGTGATAACACAATGCCACCAGGTTGCTGCCAGTGTTTTTTTCCTCTGCCATTGCAAAAGGAATAAGGCCCGCCGCCATCATCAACATGGCCAGTAAAGTTCGGCACATCATTGGAATCTCCAGTCCATGCCAACCCTGAAATTAAGCGACTCTTCCTCATTGCCATCATAACTGTGGCGCTGATATCTCACCCCATAAAAGATACTGCCTCTCTTATTGAACCGGATTCTTTGATCGTACTCGACGGCACTCATCTCGCTTGTGCCAAAACCCCGCTGGAAATACTGGCCGAATTCTCCTAGCAGGCGATGTGAGAAGTTCTGATCGTAATGGCGGTGAAGGATTCCCTCGTATTCCATTGCCAGAGCTAGTGAATAGTCATCCACTGGATTGAAGTAAGCGGCGTCGGGCTGGGAGTTATCCGAGTATGAGCCACTTTCGATCAGGGCGAGCTGATGGTGGGGCCGGGAATACAGCAGTTGGTAGCCCGACAAGGCATACTCGTTTCGAATATTGCCATCAGAAAACGGCATGTGCCGAAGTTCGCTATTGATTCGAATCCGCTCACTAAGCCGGTGTTGCAGCGTTAACGTGTAGGCCTCGGCCTTGATATTCTGATCCCAAGCACGTACCGGTGTATCCTGTGCAAACTCTGCTGTCGAAAACGAAACTGAACTGAAATCATTAGGCCGCCAACGCCCATTCACCGCCAGGCCGGTGTCGGTCATCTGGTCAGACTGACTGAGCTCAAGAACAATATCCCACTCAGGCTGCCGATATTCCCCTCCAATACCATGGCGTCGAATGACGACCCGACCGCCCTCAAGTTCGGCCTGTGAAGTCCAATAATGCGCAAACAATCTATGGTCAGCGTGCAATGGCTTGGTGAAATAGAACACTTCGGTTTCAATGTCTTGTGTACCAAACGTATCTCCAGTACTGCTGCCCGATGATGCTACTGCGGAGATCTCACTCATATTACGGATCGACCAGTCCTCTGCAAGACTCTCAACTCGTTTGTTCTCAGGGTAATCGCGGGCGAGATCCTTGATCAGCGGCTTAAATTCGTCAAAGCGGTTCAACGAAAAAAGGCTTTCGGCCTGCCCTATCTTTCTCTCTAATAGATTGGGATCAATATTCTGGACAAGTGTGTATTCTTCGAGCGCCATCCTTGGCCAGCCTCGAAGGTTATATACGCCGGCGAGATCACTTCGGATCTGCGCATTGTATGGTGCCTTGTTCAACATTTCCGACAGACCCGCGTCTGCCCGAGCCGGTTGATTTCCCCACGCAAACAACAATTGACGAAACCGCCGTGCATCAACAATTTCGTAATTCTCAATTTTACCAGGCTCTCGGCCGGCAAGCTTATCTATGGTGTTCTCAGCACGCCCAAACTGCTCTGCCTCAATGGCTGCGAAAAACAATAGAACCAGTGAATTAAAACTCTCAGGAGATTGCTCCAATGCCCAGCTGGCAAGATTAATGGCCTGTTCTGGCTTTTCGAGATACAGATAAGCACTGGCGACCGCATTTAGTACTTCAACTGGGAATGCCTGCCCGCTATGCCCCTCCTCCAACAGATGCAGATATTGGATGACCACATCCAACATCTGGCCGCTCACATGAAACGCCAGGATATAGTCGTAGATCGCCCGTAAACGCAAGTTCGTCTCCGTTGGAAAGTGCTGCGACAGGTAATCCAGGTAAAACTCACAATAATCTATTGCCTGTTGCTGGCGCTCACGCGCAATCTCTATATTGGGCTCGTACATACTGGCCCAGCGAATCGCTATTGCCGCGCGATCGGAGTACATGACTCGCCAATCGGAAAGTGGAAACACCCGAGGCCGCTCGGCAGCGCCCGCTAGTGCTAATTGGGGCAAACCAAGAAAATTCGTGGCCAGAGTCCACTGTCGATAGGCGTAGTCATCATCCGGATAGGCATCTAATATCTTCTGGTAAATTGCAATGGATGCTGCAAAATCTTTTTCTACGTCTTTCAGATAGGCTTTGGCATGAAGCACATCTCTTTGATCCGGCCAGCGCTCCTCCAGCGTTTCGATGAGGGTGGCGGCCTCGTCCAGTCTTCTCTGGTCGATCACACTTAAGACCTGGCCTACGCCGAGTACTATCTGCCCTGGATAAAGACTGTAGCCTTGTGCGTACAGTAATTCGGCTTCGTTGTAACGGCCAGAATCTCGTGCTGCCCGCGCTCTTGATTCGGCTTGTGCCGCTGAAAGTGAAGCGGCCGGGGCGGGTCCAAACTCCCCCTCTGCCGATCCGGAGGCCTCCTGGCCGTAAGTTAGTGACCCGTAAAGGGTTGCGTACACGAACAGGATGGCCAACAAACTGGCTCTAAACCCCGGCTCCCAGTTACTCAGTTTCAAAAAACAAACACGCCTTCTCATAGTGGTAAGTCAACTGACCGACTTCATGAATCACACAAATATACCCAGTATCTTCCGCAACAATGAATGACTCGAAGTCGTCAACATCGAGTGAGCCAACTCGATCGCTGACTCCTTATTCTTCACGCGCCCTCCAAACAGATTGAACGGTAAGTGGTTATCTTTTCGATAACCATAAACCCACTTGTTGATCGTCGGCATACTACCTCATTACCCGGCTATACGGAAAGATTGAAAAAACAATGTAAAACTTGCCTGTCGATTTATAGTCGTCGTGTACAGGATAGTGCTTTCATTACGGCGACGGATTCCGTTTTTATCAACAATATCGTGTCGCGTTGGGAAAGGGCTTTTCATGTCAGTTTATCTAGACTGATCACTTCGGAATTGGGTTAATGCCACACATAAGGATCCCGCGGTGAAATCGATTACGGCTTGGGCATTGACGCAAGACTATATCCGGGATGGGTTTATCAATGGCATTGGTGTACTTTCAGCCAAAGAGGTCGCTACCCACAGAAAACAACTGGAAGAAATGGAATCCCAGATTGGGCCACTGCATTACCACAGTAAAGTGCATACGGTTTTTCGGTCTCCCTATGAGCTTGCGACGCACCCTACCCTGCTCGATCTTGTTGAGGAGATTCTGGGCCCTGACATACTGCTGTATAACGTGACCTACGTTATTAAGGAACCCGCGACACCGGCTTTTGTAAGTTGGCACCAGGATCTGACTTACTGGGGTTTTGATGGCGATGAGCAGGTCTCAGCCTGGCTGGCACTCTCGGTGGCATCTGCCCAAAGTGGCTGCATGCGGATGATCCCGGGGAGCCATACGCAGGGTATCTGCGACCAGAAAACCGGTGATGACCCTGACAATGTGCTGTTGCAATCGCAGACAATAGAAAATGTCCGTGAAGAAGATGCGGTGCTTTGCCCACTAAAACCCGGAGAGGCCTCACTGCACCACGGTTGGACTATTCATGCCTCGAGTCCCAACACCAGTAACGATCGACGTATTGGCCTCAACATCCAATATATCAATCCTCGGATGCGCCAGAAAAAAGCCGCATCCGATTCGGCAATGCTGATCCGCGGGGAAGATCGGTACGGCCATTACGAAACCGACCAGCCTGCTACCGAATGGCTGCCGCAAGACGCGGCCACACGGATACAGGAGTCAACCCAAAAATATCACGCCATCTCAGGGAGGCCTAACGATCCCTGACCCGAGGCCCAACGACCAAGAAACCTCAGTCTTCGCTGCTACGGTTGTAGTCATCCTCTAGGCGCTCAATATCATCCTCGCCAAGATAATCGCCTGACTGTACTTCGATAATCTCAAGCGGCCTGTCTTTCGGATTCGCCAGGCGGTGTATGGTGCCAGGCGGTATATAGGTCGACTGGTTCTCCTCCAATATGAAGGTTTCCTCCCCAACGGTTACCTGCGCCCGACCACACACCACGACCCAATGCTCTGCCCGGTATTGATGGCGCTGCAAAGAAAGTTTCTTGCCTGGGTCCACTACAATACGCTTAACCTGAAAGCGCGCACCTTGGTCGACAGCTTCAAAGCTGCCCCAGGGCCGATAGACTCGTCGGTGATGCTGCACCTCAGCGCGGCCCTGCGTAGTTAGGTCTGCTACCAACTGTTTGAGTTCACCGCCGTGATCGCGCTTTGCGACCAGCAGGGCATCCGGCGTATCCACAATCATCAGATTATCGACACCGATCGTAGCAACCAGGCCGCGCTCGGAGATCACCAGGCTGTCATCGGTATCGTTCAGGATGACATCGCCCTGACTGGCATTGTTGCGCTCATCTTTATCAAAAGACTCCCACAGGGAAGCCCACGAGCCAATATCACCCCAGCCCGCATCCAGCGACACCATCATCGTGCGCGATGCCTTTTCCATTACGGCATAATCGATAGAATCCGCTGGGGCCGACTCAAAACTACTCTTTTCCAGGCGCAAAAAATACCCGTCCGGCTGCGCGTTGGATACAGCCGTGCTACAGGCCGCCAACATGTCTGGTGCGTGTTCGGCAAAGGCCTTGAGCATCGTTGATGCCTTAAAAACAAACATTCCACCATTCCAGAAATACCCGCCATGATCCAGGTAGGCCTGTGCAGTGGCGGCATCGGGCTTTTCAACAAACTTATCGACCTGCCCCACCCCTTTTTTGAGCCGGCCTTTAAGACGGATATAGCCATAGCCGATATGAGCACTTTGCGGTGTGATGCCAAATGTCACCAGGTGGCCCTCACTCGCCAGCGCCACAGTCTGGTCCAGCGCTGTCTTAAATGCATCATTATCTGCAATAACATGATCTGCCGGAAACACGGCGATCACATCGTCACCGTGCTGTGCTTCAACCAACTTAGCTGCCGAGGCAATAGCTGGCGCCGTGCCCCGGGCAACTGGCTCGAGGATGATGCTCGAG
>Ga0163108_10003188_pt1 | contig 11695 bp, 8 predicted proteins | sample Fk1155metaG_FD_109644 | JGI IMG/M metagenome (GOLD analysis project Ga0163108, IMG submission 109644) | Marine microbial communities from the Central Pacific Ocean - Fk160115 155m metaG | ecosystem: Environmental > Aquatic > Marine > Oceanic > Photic zone | place: The Central Pacific Ocean...
AGGCCTGACGGTCGAGGGTCGCTGGGGTGAACCCGAGGACGTCGGCCGCGCCGTTGCGATGCTCGTCCGGGGCGACCTGCCTTACGCCACCGGACAGGTACTCACCATCGACGGCGGCCTGATGATCCAGCGACTCTGAACCGGCTCACCCGTCGGTCGCGGGAATGTACTTGTTGTACAGCTCGGCGTAATCCTCTCGAACCGGGCTGAACACGTCCAGCACCCGGGCTGGCCCACCGACGGCGACGGCCTTGTGCGGCGTTCCCGGCGGGATGATGAACAACTCACCCGCCTCGCAGACCCGCACCTCCTCGCCGATCGTCAACTCCATCCGCCCTTCGAGCAACATCCCCCCCTGCTCGTGAGGATGACTGTGCAGGGGCACAACGGCCCCCTCGTCCATCTCCAGGTAGCTCAGCATCAGGTTCTCACCGTAGGGCGTCCGCATCCGGCACCCCGGCAGAATCTCGAGCGGTTCGACATCATTGATATTGATATGGGGCATCGCCTCAGGTCCCTCCCGCACCACACACCTTGTCTCGACCGGCGACCAGAGCCTCGATTTTCCGGTCGGCCACGCTCCGCGGCAACATCCAGAATCCGCAATCGGGATGGACCCACCCGATCCGGTCCTCCCCCAACACATCAATCGCCCGCTCGATCCGCGACGCCACCACGTCGACCGACTCGACCTCGTTGTCCTTGATGTCGATCACGCCGATCCCCAGCGAGATCTCCGGCTTCAACTCGCCAAAGACCTCCAACTCGGCGTCACCCCGTCGAGCGAACTCCAACACCAGGTGGTCGCATTCCAGGGCATTCAGGAACGGCAGCAGATCGGCATAGGTCCCCTGCTGGATCGTCTGGCCCCCGTAATTGCCGAAGCAGAGGTGAACGGCACGTTGCGTCGTGACCCCGGCCAGCACACGGTTGATCCCAGCCGCGGCCAGTGCCGCGTCCCCGGGCCGTCCCGGCAGGTTGGCTTCATCGACCTGGACCACGTCGGCATCAATCCCGGCCACCTGGCCGGCCAGCACGTCGCCGAGGGCAAGAACCAACGGCTCGAGATCCCCGTAGTGGGAGTCGAGCAGGGTTCGCGCGAGCATGTACGGACTGGTCACGGTGAATTTCAGCGGCGCCGCTGACAGATCGCGGACCCAGGTGAAGTCCTCGAGCAGGTCCAGCCGCCCCGGTCCCAGGGCGGTTCGCACCACGCCGGCCGGCCGCGAACGAAACTCGAAATCCGGCAACGCGCGAAACCTCGCCAACTCCTCACCGGACAACTCGGTGCTCACGCCCTCCAGGGGCCCGACAAAGTAATCGATCATCCCGTTGGTCTCGGGATGGTTGACATCGAACCGGGACAACTCGCCGTCGCTGATCACGTCCAGGCCGGCAAGCTCCTGGGATTTCAATACGACCATCGTCGCGTCACGCAGATGAGCGGCCGTCGGATAGGCCCTCAACCACTCGGGGACGGGGTAACTGCCGACGACAGTGGTCTTGATCGGTGAGGTCATCGTTTCATGATAGCCTTGCGATCGACCCGGAACAGCGCCGGGCACCCGCTGAGGCGGTCACCGCGCATTCCGCCAGGCCGACGAGGGCGTGAATTGCTCGACATCCAGTTCGAAGCCGACACCCAGTGGAGCACGGTGCAGGCTGCCCAGCGACACGCGGCCCCCGCGGACATCCAGGGTCGGCCACCCTCGGGAGCTGCGATGGTAGAGGTCGGGGTGAGCGGCGAGGATCTGATCGCCGACGGCTCCGGGGAACGCCTCCAGGCCGGAAAAATAATGGTGCCCGTTACGCTCGATGCTCGTCACACCCAGTGTCGATGCCACGGCCAGGTCCTGGAGCAAGGCCACCGGGCCGATGTTGGCCAGGTCCTCGCCGCTCATGATGTATCCCGGCCCCGCCTCTGACACTGACTGCTGGTTGAGCCGGGCCAACAGGCAGGCGTTGATGACACCACGGAAGACACCCTTGCAGTTCTTGTGACTCGTGCCGTGGTAACCCAGGGCCAGTGCCCGGGCCAGGCTGTCGGTCTCGGCATCGGATTCGTCGATGATCATCCGTGGCCGCTGCGACCAGCCGGCCAGCCCGTCGTCCCCTCCCAGGACACTCTCGTCCAACGCCACGTCACGATGAAACGGCTGTTCGACGAACATCAACCGCGACAGGAATTCCCCCAGGTCCGCTTGTGACGAGAGCGTCTCCCAGTAACCGCGAAACGTGTCCAGGTCGCGGAACTGCTCGTTGCCGTCGAGCGTGAACCCGAAACCCCCGACCCCGGCCGCATCGACCAGCGCGGCAATGTCTCGCAACCGTTGCCGGTCGGCATCGAGATCGCCGTTGACCTTGATCTTCAGATGGCAGAGTCCATAGACGTCCAGGCAGGCGGCCAGCGACTGCGGCAGCCCGTCCCCGAGCCGCGAGGACTCGTCAATTTCCTCGTCGGTCAGCGGGTCGGCCATTCCCACGGTGTGCCGGGCAATCACGCGGTCGGGAAGTTCACGCGGCAGAAGATCCCCGACCTGCAGCCCTTCGAGCCGGGCTTCGCATTCGCCCAGCCGCAGGCCCAGTTCTCCGGAGTGCAGCAGTTGCGACCAGGAACTGCCTTTCGCTCGCGCCACGGCCTCGATCATGGCTCGTTCGACAAGCGTCATGCCGAAATTGACGAGCAGTGGCGGCCAGCCCCGTTGATGCCCCCACGCGGATTGCCGATCGTAGAGCTCCCGCCAGAGATCGAACGCGGTTTCGCCCCGGCAGCCCTCGGCCAGGGTGACGGCCTGCTCGATCGTCGTCAGCATCTCGTCGATTTCGTCGTCCAACGGTGTTTCCGGCACCTTGGTGAACCACTTGGGCGGCAGCAAGTCAGCCGCCACCCCCGACGCCTCGCGATCATCAACCCGCACGTGCAGGCGGACAAACGCATGCGGTGCCTCGGTCATCGTGGCGATGCCGTAGCGAAACGGCAGCCGCGTCTTCAGGTCGATCAGGTGGATATCCCCACCCAGTACCTCGATCGTCATCGCTGCCTCTCCTCGATTGCCAGGACCCGATCGGTCAACTCGCTCCGGAAATCTCCGACGGATTCCACCACGGACTCTCGCCACGGTCGGCGACCACGACACGGGCGGCGTTGTAACCGCACAATCCGGTGATGTTGCCACCGGGATGGCACGAACCGCCGCACAGGTAGAGACCGTCGACGCCGCTGCGATAATGACCGGCCCCGGGAAACGGGCGGTGGTACCCCACCTGGTCGTTGGCAAAAGAACCGACCAGCAGGTCTCCCTCGCGCATGTTCGGCAGCCGGCGAACGGTGTCCAGCGGTGTTCGCACAAACCAGTCAAGAACCGCGTCGACGAGATTGGGTGCCTCGCGCGTCCACTCGGCCAGCATCTTCTCGCCGTGCTCACGCCCCATCTCGTCCCACCGCAGTGGATCCCCGGACAGCCGATACGGGAGCTTCTCCCACATGAAGGCCGTGTGCGATCCCGGCGGGGCCTGGCTCGGATCAAATCGTGTGGGACAGCAGCCCCACATCACCGTCGGCGGAATCGTCCCCTGCTCGTGGGCCTGGACGATCTGCTCGAACTGGCCGTCATCGGACAGTCCCAGGATGACCATGAAAGCCTCGTCGAGTTCCGGATCGTCCTGGGCCGCCCGGTAACCGGGCGGCTCGGTCAGCGCCAGATTGAGTGCAAAAAGCGGTGCCAACAGGTTGTAGCGAAAACTGCCTGCACGCTCGCGCAGCGGCGGGGCAACCGCGTCGGCATCCAGGAGTTCGAGGAGCGTCTGCTGGGGGTTCAGGCCGGAAACAACGAACGAGGCGCCTTCGATCCGCTCGCCATCGGCCAGAGCGATACCCGTCGCGCGACCGTCTTCGACCAGGATCCCGTCGATCGACACGCCGCACCTCACCTCGCCACCGTGCTCGGTGATGTCGCTGACAAGCGCCCGGGCGAGTTCGACGGCACCTCCCAGGCACATCTGCGCCTTGTGGCGCCCGGCCATCAGGGCGGGAATCGAATGCCCGAATCCAGGCAACCTCAGGTCAACCTCCCGCAGGCCGTTGAAGAACAGCAGGCCGGCCCGCACCGCCGGGTGTTCGAACTCCTCGCGGACGAACTCCAGCGGCGACCGACGCGACACGTCCAGCAACAACCGTCCCTCGCTGGTGCTCTCGAGCCAGGCTTGCCGTCTCTCTGGCATCAACGGCGGCGACTGGGCCTCGGGAACCAGGATCGTCTCGACGATCGGCCCGAAACGCTCGATCCAGGAACCCAGCACCCCGGCGTCGCGCCGTGAGAACTCGGCGACCGACGCGAGTGTCCGCTCCGGATCGGTCCACCACTTGATCGCCCGTCCGTCGGGGCAGATCATCGCGACGTTCAACTCGGGCTCGATGTAGCGGGCCCCGTGCCGGTTGAGTTCGAGGTCGCTGTACCAGGGCATGGCGGTCAGGGCCCGGTGAAAGAACCCGTGCGTGTTGTGCAGGAACCCGGGGTGACGCGGGTTCTTTATCGTCTCGAGCCCCCCGCCGGGCTCGTCGGCCCGGTCGACCGACAGCACGCGGTGACCGGCCCGGCAGAGGTAGGCCTGCAGAACCAGGGCGTTGTGCCCGGTCCCCAGCACGATACCGTCCCAGGCTCCGCTCATGGCTGCCGCTTTTCACGCCGCCAGCGGGCCATCTCGGTCGTCACCAGCAAGGCCATCGCCCCGCCCCGATTGTCGGCCCCGAGGATGGCCGGTCGGTCGAAATAGGCCCTCAGGTTCTTCTGCTTACCGGTGCCGGTGCAGACATCAACCAGCGTCGCGTCGGTGGCGATCCGTGACTGGATCGCCGGCCACGCGCGGGCAACCACCGCCGAATAGGTCTTCTCATCCAACCATCCCCGCCGGATTCCGCGGATCATCGCGTAGGTGATCATGCAGGTGCTCGTGAATTCCCGGTAACTGCCGCTGTGATCGACGACCTGGTGCCAGGTGCCGGTCGGATCCTGGAATCCGACCAGGGCCTTCAGGTGCGCCCGATGGGCGGCCAGGATCTCGGACCGCTCCGGCGCCGCCGCGGGGAGATGCGAAAGGCACCAGGCCAACCCCAGCGCCGGGAACCCGTTGCCGCGACCCCACGGAGCCGGGTCCAGAGGCGAGTGGGCGTGGAGACCGTCCGGGCGGAGGTTCTTGCCCAGCATGAAACGCAGGTGCCGCAACGCCATCGCCGGAAAACGATCGTCCCCGGTCAACGCACCGGTCTCGACCAGGATCGGACAGGCCATGAAGACCGAATCGCTCATCTCGACATGCCCGGGCATCGCTGCCAGCGGGCGCCCCTGCTTGTCGAAGGCCACCTCGGCAGCACGCCGCGCCAATCGAAGATAGACGGGCTTGCCGGTCACGCGGGCCAGTTCTGCAAAGATCAGGTGTCCCGAGTGGTTGCTTCCGGACACTCTTCCCTTGGGAATTGTCGGTTTCTTGCCCTCGGCATAAGGGGCCACGATCCTCTCGACATCTTTCAGGTGCGAGGGATCGCCGGTCAGTTGTCCGAGTCGAATCCGGCCGACCAGCGCCAGCGCCGGAATATAGGCCACCTGGTTGAGCTGCTGACCGTATCGACGAACCAGCTGGCCGGCGATCTGGATCGGCGTCCGGGTCTGCCGCCGCTGGATCTCGCGGCGAGCCGGTGAAGGCCCCGAAAATCCCGAACCGAAAATCTTCAGCAACTGCCTCGTCGCGTCCTTCCCGGCCGAATCGGCTCCCACGACCAGCCGCAACGCGGGAATCGAACCGGTTCCGCAGGGCTTGTGCCGCGGCAGACTCGACGAAAGATCGGTCGTGGCCACCAGTGGCGGCCCGAGTTTCTCGAGCGAGGCCATTCCTCTCAGTCCGGCACGAGGTACGAGCAACGCCGGCTTGCCCGGGGGGCCGACTTCGATGACGAGGTCCGGAGCCGAGATGCCGATCCACCGCCACAGGTAGTGAGACTCGGGGTTCTTTGGATCACTGTAGGCGGTTCCCTTGGGTGGGAACGCCTGGCGGGGTCGGCCACCCGAGAGGTTGCCGCCCGACTGACCGGCAGCCCAACCGTCGGGATTGGCGATCGGCACGGCCGACAGGACAAAGCGGTCCCGGTAACCGGCCGCGTCCCCGGACGTATAAAACCATCGCAGCACCGCCAGGATCGACTCCTCCGGCCGCGGTGACACAGAGAAGCCAACCAGCAGGATCCGTGTCTTCTTCGTGGCGAAGTCCAGATCGTCGGCGGTGACCAGCGCCGGGATCCGCGTCCCGTGACGCGTGACCCCGATGTCCAGCCGACTGAGTCCGGGAATCCGGACCGCGGCGATCAAACGATCGACCTTCCGACTGGCTTCGGTTTGCTCGGCAGCCACGGTCGCCGGCCCCCCGCAGAACATCAAGCCGATGATCAGTCCAACGATCCCGGTCCCGAAACCCCGCATCCGATCTCCTCCACCTGGTTTGATCACGACGATGTCTCCACAAACTCCTCCGGGTCAGTCCGATCATTCCGGCCCCCGCCCAGACCCATCTCCAGACCCAGCCGGTCAAGGAAAACACGGCTCCCGTCGAGACATTCCCATACCTCCGGGGACGGGGCGATCTCGAACAGGTACGGTCCGGGAAAACCCTGGCCATCACCCATCCCGTTGATCGCCCTGACCACCGCGGCCCAGTCGACCTCGCCCTCGACCACCGCCGGCCACGGTTGACCGTCACGACGCTGCTTGAAATGGATCATCGAGATCTCGTCGGGCGCCAGGCCGGCCGTGACCGTGGCCGGGTCCGGATCCCCGGGAGCCAGAAGCAGGTTGCAGGGGTCAAAGCAGATTTTCAGCCAGTCGCGGTCGGGACCGGCCGCCGCGCGGGCCCGATCAAAAACCTCGCGGAACCAGCCCCAGTCTTCCCGGGCGTGCTCGATCGACAGCAATCCGCCCACCCGGCGGACCGCCGTCAACAACCGCAGCACCGTGTCGGCGGCCTCGGCAGTTGTCACGCGGGTGTGGTCGGTCTGCAGATCAACCAGCCGCAGGTGAGGGGTTCGGCCGGCTGCCAGGGGACCGATCGCCTGGCAGCCGGCGGTAAAGACCGCGTCGTCGCCGGCATTGCCCGGTGCGAAGCAGGGGTAGCCCAGCGCCAGATCCCAGGTCAGGCCGTCGCAGGCCGCGGCGAGTTCGGACAACCGCTCAACGTCGGGAACCAGGTCATCTGACGATTCACAATCACCCAGGCATCCCTGTCTTAGTTCGATCGCCACGTACCCACGGTCACGTGCCTGGACAACCAGGCTCTCCAGGGACACTCCCTGTTGGATCTGGGCCTGCCAGCAGTTCGAGACGATCCCCGCATTCATGGCCGTATCCTACCGCCCCGGCGATGAGACGACCAATCCGCTGCGACGGGACTTCCCCTGCTGATGGTGATCGGAGATGATGGGCCGGCGGAGCCACCACGGGTGGAAATCGGGATGAGGTCGCCGGGAGCGGCGGTCGTGGAAATCGGGGCAGGGATGAGTAAGACGCCGACACCGATCGAGACCGTGCTGGCCGAACTCAACGGGCCGCAGCGCGAGGCCACCTGCCACGACATGTCCCCGCTGCTGATCGTCGCCGGAGCAGGCACGGGCAAGACGACGACGCTGGCGCATCGCGTGGCCTGGCTGATTCACCAGGGCACCGATCCCTCGCGAATCCTGCTGCTGACATTCACGCGGCGGGCTGCAGCCGAGATGCTGCGCCGGGTCGATGCGATCCTGCAGCAGACCCAGGCCGGACAGGCCGCCCGCTCGGCATCGCAGCGCGTCTGGGGAGGCACGTTTCACTCGGTCGCCGCCAGGTTGCTGCGGCGGTTCGGCAAGATGATCGATCTCCAGCCGGAATTCTCGATTCTCGATCGCGGCGACGCCGAAGACCTGATGGCGACGCTGCGAACCGAACTGGGACTGGGTGACAGCGGACGCCGCTTCCCGAGAAAAGGCACCTGCGTGGCCATCTACAGCCGTATGGTCAACACGCAGACGAGCCTGCAGGACATCCTGGAGACGGCCTTTCCCTGGTGTGCCGAGGATGCCGAGGGGCTGGCCGGGTTGTTCGCGGCCTACGTCGATCGCAAGCAGGACCAGTATTGCCTGGACTTCGACGACCTGCTGGTCTTCTGGGACGCGTTGCTGGCCGACGCCCAGGCGGGTCCGTCGGTCCGCAGGCAATTCGACTGCGTGCTGGTCGACGAGTACCAGGACACCAATCGGCTGCAGGCCGATCTTCTCGACGGCCTGAGTCCCGGCGGTCACGGTCTGACGGCTGTCGGCGACGACGCGCAATCGATCTACTCGTTCCGCGCCGCCACGGTCCGCAACATCCTGGACTTTCCCGAGCAGCATCCAGGGACGTCGGTGATCCCGCTCGAACAGAACTACCGCAGCACGCAGCCGATTCTCGAGGTGACCAACCGCGTGATCGGACAGGCCCGACAACGGCACGACAAGACGCTGTGGTCGGAACGAGTCGAGGGCGAGCAACCGGTCCTGGTCGATTGCACCGACGAGGACGAACAGAGTGATTTCGTGGTGGAGGAGATCCTGGCGCGTCGCGAACAGGGAATCGCCCTGAGGGACCAGGCCGTGCTGTTCCGGGCGTCACACCACAGCGTTGCCCTGGAAGTCGAACTCGCACAACGCAACATCCCGTTCCACAAGTACGGCGGCCTGCGTTTCCTGGAAACCGCCCACGTCAAGGACCTGATGTCATTCCTGCGACTGGCCGACAATCCCCGTGACGGTGTCGCGGCAACCCGAATGCTGATGCTGTTGCCGGGAATCGGTCCCACACGGGCCGGGCGATTGGTGGCGACACTGCTCGAGGCCGCAGGCAAGCTGACGGCCTGGGATGACGTCAAACCACCGGCGGCAGCCCTGGAGACCTGGGGGCGATTGCTCGAACTGCTGAAGCGACTGGCCCGGGACGACGGGGCCGAGCAGAACGTGTCGGCCCAACTGCACCTGGTTCGGCAGTTCTACACGCCGCTGCTCAAGGACCGCTACGATCACGCCGCATCCCGTCTCCGTGACCTCGAACAACTCGAACAGCTGGCCACCCGCTACACCAACCGGACCCGCTTCCTGGCCGAAATCACGCTCGACCCCCCCTCCTCCACCCAGGACCTCGCCGGCGAACCGGTCCTCGACGACGACTTCCTGATCCTCTCGACGATTCACTCCGCCAAGGGACTCGAGTGGGACAGCGTCTTCGTGATCCATGCCGCCGACGGGAACATCCCTTCCGACATGGCGACCGGGGATGCCGAGGAAATCGAAGAAGAACGACGACTGCTTTACGTGGCGATGACCCGTGCCAAGAATCGCCTGTTCATCTGCCATCCTCACCGTTACTACTTTCACGGACGTTATCGGGGCGACGCGCACGGGCTCTCGCAACGCAGCCGGTTCCTCAACGAGGATGTCCTGGCCTGGTGCGAACGACGAAACGCCCGGGCGTGTGCCGACGACGAACCTGGCGCCGAGCAAATCACCGCCGACGTGACGGTGGCCGATATCCGGCGTAGAATCAAGGACCTCTGGTAGCCCACTCTCTTTGGCCATCGTCTGCCGTGTCCGATCCCCGCCGTGCATTGCTGTGCGTTCTGGTGATGCTTGTACTTCCGGTCGCCATGCCGGTGCAGGCCAACGGGGAGATTGCCTCCTACCGCTCCCGCAACTTCCTCGTTCACACCGACGACGAGCCGGCGAAGGCCCGGGCGTTGCTCGAACGACTCGAACGAATGTTGGGGATCATCGCGGCCTACTGGAAACGCCCTAACCGGCAGATTATCGAGTGCTGTGTCGTCAAGGATCTGAAGGCCTGGCCCCCGGACCGCCTGCCCCCGCGGGCCCTCGAGAGACTCCGCCAGCGGGCGGGCATCACCATCAGCGTGAAACGCATGCGGGGCAAGGCCTTTGTCACCAAGAGTCTTGTCTATGCCACCGCCGATAACCAGACCACCCAACACGAGGCCGTCCACGCCTTCGCCCACCAGATGTTCGGGACATCCGGACCGGTGTGGTACAGCGAGGGAATGGCGGAAATGGGAAAGTACTGGGAAAGCGAGAACGATCGCAGCGTGCGGGCCAAACCGGCCGTGATCCGGTACCTGCAGTCCACGCCCCCTCCCGTACTTCGTGTCCTGACTCGCTCCGGAAAAACGGCCGACTCGTGGCAGAACTACGCTCAGCGATGGGCGCTCTGTCATCTCCTGGCCAACAATCCCAACTACGGGCAGCGGTTCCGCCTGCTTGGCCTGGGGCTGCTCAGCCAACGTCCCGGCGCCAACTACCGGTCTGTCTTCGGGTCCATGGACCGGGAGATCTCGTTCGAATTCCGGGTCTTTCTCAAAGACCTCGCGCCGGGATACCGGGTCGACCTCTGCGCGTGGGACTGGAAGACCCGTTTTCGACGACCCAGGAAAGGACGAACGTCGAAGGTGACCGTCGACGCCGGCCGTGGCTGGCAGGCGAGCCGATTGACCGTACAGGCCGGTCGCACCTATTCCCTGACAACCAGTGGCACCTGGCAACTCGGCAGCGAGGACAAACCAGTCGATGCAAATGGCGACAAGCAGGGACGCGGGAAATTGCAGGCGGTCATTCTCGACGATTACCGGCTGACCGCGACGGCCGGACTGGGCACCAAGACGACTTTCCGCCCCAGCCAGGACGGGAAGTTGTTTCTGCGTTGCGGCGACGACTGGGGCAGCCTGGCGGACAACTCGGGACGGATCACCGTCAGCGTGACGCTGGACCCGAAGTCTGCCGAGTCCGACACCAAACCGCCCAACAATCGACGCTGACCGCAGTGTCACGGCAGCCGCGTGTGGGTTTCCTGCCCAGTCACTTCTTGCCTGTTGTGATCCACGCCGCCGCCGAAAACCACCAGCAAACGTCCGGTCCGAAGACCGTGCGTTGGGCTGGTGTGTTTTTTCGGTTTTTTCCGGAGATACCGGCTTTTCCATTTGCCATCCCGGCTGTGCGTCACTACAGTCTGATTTGTGGGTTTTTTGCCCAAACGTTCTTTTACAATTCGGTTGCATGTGGGTTTTCTGCCCATTATGCTGGATGCGACCCGCGGGCAAGGGTCGGTCGGCAAGGACACCGTCCGACGACCGCTCGCGATTCAATCCGACCGGCACTCCGACTTCTCCTGTCAACTCATCCCCATTCCAACTCGATCGACCGAGCAACGAGACCGGGGTTTGCGACAAGAGTGCAAGAGTGACAGACACGAGGAAATGGCGGCTCAGGGACGAGCCGGGAGTCCGGAAGGATTGAGCCTGGATGGGTTACGGCCAGACGCTTTGATTTTCATTCACACGACCGTCCACACATGGCGACATCGACGTTCATCACCGGTGAGATTCGACGGACCGTCGATGAACGCTACCGGGTGTCATTGCCTTCGGAGATGGCCGAGGCAGTCACCGACGCCAACGGCGAGACGATTGTCTCCAAGGAGCGTTACGGGTGTGTGAGTTTGTGGCGGGCCTCGGACTGGCGGGAACGGATTGAAGCCGGTGTGAACCTGATTCGTCAGAAGATCGAAGCGGGACGGATGGAGCGACGCTACGGGGACGTGCAGCGGCTGGGACGCCTGCTCTCGACCCGACACCAGACCGTTCG
>Ga0163108_10003192_pt1 | contig 11689 bp, 10 predicted proteins | sample Fk1155metaG_FD_109644 | JGI IMG/M metagenome (GOLD analysis project Ga0163108, IMG submission 109644) | Marine microbial communities from the Central Pacific Ocean - Fk160115 155m metaG | ecosystem: Environmental > Aquatic > Marine > Oceanic > Photic zone | place: The Central Pacific Ocean...
CCACTGCATGAAATCAGAAATAGAAATAAAGTAAGATAAATTAAAATTTTACCCATGCTTCTATTAATAACAAAAAAAACACTGCGCGTAAAATGTTGTTAAAATTTAAGCGTTTACAACAAGTCTCTTGTGAAGGGGGAGGATTTTTCTTACATTTATTGAGGAAGGTTCGCTTTCAACAATGTCATAATTGCTTTTATCTGAAAAAATCTTTTTCAAAAATTCATTTGTTAAAGCGTGACCACCATGAATGCATTCTACTGATCCAATAACTCTTGCACCAGACAACATAAAGTCTCCTGCTAAATCAAGTATCTTATGATTTACAAATTCTTTTTTAGATCTAAGTCCACCCTCATTAAGAACTTTGTCTCCTTGAACTACAATTGCATTATCTAATGAGCCACCTTTTGCTAAACCGATAGATTTAATTTCTTCTATATCTTCATATAAACAGAAAGTTCTTGCGGCATAAATGTCCTCTAAATTTTTCTCTTGAAAATTTGTGCTATTTGTTTGAGTCTTAATTAAAGGACTTCTTTCATAGTTCAATGTAAATCTAACTTCAAAGTTATTAGCTGCTGGAGCTATATTTATTGATTTGTCATCTTCTTTAAATTCTATTTTCTTTTTAATTTTAATAAATTGTCTTTTACCTTCTAGAGTCTTAAGTCCGCAATTTTTTATAATCTGAACAAAATCTTTTGCGGATCCATCCATTATTGGAACTTCTGGACCATTCAAATTGACAACTAGATTATCAACGCCACAAATATAAAATGCGGCCATCAAGTGTTCTATGGTTGAAACACTTGCTCCAGAATCGTTTTTTATTTTTGTACATAGTTTTGCTGAAGAGACATTTTTAAAATTTGCTACAATTTCATTATTTTTTTCTAAATCACTTCTTTTAAAAATTATTCCCGAATTAGAATTCGCCGGTGTTAAGGTAACATCAGCGTTTGTGCCCGAGTGCAAGCCTATTCCAGAGAAGCTCACTTCTTTTTTCAATGTTTTTTGATTTCTTTCCCACATAAGAAATTTTATACAAAAAATAGAAACCGGATTGAAAACAACTAATATTACAAAAGGCTACAGTATTTACTTGTTTAGAAGAAACGCTCAAAAAAACCCGAAATTATTGACTTTTTCTTATTAGAGAATGGTATTGCCTCCTTATGCCATCCTTTAAAAATTAATTCTGCAGCACCTAACAAAGACCCAAAGTCATCTTTTTTTACTGATTCGGTAAAAATTTTATTGTGTTCAGTATTTATAGATTTTTTAAATAAATTTTCTAAATTTTTATACACGGTCTCATTTTCAAAGCATAAATAAACATTAGATATCTTGTTATCCAAATAATTTAAATTTTTATTTCTATTAAAAGTGTAATCTATTATTTCTTTTACTCTCGCATCTATAATGTTTTGAATATGTTCAATGCTCAATTTTTTAAAATCTGACTTTATAAAAAATTTTTTATCTATATATTTGTCTTTGTTTTCCTGTAAATTATCAAAATTAAAACTATTTATTATTAGTTCAATCTCATCTCTCTTCAATGAACAAAGCTGGATAAGATCTTCGTAAATTGCATTAGTTCCAAAAGGGAAATTTTTAAAAAAAACCAATGAGGAATCTTCATAAAGAGAAACGGTGCTTAATTCATTGTCTACACTAATTGTTATAAAATTTTTCAAATCTTTTTTTTCATTTAACAAATATAAGCCGTCAGCTAAAGGTTTGCTTATTATCCTGTCAATATTTAAATTGTTATGATTAAAAATAGCCTTGATATTTTTTAAATTATTGTTTGGAATCGATATAAATGTCATATGCAAACTTAGATGATCTCCAAATATATTAAGGGGCATTTTTTTTTGCTTTGTTTTATCCAAAATAAAATTAGAATTTAATATATGTAATATTGAATCTTTTTCGTAATTCTTTGTTATAGAACTTTTGGCTTCATTCAATATGTAATCTAAATCTCTCTTTTCAACTTTTGATCCATTAAGCTTTTTAAAACCACTTAAATTAGTACAGAATATTTCTTGCTGATTAAGAACTACCGAAATGTTTTTAAAAACCTTTTTAGTTTTCTGTTCTATGTCTTGTAAATCTTCGATTATAATTTTAGCTGTATGATTAAAGTCAGAAATTTTACCTTTCTTAATTCCGGCATTGTGAGAAATTTTTTTGCTTGTAATTGCGTAGTTAAGTTTTTCGTCTACGTTAAAAACCGCATATTTAATTTTATCATCATTTATTTCAACTATTAATTTTTCTTCCATAATTCATTCTTACTTCATTATTATTTGATTCTTTACTCTAAAATCAAATACTTTGAATTTTTTAAAGTTTTCTTTTTTATATATGGATAAAAACTTTTTTATAGACTCTATGCTCCTGTCATATTCCGAAGGTAATTTTAGTAATTTTCCGTCCTTCAAAAGAATATCCCACCTATTGGATTCAAAATATCTAAAATAATCAACTAGGTTAATTTCAAAATTAGTTTCCTTAAGACTTTTATAAAATAAGCTAAAATTTCTATTGGCATTTTTACCGTATATTAGAGGCAAAGATTCGAATTTTTTATTATAATTTTTAATTACTTTGCCATTTTCAAATACAATATATTTGCCTTCATTATTATCTATAAAAATTCCTGTCGGGCTATATTCGTCGATTGTTATTTTTATTTTACTTGGATATATTTTTTTTATTTTTATATCTTTAACAAAATCTGCATCAGCAATTGTCCTGATTAATTTTTTTGAATCTAGTATAATTATATTCTCTCCGTTAAATGCCTCTAGTCTTTCTTGAATTTCATTCATATCTGCATTCGTAATGCCATTTATTTCTATTTTTTTTATTTTAAAAAACGCATTTATTGGACCTTCTTTTAAGTCAAGATTGTATGTTGTAAGGACAATAAATAATAGAATCCATAAAAAAATATTTTTCTTTTTCATCTATTCAAACTTGCATCGTCTACCATCCATTTTACCAGTTTAGTAAATGAAATTTTATAGTACCGCGCTATCTCTGGAACTAAAGACAGATTAGTCATGCCTGGTTGTGTATTCAATTCTAAAAGAAAAAATTTATTTTTGTAAAATCTAAAATCACACCTTACTACTCCTCTACATTTCAATGCTTTGTTTGCCTTGTGTGCTATTTTCAAAACCTCATTGTACTTTTTTCTAGAAATTTCAGCTGGCATTATGTGTAAGGTTTTTGAAGATTTTTTATACTTTGCAGCATAATCATAGAATTCTCTTCTTGGCCTAAGTTCTATCGCTCCTATTGCCTTGCCTCCAATTACGGCGACTTGAATTTCTTTTCCAGGTATGAAAGTTTCAAAAATTAAATTATCATAATTTTTCTTTAGAACGTTAAAGGCATCCTTCAAGGAAGAGTATGTTTTACAAATTTTTACACCAATACTTGATCCTTCGTCATTCGGCTTAATTACTATTGGAAATTTCATTTTACTTATTTTAATTTTTTCTTTTAAATTTAAGCCAGAAAAATCATCTTTGTTTAAAAAAAAATAATTTGGTGTTCTAATTTTATTCTTAATAAATATTTGCTTAGAAAAATATTTATTCATAGCAATCATAGAGGGCAAAACTCCCGAGTGAGTATAAGGAATACCAATATATTCAAAAAAACTTTGAATTTTTCCATCTTCACCTTCTTTTCCGTGAAGAGCATTAAAGATTACATCTGCATAATTTTTTTTAATTTCTGTAATGGAAGAAAATTTTGGATCAAATTTTAATATCTCGTAACCTGATTTTTTTAAAGCCTTGATACAAGATCTTCCTGTATCCAAACTTACCTCTCTTTCTCTAGAGCACCCCCCCAAAACAACAAGAATTCTTTTTTTAGACAATTTTATTTTTTCCCAATTATTTTCACTTCTAATTCTAATTTAACACCTGTCTTTAAAAAAACTTTATTTCTTACTTCTTCAATTAACATTTCAATATCTGAAGACTTTGCTTCTCCATTGTTTATAAAAAAATTACAATGTTTTTCTGATAATTTTGCTCCACCAATGCTTAGATTGGAACACCCTGACAGTTTAATTAGTTCCCATGCCTTCTTGTTATTTTCGGGATTTTTAAATGTACTCCCGCAAGTTTTTATTCTGCTTGGCTGACTCTTTTTTTTTTGATCTAAAAATTTAGCTTGTTTTTCTTTAATTTTTTCTTTTACTCCAGAACTTCCTTTTAATTTTACGTTTAAAATAATTAAATTCTGACCAAAATCACTTCCTCTGTAAAAGAACTTAACCTGATTAGCATTAAAAGATTTTAATTCACCTTTAAAAGTTAAGGCATCAATAGATACAACAGATTGAGATATATTGTATCCATAGCAACCACTGTTCATAATAACTGCTCCGCCAATAGTGCCTGGTATACAAGATAAAAATTCAAGTCCTTCTAAAGAGTTTTCCATTGCAAAATCTGCAGCTCTTTTGTCTTGGGTGGCTGCCCCAACTTCTATATTTCCATCACCAAGCATTTTAGTATAAGCAAATTCACTTCCTAATTTAATTATAATTCCATCAAAACCACCATCTCTGAAAAGAGTATTGGAGCCAGCACCTAAAACATGAACTTTTTTATCCATATTATTGTTTTTTTCTAAAAACTTTTTAATATCAGATATGGATTTAGGTTTAAAAAAAATTTTGGCTGGCCCCCCAAGGTTAAACCAGTTGTACTTCGATAGATTTTCATTATTTAAAATTATGCTGCTCATTTTATAAAACCATCTCTCTTATCCATTTTGAAATAGATCCGGCACCCATGCATATGATTAGTTCGTTACTTATTAAATTTTTTAAAAAAAACTTTCTCAAATCTTTCTCGTTTTTAATTGTTACAACTTGAACTTTAGAATTTTTTGTAATTAATTTTGCAAAGTTGATTTCATTATATCCTTTGTCAATTTTTTCTCCAGCTGGATAGACTGGACATAGTATAACTAAATTAGAATCTTTAAATGAAGAAGCAAAATCTTTTTTCAAAAATTTTAATCTAGAATATCTGTGTGGCTGAAATACAGAAATTATTTTTCTATTACCATATGTTGTTCTTACGCTCTGTAACACAGATTTAATTTCTGTAGGATGATGTGCGTAATCATCAAAAAATTCCTTTTTATTAATCTGAAAAACCTTTGTTAATCTTCTTTGTATGCCGGTAAATTTCTTTAGAGAATTCTTTATAACATCTATGCTTATCCCAATGTGTAAACATACGGCAATGGCGCTTACAGAATTTAGAATATTATGAGGGCCAATGAGGTTTAACTTTATTTGTTTTATAGTGGTATTTTTTAAACCTTTGATAGATATTCTTAAGTCAAAAATTGAATAGCCTTTTTTGTATGCCGCGTTAAAGATCCGAAAATTTGCCTTCTTAGAAAACCCATATGTTAAAAAATTCTTATTCTTAATTCTTGGTATTATTTTTTTTATTTCCTTGTCATCTGCACACAAAAAAGCCTTTCCTATTGTTGGTGTTTTGTTTAGAAATTTTAAAAATGAATTCTTTAAATTTTTAAAACTCTTGTAAAAATCAATATGCTCTTTATCTATATTTGTTACTACTGAATAATTAATTGGTAAATTTAAAAAACTTCCATCAGATTCGTCTGCCTCTAGCACGGCCCAATCTCCCTTTCCAAATCTGGCATTACTCTTGATAGAATTTATTACTCCCCCATTTATAATTGTTGGGTCTAATTTAGCTTCATAAAGTATTCTCGAGATTAGTGATGTGGCGGTAGTTTTTCCGTGAGATCCTGTTATTACAATATTCTTCTTTAACGAAACAACATGCGCTAGCATTTCAGCTCTTTTTAGAATAGTTAGTTTTTTATTTTTTGCAGCTTTAATTTCTGGATTATTATTATGTATCGCTGACGATCTAACAATAATTGTTGCATTTTTAATATTTTCATTTTTCTGTTTTGTAAAGACCCTAATTCCAATTTTTTTACACCTCTCTACATTTTTGCTGTTAGTTACGTCGCTTCCTTGAACATTAAAGCCCATATCTTTCATTACCTGGGCCAGGCCACTCATTCCTATTCCTCCTATACCAATGAAATGAATTCTTTCTCTAGATCCTATTTTAGATTTATCCATTTAAAACTTTCTTGATTAACTCTTTTGTTCTAGGAAGAGCTTCTCGATCTGAATGTTTTTTCATTTTTTCTTTTAGTAAAATTAATTGATTCCTGTCTTTATTTAGATCTTTAAGCATTTCAAAAAGCTTTTCAAAGATATATTTTTGCTCCAACAAAAAACAGTACCCTTTACTTTCAAAGTGGATTGCATTCTTTAGTTGATGATTGTCAACAGAAGAGGGCAAAGGTATGGTGATAAATGGTATATTTAAATTCACTAACTCTGCTATGGACGAGGCTCCCGATCTGGTAATCGCAAGATCTGCTTTTTCGTAGTATTTCAATAAATTGTTTGTAAAAGTAAATAACTCAAAATTTAAATTTAATCCCTTGTAGAACTTGTTCAGCTCATCTTTCTGATAATCTAAGCACTGCTGATAAATTTTAAATCGAATATTATTCTCACGGCATTCTTTGATTGCTTTAGGCAAATACTCACCAAAAATTTTTGCTGACTGACTGCCTCCTACAATTAAAATAGACAGTTCTTTTTCTTCCACTTTTAAATCTTGTCTCTTTGTCTCAAAAATCTCTTTTCTTAACAAATATCCAGAAAAAAATATCTTATGGTTATATTTGTTTTTTATACCTTCAATGCTTTCTGTTGAAACCAATATTTTTTTAGATAAAGGTAGAAGAAATCTATTTGCTCTACCAATAACTAAATTAGGTTCATAAATTAATATTGGAATTTTTAAAACATATGCTGATAAACAAACTGCAAATGAAGAATAACCGCCCACTCCCACTACTAAGTTTGGCTTTAATTTAATCAAAAGCTTTGACGAAGAAATAATAGAAAAAAATATTTTTATCAAACTCATAAAAATTTTAAATACATTTTTACTGAAAATTCTACTCGAACTAACTACATTAACTTTTAAATTTTTCTGAGAACCCAAATATTTAAGACCTCTTTCGTCTGTAATAAATTCTACATGATATTCGTCACTTAAAAAACTAGACAAGCTAATCGATGGAAAAATATGACCGCCCGTACCACCCGTTGCTATAACAATGTTTTTTTTCTTTTTCTCCATTTAGTTTTTTATTCCTAAAGATGTATAATTCAAAATTATTCCGGCAATTATTCCGCTTGAAATTAAAGAAGAGCCACCATAACTCAAAAAAGGAAGTGTCATCCCAGTTGTCGGCAACAAATTTGCATTAACCCCAACATGAATAAAAGTCTGAAAAATTAACAACGAAACAAGACCACAAAGAGACAATTTGTAAAAATTATTTTTGGAATCGATAATTATTTTGGTTGTACGAAGGGCAATAAAAAGAAAGATTAATATAATAAGTATAGAAATTATTGATCCAAATTCTTCGCTAATAACTGCAATTATATAATCAGTATGAGCTTCGGGAACTGATTCCTTTAATATCCCTTCTCCCATTCCTTGTCCCTTGATTCCGCCTTGTCTTATAGCTTCAATTGCTTTTTGTGATTGAAAATTTTCTCCTTTAGATGGGTCTAGAAAAGATGAAATTCTATTTATAATATAATTAAATTTTTCTGGCGCTAGGGCTACTAAGCTAAAAAAAACAAGAATCACTGAAATTACAAGTGTAGTAATAAAATAGATATTCATCCCTGATATAAAGATTAATGAAAGCCAGGTGCAAAATATCAATATAGATTGTCCCAAATCTGGCTGTTCAACAAGCAAAAGAATAATGGCTGATAATAATAAAAAAGATATAAAGTGTGAAAAATTTAAATTTTTTATTCGACCTGAACTAATAATCTGTGAAACAAAAAGAAGAAAAAAGGGTTTTGTAAATTCAATTGGTTGAAAGTTAAAAAAATAAAGGTTAAGCCACCTTTTTGCTCCTTTAACTTCAATGCCAATGAAAGGTACAAGCAATAAAGTTATAAAAAAAAATAAAAAACAAGGGAATATTATTTTATTAACCAGTTCATTGTTCAGCGAGGAAAACAAAATCATCAAACTAAAAGATACAGCGGCATATAAAAGATGTTTTTGAAAAAAAGAATAGTGTTCTCTATCTAATCTCTCGTCTGCTAAAATTGAGGTAGAGGAAAAAGAAAAAAATATTCCAAGAATAAATAACAAAACAAACCCAGCAAGAATCTGCTTATCTATATTTCTCCAGTATTTTTTAAAATTAAAATGTCCGGGGGAAAAGTTTCTAAAAGTATTTTCCTGCATAATTTTTAATCAATTTCTTGAATTTATTTCCTCTTTCTTCAAAATTTTTGAATTGGTCATAAGATGCGCTAGCAGGACTCAATAAAATAGTAATTTTTTTTTCTTTTATATTTCTAACGTCTTTAAACATTGAAATTACAGCGCTATTTAAAGTGTTACATAATTGAAAATCGACCCTGTCTTCCAAAAATTTTTTAAAATGTTTTTTATGTTTTCCAACAATATATGCTTTTATAATATTTTTTTTTACTTTTTCTAGTTGAAATCTATCTCCTATTTTAGGAAATCCACCTACAATCCAAAAAATATTTTTATTATTTTTCAAAGCGAATCTGCTGGCTTCAAAACTTGTTGCCTTGGAATCGTTCACAAAAGTTTTATTATTTTTTTTGTAGAAAATCTCATGTCTATGAGCCAACCCTTTAAAAGATTTAAGTGATTTTATAAAAGATTTTTCCTTTATTTTTAAAATTTTTGAAAGCCCATAAACAAAACTCATATTCTCCTCATTTACCTCTGAGTTTAAATAATTATTTTTTACCTTGTCCTTAATCTTTCTATACCCTTTAGGAGTTATAAATTTTATTTTGCCCATATAGTTATTTCTTCTAAATTTTTTTAATAAATCTTTGCTGTTAATAAAAGCAAAATTATCTTTTGTCTGATGTGAAAAAATTTTTAATTTTGATCGAATATAGCTGCTCATTGATCCGTGCCAATCTAAATGGTCTTTAGTTATATTTAGTATTAATGCATAATCAGGTTTGATAAATTTTGAGTAAGCTAACTGAAAAGATGATGCCTCAATAACTATTAAAGGATTTTTTTTTAAATTGAGGTTTAAAATTGGACTTCCTATGTTACCTCCCAAACTGACATTAACACGGTTCTTTCTTAGAACATGTTCAATAATTTTACATGTTGTTGATTTTCCATTCGTACCGGTAACAACTATCGATTTTAAATCTGGATTTAACAAATAAAACAAATCAAGGTCTGTAATGATTTTATGTTTATTTTTTAATAAAATTTTTTTTAGTTTTGCTTTGTTAATGTTAATACCTGGACTAACTATAATGTAATCAACAAAATTGATTAGTTCTAAAAAGTCACTTCTCCTATCAAAGGATTTGGATCCTAAAAATTTTTTAAAAACTTGACTGTTGTCATCCCATCCAACATAATTTTTGAAACCATATTTATCGAAATAATCTATTACCGAACGACCGGTAACTCCAAGACCATAAATTACAAAATTTTTATGCCGTAAATAATTTAAAGATATGCTCATTAATTTTAATTAACGTAATTTTAATGTAGCTAACCCTACCAAAGCCAAAATAATAGCAATTATCCAAAACCTAATTACTACCGTTGACTCTGCCCAACCTTTTTTCTCAAAATGGTGGTGTATGGGTGCCATCATAAATACTCTTTTGCCGGTTAGTTTAAATGAAACCACTTGAATAATTACCGAAACCGTTTCCAGAACAAATAAACCTCCTACAATTGCAAGAACAATTTCATGTTTTGCTATTATTGCCACTGAAGCTATAGAGCCGCCTAAAGATAATGAACCTGTGTCACCCATAAATATTTTAGCTGGTGGTGCATTGTACCAAAGAAAGCCTAAACATGATCCTACAATAGAACCACAAAAAATTGATAGCTCTCCAACATTGGGTATGTATTGAATATGTAAGTAATTTGAAAAAATTGTATTTCCAACCACATAACAAATTAAAGAAAAAGATAATGCAACTAACATCACTGGTACTGTGGCCAAACCATCTAGTCCGTCTGTTAAATTTACAGCATTAGAAGATCCAATAATTATGAAGATACCAAAAGGAATAAAGAACAAACCCATGTTCAAAACAAGATTTTTAAAAAAAGGAAAATATAAATTTGATATACTTTCATGTTCGGTAAAATAAACTAAAATTAAAATGGCAACTAAAGAAATTAATAATTGTACAAAAAATTTTAATTTTGCATTAATTCCTGAAGAATTTTTAAATTTTATTTTTAAATAATCATCCGAAAAACCTAATAAGCCAAGACTTGTACAAACAAAAAGAACTATCCATATGTAAATATTAGTTAAGTCTGCCCACAGAAGAGTACTTACAATAATTCCAATCAAAATCATAAGGCCGCCCATGGTAGGGGTTCCGCTTTTTTTTATTATATGATCAATCGGCCCGTCTTGCCTGATTGGTCCAGTAATTTGTTTTTTTGAAAAATAGTTTATTAGAGGATTTCCAATTAAAAAAATGATGATAAGGGATGTAATGACTGATAATCCAATTCTAAAAGTTATGTATTTAAATACGTTAAGAAAAGAAAAAGTGTCAACTAGTGAAGTTAAAAAACTATAAAGCATGTCAGCTACTCCTTAAAAAATTTTCCGCTATTTTGTACAGTTTTGTTGCGTTTGAACCTTTGATCATTAAAAAATCTCCATTTCTTAAAATCTGAGAAATTATGTTGTCAAATGATTTAAAGTTTTTTACCACTTCTCCTCTTTTATTTTTTTTTAAAAACTTATATGTCTTAACTGCCCTTTCTCCGTAAACAAAAGTTTTATCAATATCACTATTATTTATAAATTTTGAGATTTTTTTGTGGTAAATGTGTGAATTCTTGCCTAATTCCATCATATCCCCAAAAAGGAAATATTTCTTCCTCCCATTCTTTTGGATATTTGAGAAGTTTTCTACCGCAGATTTTACAGATAAAGGATTTGCATTATAACTTTCATCTACTAGAAAGAAATTTTTTCCAAATTTATTAACCTTTTTAATTCTACCCCTGCCCTTTAAAGATTTTAGGTTTTTAAAAAAATCATTTACATTTCTTAAGTTTAAACCTAGTTCGCTTAAAACAGTCACACAACAGAGTACATTCATTATATAGTTTTTGTTGATACTGTTAATTTTGAATACTAAATTTTCTTTATTCACAGACAATCTTAGAATAAAATTCTTTTTGCTTTTTTTCATGTTTAAAAATCTTACATCAGCTTTTTTTGAATAACCAAAAGATCTTGTTTTAATATTATTATTTCTTGCAATTTTCTCAAAATAATTAAAAAATTTATCATCCTGATTTAAAATAATCGTTCCACCTTTTTGAATATTATAAATAATTTCACTTTTTGCCTTGGCTATGTCTCGAATGTTTTTAAAGCTTTCCAAATGTGCTTCAGAAATATTAGTTATTATTCCTATTTCTGGCTTAACCATAGATGAAAGTTTAAAAATTTCTTTAAAATTACTCATGCC
>Ga0163108_10003197_pt1 | contig 11680 bp, 9 predicted proteins | sample Fk1155metaG_FD_109644 | JGI IMG/M metagenome (GOLD analysis project Ga0163108, IMG submission 109644) | Marine microbial communities from the Central Pacific Ocean - Fk160115 155m metaG | ecosystem: Environmental > Aquatic > Marine > Oceanic > Photic zone | place: The Central Pacific Ocean...
ACAGAACTCGATACGCCAATGTCATGGGTACTGCTAGGAATTGGAGTTTTAGTCGTTCCAATTTTTGTGATTTATCTCAATATGATTGAGCAGGTCTCTATTTCAGTTTTCATGACTATTGTTATGATTGTTGCCGGATTTTTGTTTTCATCTGTTGCAGGTTATATGGCAGGACTTGTTGGAAGTTCAAACAATCCTATTTCTGGAGTAACGATTGCAACCATTTTATGTTCAGCATTAACACTTGCTGCCCTTTTAGGCTCCGATGCAACCAGAGGTCCTGCTGCTGCTATTATGATTGGTGCAGTGGTTTGTTGCGCAGCAGCCATTGCTGGCGATAACATGCAAGATTTAAAATGTGGTCACATTTTAGGCGCCACACCAAGAAAGCAGCAATTCATGCAAATGGTGGGAGTGGTCACCGCTGCTGCTGTTATGGCACCTATTTTAAGCTTACTTTTAAAAGCTTATGGGTTTGGACCTAAAACCGCAGCTCACCCTGATGCTCTAGCTGCACCACAAGCAACACTCATGCAAAGTGTAGCAGAAGGTGTTTTTGGAAGTGGTCTGCCTTGGAATATGGTTTGGATAGGAGCATTCATTGGAGTCCTTATTATTCTTACCGATCAGTATTTAAAATCCAAAGACTCTAGTTTTAGAGTTCCAATTCTAGCTGTTGCAGTAGGACTTTACCTTCCTTTTGAGTTAGATAGCACTATTTTAATTGGTGGTTTAATTGCTTATTTTGCTGGAAGAAAAAACTCTAAACCAGGACTTTTATTTGCCTCAGGCTTAATTACAGGTGAAGCGCTTATGGGAATCCTACTTGCAATTCCATTTGCAATTGCAGGTAGAAATGATGTTTTTGCATTCATAGAATCACCTATTGGAAGCTGGCCAGGATTTCTTGTTCTTATCGGTGTAACCACAATGCTTTATAAGTGCGCCAAAAAAGCTTAAGCTATTTTATTGCTTTTTGATTCTAAAAGGGCCTGTTCTTTTTCACTTAAAAGAACAGGTTCTACTTGTTGATATTCAGACTGAATATCTTTAACCATCACAGTAATCTGCTTCCACGACATCTCTTTACAACTAGACTCAAGGTTTTCACAAAGACATGAAAGACTTTTAGCTCCCAAGTAAAAAGCACTTGTTTTTAATGCGTGTGATTCCTCTTGAATAATTTTTAAATCATGTTGATCTAAAGCAGTTACTAATTTTTCAATTCGATATGGCGTGTTTTCAACAAAAACGGAGACAAGTTCCACTAAAGTCTCTTTATCATCTGTTTCATCAAGATCTGAAAGACTGTCTAACGCCTGATAATCAACATGCTCTCCTGTTCTTTTAGTTACCCACTTATGCATCACCTCAAGAAGTGAACCAAAAGTAACTGGCTTGATCATATATCCATTCATACCTGAATCTAAACACTTTTGTTTTGACTCATCTAAATAAAAAGCTGTCATCGCAACCACAAAGGTTTCTTTTTTCTTATTATTAAGTGCACGAATCTTTTTTACCACTTCATAACCATCACCATCTGGAATTTGGCAATCTAACAATATCAGGTCAAAACTTTCTTTATTTACTCGCACTAAAGCCTCTTGACCACTTTTAGCAACGCGAGTTTCTATTCCCATTTTAGATAACATTTTAGTAATGATAATTTGATTTACTAAATTATCATCAACCACTAATACTTTTGTTTTAATGTTTAATAAATTTTTATTCATTAACAAAACCCTTTTCAATACACAATTTAAAGCTATTTAAATGAGGATCAATTGTTTCAAAGTGCGTTGGACGATTTAAGATTTGAGATAAAGACTCTGGAAGCTCTATTTTTTTATTAAGTAGTGGTTCAACAATTAAATCAAACTTAGCAGGATGAGCAGTTGAAACTACAATCCAATGACCTTGATCTAACTGATCACGATAATAAGCTGCAGTTGCAGTATGAGGACAAATCACTTCGCCCCATCCATCTGGTTTGTTTTGGGATTTTTGTACAATTACCTTTTGAATAATCTCATCACTAACTGAAAGTGAGCCACATCCTTTTCTCATCTGATCAACATTATTTTCAAAAAGATCAAACAATCGTTCCATATTGCTTGGATTTCCTACATCCATAGCATTAGCTAATGTAGCAATAGAGCTTTTGGGTTGCCAATTTCCATGATTTAAATATTCTGGAATTACTTGATTAGCATTAGTAGCTAAAGCAATGCGATCAATCGGAAAACCTAAAGTCCTCGCCCAAAAAGCTCCAACAGCATTTCCAACGTTGCCAGAAGGTATTACAAAGGATGGTTTTTTTTGATGTTGGCTAAAATGCCAAATACTCGCTGCTACATAGTAAGCAACTTGTGGCAATAACCTTCCTACATTAATACTATTTGCTGAAGTTAACTGCAGTGACTCATTAAACTGCTGATCTTGAAACGCTGCTTTTACTATTTTTTGACAATCATCAAAAACTCCACTCACACCAAAACTCAATACATTATCACCCCAGCAAGTCAGCTGTGCTTGTTGTCTTTGAGAAACTTTTCCTAATGGAAATAAAACTGCAACATTTACTCCAGGGTTTTTATGAAAAGCACAAGCAACAGCCCCACCTGTATCTCCAGATGTCGCAACTAATATTGTTTTAGTTGCTTTTTTCTTCTCATATAAAACCTTAAAACATTCTGATAAAAACCTTGCACCAAAATCCTTAAAAGCTGCAGTTGGACCATGAAACAGCTCTAACAAAAATGTATTGTCATTTATTTTTTTCAATGGAACATCAAAGGAAAAGGCATTATGACAAATGTTCTCTAAATAATTTTCTAAAACATCTCCTTTAAAAAATGGCTTCATGAGTTCAAAAGCAATTTGTGAAATGTTCATTTGTGCAGAAAACTTACTTAAATCAACCTCAGGAAAACTCACAGGAACAAAAAGCCCACCATCAGGAGCAAGCCCCATAGAAATCGCATCGCTAATGCTTACTTCAGCGCAGTTTTTTCTAGTTGATCTCCACTTCATAAAACCTTCTTCAATCTGGCAAAACATGAGCACCATCTAAATTAATAGGTGACACCCAAGATTTAACTTCATTTTCTTTTTCAAGTTGCTTCACAATCGCATTTTCAATGTTTTTAGCATTTTCTTGTGAACAAGCCCAAGCAAACACACTTGATCCTGCACCTGAAATAGAAAATCCTAAAGCACCTTGAACTAAAGCATCTTTTTTTGCTTGATCAAACCCTGGGATAAAAGATGATCTTTGTGGCTCAATAATCAAATCATTCATGCTAGAGCGAATTAAATCTAAATTACCAGTATAACAGCCCGATAAAAATCCACTTAACATTGCAGATTGCTTAACTGATAAAGAAAGTGGAATCTCTTTTTTTAAAACTGAGCGCGCTTCCTTTGTATCCATTTTTACTTTTGGGTAAACCAATACACAGTAAATATCCTTTGGAACAGGAATTTCAATAATCTGAATTGGATCCATAGACAAGCAAAGAGTAAGACCACCATGTAAACAAGGAGCGACATTATCTGCATGCTTTGAACCACTTGCTACAGCCTCTCCCTCTAATGCAAAAGTTAGTAATTGATCTTTTAATAATGGTGTTTCCAAAAGCTCATTTGCCGCAACAACTGCTCCTACTGCAGAAGCTGCAGAACCTCCCATTCCTGAACTAATTGGGATTCCTTTTTCAATTGATACTTCAAAACCAAAATCTAAGTCCATTTTTTCAATCATTTTTATCAATGACATTCCTGCTGTATTATCTTCTGGATTAAGCGGTAACTCTTCCTGAACACCACTTACTTTTTTAATAATTACTTCTGGTTTAGAAATTCTTTTAACTGTTACAAAATCACCTACGCCCTCAATGGGAAATCCTAATAGATCAAAACCTACCGCTACGTTGGCAACTGTTGCTGGTGCAAATGCTTTGGCTTGATCTTTTTTCAAATTATTTCCCCTGCCCCACTAATGATGATAATCGAATTAAATCTGCAAATACCCCTGCTGCAGTTACAGCTGGACCAGCACCTGGCCCTTGAATAATCAATGGTTGTTGGTCGTATCTTTTAGTCCTAAAAGCAATAATATTGTCACTCCCTGAAATCCTCGCAAACGGATGGTCTTTAGCATAAGTTCTTAGTTCAACAGAAGACTTACCATTGGGATTAACAACACCGACATATCTTAAAACTTCGTTTTTTTCTTGAGCCTGAACTTGCTTCTCATTCATTGAAGGGTCCATCTCTGAAAGTTTTTTCATAAAATCATCAACGCTTTTAATTTTTTGCAACTCTTTTGAAACTAAGTTTTCTACAGAAATTTGATCAATTTCAAGTGAAAGTCCCATCTCTCTTGCTAAAATAATCACCTTACGCGCCACATCCATTCCAGATAGGTCATCTCTTGGGTCAGGTTCAGTATAGCCATTTTGTTTTGCATCTAGTACCACCTGAGAAAAAGACTGATCCCCTGAAAATGTATTAAAAATATAAGAAAGCGTTCCAGAAAACACTCCTTCAATTTGAATAATTTGATCACCTGTTTGGATAAGGTCTTTTAAGGTTGTAATCACTGGCAAGCCAGCTCCTACTGTGGCTTCATAAAAGTAATGCGTATGATACTTTTTGTGTAAATTGTGTAAGTTTTGATAAAGCTTAAATTCACTAGAGTTTGCTTTTTTATTAGGAGTAACAATATGCACTCCTTTTTCTAACCAATCAGAATAATAATCAGCAACTTTTTCACTTGCAGTACAATCAATCATTACACAATGAGGTAAGCGATCTGTTTTCACATGAGAAATAAATTGATCCATATTTAATGCAGCACTTTTTTTATCAAAAGAGTTTTTCCACTGAGTTAAATCAACTTGTTTATCTTCAAGTAGCATTTTTTTAGAATTTGCAATGGCTCTGACTCTTAAATCAACATTAAACTCTTTTTTAAGAGTTTCTTTTTGATCTTCAATTTGCTTTAACAAAGCAGAACCAATTTGTCCTGGTCCAATTAATCCCACTGATAACGTTTGATCAGAAAGATAAAAACTAGAATGAACAGCTCTTACTGCTTTTTTTACTTCTTTTTGATCGATCACAGCTGAAATATTTCTCTCGGATGATCCTTGTGCAATCGCTCGAATATTCACTCCTGCTTTTCCTAAAGCACTAAAAAACTTAGATGCAACCCCTGGAACATCGATCATATTGTCACCCACAGCTGCGACAATACTACATGGTTCAACCACCTCAACTGTTTGAACCTGGCTGTGATGAATTTCCCTAAAAAATTCTTTTTCAACTGTTTTTTTAGCAAGCTTTGATTGTTTACTTGGAACTGCAAAACAAATGGAATGTTCAGATGAAGCTTGTGAAATCATTACCACAGAAACCCCAACTTCTTTCATTGCACCAAAAAGCCTATTAGCAATCCCTGGAACCCCTATCATTCCTGTTCCTTCAATATTTACAAGTGCCATTTCGTCTACTGTTGAAACTCCTTTAATTAAATCTTTATGAGAAGAAATTTCAGATTTTTTAGTAATTTTTGTTCCAGGAAAATCTGAGTTAAAAGAATTACGTATATAAAGTGGAATTGATTTTTCTATTGCAGGAGACATGGTATGGGGGTGAATAATTTTTGCCCCAAAATAAGCAAGCTCCATTGCTTCTTGATAAGAAAGTTCATCTAAAACAACTGCCTCAGGAACGCATCTTGGATCTGCACTGAGCACACCATCTACATCTGTCCAAATAGTAATTGAATCTGCAGACAACAGCTTCCCAAAAATGGCCGCAGAAAAATCACTTCCGTTTCTTTTAAGTGTTGTAGGAACTCCATCTTCAGTAGAAGCAACATAACCTGTAATCACTAAGTACTGTGATTTTTCATTTTTTAAGTGCCTATCGAGTTTTTTTTGTGATTGATCCCATTCAACAGCAGCCCCTGCGTCATTAGGCGTTACAACCAAGACTTCTCTTGCATTTAACCAAGAGGCAGATACTTTTTTTTGTGTTGATAAATATGTTTGTAATATTTGTGCTGACCAAATCTCGCCATAGCCCGTAATAAGTTCTAAAGTATGCTCGGTTGCACTTTTTCCAAGCCAAACTGTTCTTAAAATATCTTCAATGTCGACAAAATCCGCATCTAAAATGGCTTTCATTTTATTTTGATCATCAACATCTAAAAGCTGATCAATCACATCAAAATGTTTTTGTTTTACTTTTGAAAGAAAGGATAAATATGATTTTTTTTGATTTTGCGCAAGCTCCATTACCTCAATTAATCCATCTGTCACACCCGCCATTGCTGAAACCACAACCGCTCTTGAACACTGAGAAGAGTAGCTAGTTACAATTCTAGCTACATTTTCATAGCAAGTATGATCAGCAAGAGAAGTCCCTCCAAACTTATGGACCTCCCAACAAGATGTCTTTTTCATGAAATTTCTCTCTTTCTCATAGCTTATCGACTCTAACTTGTTTTTTTTAAAGACACGAGAGCTGATTTTTAACTTTTCTCCGCCTTAAGGTTGACATTGAATGCAGATGTTTTGCTTTAAAAACGTCAAAATATTTTTTTTTAATTTTTAATGCTCTTTAATTTACTTCTAAACTCAATAAAGACATCCTCTCTGTTCTCGTTCTTACACCATTTTTTTACTTTAGGTAAATTCACCGGGTGCCTTTTTGCAACCAACAATGCTTGGTCAAAACATTCTCTAGCATTAAAGTATAAATAACTCGCAAGACGGTCTTTTACACAGTCAGTGGGAGAAAGAATTTTTATTTTTTTTCCTTCAAACTCTACTGTTTCTGGAGCAATGTTATTGTCACTTCCAATTTCAATCGGTCCTGCTGGAAATTCTATAAAAAGGTGTTTACATTCAGGGTGTGTATAGTGCCTAGCAGAACGTCTTTGAAAACCAATTTCACCCATTACTTCCGAAAGGTTTTTTACAAACATTGATGTCAAAATTAGATCAAGATCTCCAGATTGATAAGCACCATCTGTGTAGACAGAAACCACAGAACCACCTACTAAAACAGTATCAATCCCTTTTATTTGAAGATAAGAAGCAACATACTTCCACAATTCTTCCTCTGTACAATTATTAAAATTAATCTTCATACCTCACCTTTAATCACTGGCTTTCCCCGTCTTCTTGGTCGCCTTCTTAAATTAAAAATTTTCTCTCTTTCACTGAGCGGTATAGCTTCATAATAAACACCTACAAGCTCTTTGAGTTTATTGATAGTGCCTACTTTAGGGTTAAATTTATAAATTCTTACATTTCCTATTTTTTTACTCACAAAAATACCTGCTGTTTCAAATTTATCGAGCTGTTTTTGAACTTGGCTCAGGGTTATATTCATATCTTTAGATGCTCCAGATGCATATATTTCCCCATAATGATAAAGATAAAGCATTATTTTTGCTGCTGTAGAATTTCCAAAAATTACCTCTAACATAACAACAGTATACACCTATTAAATAGGTTATTCAACCTATTTAATAGGTGTGTATTTTTATGCGGTCATCACAACAACCGTCAAAACATTATTTCTTACTTTCTTTTACAAAGCGTTTGATTACTTTTTTAAGTTTTCGTGGGTTTTTGTATTTTTTTGCCTCTTTTCCAAATACTCTGACCTCACTGACAAGCGACTGTCCTTCTACTTCAATCGGTTGTCCTAGGTTTGCTTTTCTTACTAAATCATAGGCATTTGTTTTTAAGCTTTTTAATGCAAGTGTTCGAGTTCCAAGCTCAAAGGTTTCTGGTTCTACTGCTAATTCTTTTTCTTGCTCAGTGTAAGTTTCTAAAACCTCAGGTGGTAAAAAAGGTGTCAAATTAGTGCCAACCATAATTCCACCACTTTCAATTAGGTTTCCACCTGAGTCTACATTTGGACCGAAAAACACCAGCCCTAAGACCATTCGTCCTTGATCATCATAAAAGCTATATTCAATATACAACTCTGGGAAATTTTCATTAATTCCTGAAATCAGTCCTGCTACTGCTAAATAAAATTGACCACGTGTTCCAAAGTAAAAATGCCAACCCACTGGATCTGTATTAATCGGAGGCACCTGAACATCTACCATTGGTGTTGTTACCCAACTTGGAAACGCTGCTCCAGTTGGAAGAGTAGTTACTTCTTGGTAATTCACCCAGCTTTCTTTTAAAAAAGTGTCGGTATGAAGCTGAAAACCAAATTGAAAGTTTTGATCACCGGTTTCAGGAACTAAAAACAAACTTCCATATTCTAAAACTTCAAAATTACCTTGAAGTCCAAGACCAAATCTTTGAGTAAGCTCAGCAGTAAACTCAAGAGTATTTTCTTCTGGTACTGCTACTGAAAACGTAACTGGGTTTTCATGGCGCCTGCAGCCAACAAACCCGATCAACAAACAAAACGTCACTAAAAGGACAAAAAATCGATTAAAGTTTCGAGAAAAAAATAATCCGTTCATTAAGGTATTCATGGTTTTACCCTCCTAAATAAAATATTAACTATAATTAACATTATTAATTTAAATTAACTTTTATCAAGAGAATTATTGTGCACCGCGAAATACTTAATAAAAAAAGGCACTTAAAAATGAAAAAGAAATGAAAATAAGAATCAAAAAAATGACGTTAGCCCAAAAAAAGAGCTAATCTGCCTTCCATTTAATATTGCAGCCCATCGAAGGAACAACTTCAAAACCAAGTTTCTTTTGTTCTAAAACAGCATCTAAAGCCAACGAAAGGTCATTGCGAGTGACCATCGCAGGTTCTTTCCAGTTATCATCAACTCTTCCTTGATAACGCAGTAAAAACTCTCCGTTTACATTTTCAAATAAAAACGGATCTGGCGTACAAACAGCATCATATGATTTTGCAACCTGCTGCGTATCATCATAAAGATAAGGGAACACATATCCATATGCTTTTGCGTTTTCTTGCATAGCCTCATATGAATCTTTTGGGTACTTAACTGCATCGTTAGAGTTAATCCCGACAAGCATCGAACCTTTTTCTAAACACTGCTTTGCTAACTCATTAATTCTTTCTCTTACTGCAACCACATACGGACAATGGTTGCACATAAAAACAACCATCAAAGCACGTGCGTCAGAAAAACTATTTAAGCTATACGTTTTTTCATCAACACCTATTAAATTAAACTCAGGTGCTTTCAATCCAAGGTTTTTTTCTGTAGAGTGTGTTAAGGCCATGGAAGATACTTTAGCGTTAGAAAATACAAAAAATCAACCGCGAATCTCAGCAGAGAAAAAAGCATGGATTCTAAAAACTTTTTTAGGTTTTTCATCTGGTCTACTTGTTTATTTTACCTGCACCCCAAGAAACAACCATCTTTTAAATTGGGTTTTCCTTATCCCTTTTTTCTATGCCTGTTTTTTACCTGATAACCTTACCTCTCACAAAAAAAGATTTATCACTGGTATGATCACTGGTTTTTTCATGCACATATTTATCTTCTACTGGATTGGGACCTCTTTAATGCATTACGCAGGCTTTACCGGGAGCTCTGCGCAAATTCTTGCTTTACTGAGTCTTTTATTTTTTTCAACTTTAAGTGGTATTCTCTATGGAGTTATTGCGCTAGTATTGCCTCACCTAAAAGATGCATGGCCAAAAGCATGGGGCTTTATTACAGCTTCCTTTATTACATTAATGGAATTCGGTTTCCCTCATATCTTTCCTTGGCACATCGGCTGCGGACAAACGAGCTTCTTGCCTGTCTTTCAACTTGCTTCTATTTTTGGGATTTATGGGATTACTTTTTTAGTTGTTATGGTCAACACTACTTTATTTGATTGCATGGAATCAGCACGAAGTAAAACTTCTTTTCCAAAGTGGGCTGTCATTATTTCTATTGCAGCTCTCGCAACAACACTTTACTGGGGTTCTAACCGAGTTCAAATGATTGAAGATAAAATTGAATCAAGCGATAAAATTCGTATTGCCATGATTCAATCAAGACTTCGCTCATCTAAGCATTTTTCAGCAATCATGCAACTCTCCAGAAAAGCACTTGGCGCTGGGGCCGAGCTTCTTATTTGGCCTGAAAATGCCATGGGCATCAACACTTTCAATGAAAGTAATATTTTAAAAATTCATCAAATGATTAAACAGTTCCATGTGCCAATGATTTTAGGTGCGGCTTATCACACAACAGATAAAAAATCCGTTTATTCATCCAGCTTTCTTGTGAATGAAAAGGGGAAGTTTGAAGGCAAATATAATAAAATTAAAACCGTCCCCATAAGCGAGGGCATTCCTTTTGATCTGCGTTGGCCATGGTTTGAAAAAAAATATCCACAGTTTTTTACAGTAAAAAAAGGCAACAACCGAGCTTACTGGAACCTTTTTGGAAAAATATTTTCTCCCATTATTTGCTATGAAGCTATTTTCTCATCTTTTGTAAGAAAAAATATTGAAGGCGGAGCAAATGTCCTAGTAAACCTTACAAACGATGTCTGGTTTAATAAATCAGACGCTGCATATCAACACCTTATGCTTACTACTGTTCGAGCAGTAGAGTTCGGAGTTCCTTTTTTAAGGAGCACACTCACTGGAATTACCACTTGGACTGACCCATCTGGCAAAATGCATCACCCCTCTCCTTTATTTAAACAACACATTTGGCACCACCCTGTTAGCTTAGAAGAGTTTCCAACCGTTTACAAAAAACACGGGAATTTCTTAATCTATATTTGTTTTTTCATATGTATGTTTTCTGGATTAATCTTTTATACAAAAAGAAAGAAATTAAGATAAAACCATGGAAGAAACAATTGACCTAAATAACACAAAAAGCCAACCGCGAATCTCAGCAGAAAAAAAAGCATGGATTCTAAAAACTTTTTTAGGTTTCTTATCAGGCTTATTCGTTTACCTTCTATGCACTCCAAGAAACTATCATCTTTTCACCTGGATTTGTCTGATCCCTTTTTTCTATGCCTGTTTTTTACCTGACAATCTTATTTCTACTAAAAAAAGATTTATCACTGGTATGATCACTGGCTTTTTTATGCATGTGTTTATCTTTTACTGGATCGGCACTTCTTTAATGCACTTCAAAGGTTTCACAGGAAGTCCTCTCCAGCTTTTATCTCTTCTAGGACTTTTTCTTTTTGCAACACTTAGCGGAACATTTTACGGAGCTGTAGCAGTATCACTCCCCTCTATTAAAACTTTTTTTCCAAAGGTATGGGGATTAATTACTGCTGCACTCATTACATTTTTAGAGTTTGTCTTCCCTCATATTTTTCCTTGGCATATTGGCTGCGGTCAAACAAGTTTCTTGCCTGTTTTTCAGCTTGCATCACTTTTTGGAATTTACGGAATTACATTTTTAGCTGTTTTCATTAACGCAACTTTATTTGACTGTATGCAATCGGCAAGAAGTAAAACCTCTTTTCCAAAATGGGGTGTCATTATTTCTATTGCAGCCCTAACAACAACTCTTTATTGGGGCTCTAACCGAGTACAAATGATTGAAGATAAAATTAAATCTAGCGATAAAATTCAAGTTGCCATGATTCAATCAAGAACACGTACGAAGCACTATCCAAATTTAATGCAACTTTCTAAACAAGCTCTTAGTGATGGAGCTGAGTTATTAATTTGGCCTG
>Ga0163108_10003198_pt1 | contig 11674 bp, 11 predicted proteins | sample Fk1155metaG_FD_109644 | JGI IMG/M metagenome (GOLD analysis project Ga0163108, IMG submission 109644) | Marine microbial communities from the Central Pacific Ocean - Fk160115 155m metaG | ecosystem: Environmental > Aquatic > Marine > Oceanic > Photic zone | place: The Central Pacific Ocean...
AGTTGCGATTGCACTTGATAAGGTACAACCGGTTCCATGAGTGTTTTTAGTTTTAATTTTTTTATTTTTGAAAATTTTTAATTCTTTTCTGCTTAGAAATACATCGCTCATAGTTTTTGTGTTTCTGTGACCCCCTTTTACCAAAACATTTTTAACCCCCAATTTAAGCAAAATATTGGCAGCATGTATCATTCCCTCAAGATTTTTTATTTTTGTTTTTGTCAAAACTTCAGCTTCAGGAATATTGGGTGTTATCAGATAAGCTCTTCTCATTAACTTTTCTTTTAAAGTTTTAATTGCTTTTTCGTTTATCAATTTAAACCCACCTTTGGCAACCATAACGGGATCCAAAATAATCTTTTTGGTTTTAACTTTATTCAACGCTCGTATAACTGACAGGATTACTTCTGATGAATGAAGCATGCCGATTTTTATAGAATCAGGCTTTATGTCTTTGCATGTAAATATAATTTGTTTTTCTATTTCTTTTGGATGTATAGGAACAACGGAACTCACACCTGTTGTATTTTGAGCTGTAATAGCGGTAACCGCGGTCATAGCATAACCGCCTAATGTCGTGACTGTTTTAATGTCTGCTTGAATTCCTGCTCCTCCAGAAGAGTCTGATCCTGCGATTATTAAAATTTTAGATCTGGGTTTCAATTTACTTTATTGATTTTTTGATTATTTTTATACATTTTAAAATTAAATTTTTATCATATGACTCAGCCATAATCCTAATTTTTGGTTCAGTTCCAGATTTTCTAACTAAAATTCTTCCCTTGTAACCCATAACTTTATTAGCTTTTTTGATTCCATTTTTACATTTAGTTTTGCTAATTACATTCTTATCTTTAACAACAACGTTTTCCAAAATTTGAGGCAAAGGTTTAAAAATGTTTAATAACTTGCTGGCCTTTTTACCTTTTCTTAAAGAAAACAAAACTTCTAATGCAACCATCAGGCCATCACCAGTTGTTGCAAATTTACCCAAAATAATATGCCCTGATTGCTCTCCGCCTAGATTAAAATTAAATTTTTTCATTTTTTCCTTAACATATCTGTCCCCCACTTTAGATCTAAAAAACTTTATCTTTTCATTCTTTAAAAATTTTTCCAAACCATAATTAGACATTAAAGTTCCAATTACACCACCTTTCAAAATTCTTTTTGATTTCCATCTGTGAGCAAGCATAGCAATAATCTGATCTCCATCTACAATCTTACCCTTTTCATCACACATAATTATTCTGTCTGCATCTCCATCAAAAGAAATACCAACATGTGCTTTAAATTTTTTAACAGCTGATCTAATTTTAGATGGGTAAGTTGATCCACACTTTTCATTAATATTAAGACCGTCAGGCTTTACACCAATAGGGATAACCTTCGCCCCAAGCTCTTTTAATAGTTTTGGAGCAGCTTTGTAACATGCTCCATTAGCACAATCTAAAACTATTTTTGTTCCTCTTAAGTGAAAATTATTTGGAAAATTATTTTTTAATATTTTAATGTATCTATCATTTCCATCTTCTAATCGCTTAACCCTACCTAATAGTTTGGGATTCGTAAGTTGTTTTATGCTTTTGGCATCTATTAGTTTTTCAATTTTTTTTTCTATTTTGTCAGATAGCTTCATCCCGTCTGGCCCAAATAATTTTAAACCATTATCGTAATAAGGGTTGTGTGATGCTGTAATCATTATACCCATATTAGCCTTCATAGATTTTGTTAGCATAGCAAGTCCATTGGTTGGTAAGGGTCCTAGAGTAAAAACATGCATTCCGCCTGAAACTAATCCTGATACCAGAGCAGGTTCTAAAGTGTACCCTGATAGCCTTGTGTCCTTCGCTATGATTGCAATCTGCTTAGATTTTTTTTGATTTTTAAAATAGGTGCCAGATGCTAAGCCAAATTTAAAAAATTTTTCTCCGGTAATATTGCCCTGATTAACAGTTCCCCTGATACCGTCTGTTCCAAAATATTTGTTCTTCATTAGTTTAATAATATCTTTTCAAACACAAGAATTCCTTGTTTTGCTTCATTAACATTGTGCACTCTAAAAATCTGTACTCCTTGCGACAATAAAAAAAGAGTTGAAGCTAATGTTCCACCCGTTCTATCTTTGCTATCATACTTTCCAGATATTTGGTTGATAAATCTTTTTCTTGAAGTTCCGACCAAAATAGGAAAGCCAAGACTATGAAACAAAGATATTTTGGAAATTAAAGTCAAATTATGTTTCAGAGTTTTACCAAAACCAATGCCAGGATCTAAGATAATTTTCTTATCTTTAAACTTTTCATTGATACCTTTTTCAAAGAAATCATAAATATCCAACAAAACATTTCTATATTTAGGATTTTTTTGCATAGTGTTAGGAGTGCCTTGCATGTGATGAAAAATCTTTGAAATTTTGTATCTTTTCAATTTTGACAAGGAGCTCTGGTCATAATTAAATCCTGACACATCATTTATTAAATCTACACCACATTTAATGCCTTTAATCATTAAATCAGATTTTCTTGTGTCTATTGATAAACAGGTTTTTTTATATTTTTTTTTAAAATTTTTTAAAACGTGTTCAATTCTCTTCCACTCTATTCTTGGATCTACTGTTTTTGAACCTGGTCTTGTCGACTCACCTCCCACATCAATAATCTCTGCGCCAGACTGAATCATGTTTGATGCATGCTTCAATGACTTGTTTTTCTTATTAAATTTCCCTCCATCGGAAAAACTATCTGGGGTTAAATTTAAAACTCCCATTATCGAAGGTTTAGAGAAATTAACATGTTTTAGAAAATTTTTTCTTTTTGATGTTATTTTTTTTAAATCTTTATTGATTGTTTTCTTTGTGCCCTTACTAAGCTTATTAATATCCTTAAAATGAATCAGCTTGCTTTTAACCTTATTTTTGTCTCTGATAAAGATCTCAATATTGTCAAAAGCCAAATGTTTCTTGCCGTTAAGAGGAAGTGCCTTTTTGGATCTAACGAGTTTTTCTGCAATTCTTCCATGATAAAAATTACACGCTCTAGTGTAATATTTTCTCATAATCCTATTTTAAAGTGCTGGTTTTGGTTTTAAACCAATGGAATCTATAGCTGATGACGCCTTGCTATCATCTTGTTCGTCTTTCTTCGATAATTTAGCAGGTTGAATATTTTTCAAAATCAGATCTCTGATTTCGTCACCGGTTAAAGTTTCATATACAAGTAATGCTTTTGCGAGCTTATGAAGATCATCAATTTTTTCGGTCAAAACTTTTTTTGCCCTTTCGTAACTAGCGCTAATTATTTTTTTAACCTCAAAATCTACTTTTTTTGCAGTTTCTTCTGACATGTGTTGTTGTCTTGTTATTTGTCTACCAAGAAATACTTCGTCTTCGTTTTCACCGTATGCTACGGGACCAAGATCTTTACTCATGCCGTATCTAGTCACCATATTTTTTGCCATTTTAGTAGCCATATCAATATCAGATGATGCTCCTGAAGTTATTTTTTCATAACCAAAAATTAATTCTTCGGCAATTCTGCCTCCCATTGCTACTGCAATATCTGAGTACATTTTTTCTCTTGTGACTGATAGCTGATCTCTTTCAGGTAATCTCATAACCATGCCTAGTGCTCTTCCCCTTGGTATAATTGTAGCTTTATGTATAGGGTCAGATGCTGTCTCGTTTAATGCGACAATAGCATGACCACCTTCGTGGTATGCAGTAAGTTTTTTTTCTTCTTCTGTCATTACCATTGATCTTCTTTCAGCGCCCATCATTACCTTGTCTTTTGCTTCTTCGACATCAGACATAGTAACAACTCTTTTGTTCTTTCTAGCAGCTAATAAAGCTGACTCGTTAACTAAGTTTGCTAAGTCAGCTCCAGAAAAACCAGGAGTTCCTCTTGCGATAGTTCTAAGTTTAACATCTGGTCCGGTATTAATTTTTTTAATATGTACTTTTAGAATTGCTTCTCTACCAAGAATATCTGGGTTTGGAACTACTACCTGTCTATCAAATCTTCCTGGTCTTAAAAGAGCTGGGTCTAAAACGTCCGGCCTGTTTGTTGCTGCTATTAAAATAATTCCTTCGTTAGTATCAAAACCATCCATTTCAACTAAAAGCTGGTTTAAAGTTTGTTCTCTCTCATCGTTTCCACCACCCAAACCTGCACCTCTACTTCTTCCTACAGCATCTATTTCATCTATAAAAATTATACACGGTGCATGTTTTTTTCCTTGTTCAAACATGTCTCTTACTCTTGAGGCACCAACTCCTACGAACATCTCTACAAAATCTGATCCAGAGATTGTAAAGAAAGGTACGTCTGCCTCACCGGCAATTGCTTTTGCTAATAATGTTTTTCCAGTTCCTGGTGGACCAATAAGCAATGCGCCTTTTGGAATTTTTCCTCCCAGTCTTCTAAATTTTTTTGGATCTTTTAAAAATTCAACTATCTCTTCGACTTCTTCTTTTGCCTCTTCGATTCCTGCTACATCATTAAATGTAACTTTTCCTCGGGCCTCAGTTAATAGTTTGGCTTTTGATTTTCCAAAACCCATAGCGCCACCTCTTCCACCTTGCATTTGACGCATGAAGAAAATCCAAACCCCAATAAGTAGCAACATTGGAAACCATGATAAAAGAATACCAAGCAGAGAAGGCATTTTGTCTTCTACTGGAGATGCAACTATGTTTACTCCTTTTTCAGAAAGTTTTCCTACTAGCTCAGGATAGTTTGGAGAATAAGTTTTAAATTTTGATCCATCAGATAATATTCCTTTAATGTTGCTGCCTTGAATTTCTACTTGAACTACTCTGCCTGAATCAACTTCCTCAAGAAATTTAGAAAAAGCAATTTGTTCATCTTGTGATCTTACTTCTCTTGGGTCTTGAAAAAGGTTAAACAGTCCAACTGATAAAAGGACTATTAAACCCCACATAATTATATTTCTAAAGTTCATACTGTATAAATAGGTATTTTTATAATTTTAACAAGTGTATTGAAGCGAAAACAATTGTTAAAAATGAGGCAATTTGCACCTTATTTTGTAATAAATTATTAAAATTGTGAAATTTTCTAAAATTCCCTTGAGACATGTAGCAAGTTTTTCCTTTTTTCAAAAAGGCATCCTCCTAGAGTACATTTTTTTAATTTATTGCTTTCAAAGCGATTAATCAAATTAACTACTTTATAAGATCTTGGAGGATAGTAAGTATTTGCTCTCTTTCTAACTATATTGTTAATTATTCTAAACTTTATTTCCTCAGGCTCTTTTCTAAAATTTATTAAATTCAAAACTGTTTCTGTTTTTTTGAATTTAACCAATTTTTTCATAGATTTTATGACGTAAAAGTTTATCGCGTCCTTTGTTAGAGAAATATTTCTTATAGAATGAGCAATTCTTTCTGGGTCAAGACCTTTTTCTTCAAGAGTTTTTTTTAGATTCCTAATATTTGTTCTTAAAAATTTTTTGTTAGTATTGGTTGGGTCTTTAAATGTTTTGCCGAATATTTTCTTAGCGATATAGGATAGTTCTTTTTTATTTGAATCAAGGAACGGTCTTATTAAGTTAATGCCATGCTGTATCTTAGTTTTTTCACTCATTGATGATAATCCTTCCACCCCACTACCCCTGGAAAGCCTAATAAAAAAGGTTTCGATCTGATCATCCTGATGGTGTGCTGTTAATAGATATTTTGCCCTATTTTTTTTACAAAATTTTGACAATAGCTCGTATCTTGCTTCCCTGGCATTTTTCTGGATGTTTTTTACAATTCTTTTCTTATTTTTCAAAATTTCTAATTTGATACTGTTCTTTCGAAGCAACCTCTTTACCTGTTCAGCTTCTCTGCTTGAGTTTTTCCTTATTCTATGATCAACCAGCGCAAAAAATACTTTGTGCTTTTTTTCCTTCATTAAAATTCTGCTTAGGCCTGCTAAAGCCATGCTGTCCGGGCCCCCGGATACTGCAACCGTAAAAGACTTGCTGTTTTTATTTTTTGATAGGACTTTTTTTAACTTTGAATATAAATTTAAGATTTTCTTATCTTTTGGCAGGATGTTTTTAAGTTTTTGAACATTTAAACTTTTTCTTTTCATACTCAGCTTTTTGTAACACAGACTGACTAGCTTTGGGATATTCTTTTTTAACTCCCTTGATCATCAGACAACCTTGTTCTTTTTCACCCATTTTTACTAACGTGCTTCCAAGCTTCAGCAAATTAACTGGTGCTTTTTTACTTTTGGGGTAATTTTGATAGCCGTCTAAATATGCTGCGGCAGCATCTTGATATAATTGTCTTACTCTAAAAGTTTCGCCGTACCAATACTGGGCGCTACCTGCTAATTCATTGTCCTTATTCTTGTCTATAAATTCTCTTAAGGCAAACTCGGCTGTCTCATAATCTCCAACTTTAATGAAGCTTACAGCAAACTCGTATTGTTCTTTCGCTGGTTTATTTGGTAACAAAGATTTTCTTGGTTTTCTTTCTGTTACCACTAACCCTGCAGTTTCAACTGACTGTGTTTGTTGCGCTTCGCCTACATTTGTTAAGTCTGTATCCGATATTCTCCCAAGATCTTGTGGCAAATCAGTTCCTGGAAGTCGTTTTTTTTCTTTTGAAACAGATTTCGGTGAAATTCCAGAATTTTCTAAATCGGTAAATCTCATCTGGTTATCAGTTTGCATTTTTGTAATTCTGTTTGACAATCTGTCAATTTTAAAATTAATTTCTTCGTATTTATTGGTTAGTTCCTGAAATTGTTCTTCTATATCGTTTAACTTTAACAGATGCCTGGTTAAAACATCTTCGTTTAAACTGTTGGATGAAATTTTAGTAGGTTTTATCTCTGATGTTTTATAAAAAGCCTTTTCAAGAGTTTTTAAATCTGCGCTGATTTTTTGAAGTTCACTTCTTACATCCGCTGGATCTTCCTCGGCTCTCAGAGAAACAAATAGGGAAAGAGCGGTAACAAATACAAGAAGAAACTTTGTTGAAAAAATATTTTTTCTAAAGGTCATTAGATACACTTATTTACAAAAAAAATGGCAAAAAAAAGACCCCGTTACTTTTCAATAATAACGGGGTCTTTAGTGTTCGTAAAATTAGTTTGCTTTTACTGTAACCGATCTTCTGTTTTGAGACCAAGCTAAAGGATTCGATGCTGGGTTAACTGGTTTTTCCTTACCGTAACTAATTACGCTAAGTCTTTTTCCAGAAATTCCATAAGTCATCAAATAATCTTTTGCAGCATTCGCTCTTCTTTCGCCTAACGCCAAGTTGTACTCTCTAGTACCTCTTTCGTCAGCATGACCTTCTACTGTAACTGTAATGTCTTTATTTTTTCTAAGCCAAGTAGCTTGTTTTCTTAAAGTGTCTCGAGCAGCTGTCGTTAAGCTTGATTTGTTTGTAGCAAAAAAAACTCTGTCCGGAACACCTTTCGCTAAATACTTAATAGTTTCAGTTCCGGTATATACGTCCCCTGTAAGATCGCCCTTCTTAGTAGTAGAGCAAGCCGAAAGAACCAAAGCACCAAACAAAACTATTAAAAGGTTTCTAAGCGCTATATTAAATTTCATGTTTTATCTCCTAAATATATTTAAGGTGAATGTAATATTTCAAATTTATCTGAATCTTGCAAGCACAAATTCTTTAAAAAAGCAGGCTACTTGGACAATAATGAAGACCAAGATGGGTCCGAAGCATCTGTTTCTGTTTCAACCCTTCTCTCATTATAACCGGTTATATCTATAGACCATAGTGTCGCTGAAAAGCCTTTACCTGTTTTATCAGCTTTAGTTTCTCTATAAAATATCAAAACTCTTCCGTTTGGCGACCATGAGGGTGCTTCTTGATAAAAATTTTCTGTAAGTAATCTTTCTCCTTTACCATCTGCTCTCATAACGCCGATATAGAATCTTCCCTTTCTTACTTTTGTAAAAGCTATCAGATCTCCTCTTGGGGACCATACAGGAGTTCCATAAAGCCCTTTGCCGTGTGTTATTCTTTTAACACCCGTTCCATCACTTCTCATCACGTAAATTTGCTGAAGACCGCTTCTATCAGAATTAAAAGCTATGTACTTGCCGTCTGGCGAATAAGAAGGTGAAGTGTCAATTGAAGGATGTTTTGTTATCTGTTCTACAACTCTAGCTTCTATATCCATGGAATATATGTCTGAATTACCATCTTTTGCAAAACTCATAATAATTTTCTTTCCATCTGGAGAAAATCTAGGTGCAAAAGTCATGCCCGGAAAATTACCAACTATTTCCTGTATTCCTGTTTCTATATCTAATAAATATACTCTTGGCATGTTTTTAAAATAAGACATGTAGGTAACCAACTGATTTGTAGGGTTAAATCTTGGTGTTAAAACTAATTCATTTCCTAAAGTTAAATATTTTATATTATGACCGTCCTGATCCATTAAAGCTAATTTTTTAATCCTTTGATCTCTTGGTCCGGTTTCTGATACATAAATTATTCTAGTATCAAAATACCCTCCTTCTCCAGTCAATCTTTCATAAACCTTGTCAGAAATTATATGGGCAACTCTTCTCCAGTTTGCTGGTGTTGTGGTAAAAGAAAGGGCCAGCATTTCTTTTGCGGCCGTTAAATCCCAAAGTCTAAACTCTACTTTTAATTTATTATCCTTAACTAAAAGCTTCCCGGTAACTAAAGCTTGTGCTTTTATTAACCTCCAGTCTTCAAATCTTGGTTTTAAATGGGCTATGTCTGGTTTTTGAACAAACGCATCTTTGCTTAAAGGATTAAATAGTCCTGTAGATTTAACATTCTGTTCTATAATTTTTGAGATTTTTATACCCAGTTTATTTATATCGAATAGATCAGATTTTTCCGATGAACTATCCACATATAAAGGTGAAATTGCTATTGGCAGAGGATCGAGGTTACCTCTGGTAATGTCTACTTTGATTAAACTCTGTGCGCTTGTAAAGCTTAAAGCAAAATATAGAAATATAACTATTGTTTTTTTCATATTCTTAACCTTTCAACATTTCTGTAGGATCAAAATTTAATTGTAAATCTTTCCATCTTTCGTATCCGGTTGGAGGCACTTTCAAAGGTTGGCAAATTCTAATAGCCCTTAAAGCACTTTCTGCAAGGATTTTATAAAAGCTTTGTCCTGGTGTATTCATTCTTGCATGATCCAAAATTTCTGATTTAAGTATAGTGCCATCTGGCTTTAGTTTGAGTTTAATTCTAACAAGTAAGTCTTTATCATATGGCAGTCCTAACGGAACACTCCAGCATCCAAAAATTTGAGCTCTTAAAGCGTCTTCTTCGGATAGAGACAGAGCTTGAGCAAAAGAATTTTTTACGTTGCTTTGGGTTAACTTGTCATTTTTTTTTTGTGTTTTAGCTTGTTCTTCTTTTGCTTTATCAATTAAAGCTGCGATTTCATTAGTGTCAAATAATTCTTTTTTTTCAAACTCTGAAGCCTGTCTAATCTGAGGTTTGATTTCTTCGGGATTCTGTTTTTTCTTTTTTAGCTCTTTTTTTTCTTTTTTATCTTCTGGCATTGGAATTCTATCAGGTTTTTCTTTTGCCTTTGCAGTTGGAGGAGCCTGCTCAGAAACAACTCTTTTTTTCTCCTCTTTAACTTTTTCAATTATCTCCCTGGCTTTTGGAGCAAAAGGTATAGAGGTCTTGTCTTTAATCTCAATAAATTCCACAGAAACAATGGGTGGCAAGTCAACTGGTTCTCTTAGCATAAAAGGAAGGGTCAAGGCCGTTATATAGATTAGAGATGCATGAAATAAAAAAGAAAATAGTAAATTCCTGCTCATAGAGCTTCACTTCTTGTAAGGTTCTGATATTAAGGCAACTTTTGAAAATCCTGCGCCAGACAGTCTGCCCATTACCTCTAAAACCCTACCATAGTTTATAGTCTTGTCTCCTCTAACGTAAATCCTAGTATCAGTTCTGTTTTTTGATATGGCTAATATTTTTGGAACAATTGAATCAAAGCCAACTTTATGTTCTTGAATGAATATCTCACCTTTAGAGTTTATGCTTACAGTTAATGGTTCTTGGTCATCGGGTAAGGAATCTGCTGCTGACTCGGGTAGATCAACTTGAACACCGACTGTAAGAAGAGGGGCTGTTACCATAAAAATAATTAAAAGCACCAACATAACATCAACGAAAGGTGTGACGTTAATTTCGCTCATTGGTTCTTTTTTTGAACGATTAATTATGAATGCCATAAATTAAACTATTGATAGAAACCTTTTGCAAAAGTTGTCTACTCGTGAAAAATATCTCTGGCTATCGCTATTAAATTTATTGTATGCAATAACCGCAGGAATTGCTGCCAGCAAACCTAGCGCTGTTGCAAATAATGCTTCTGCAATACCAGGTGCAACGATTGCCAAACTTGTATTTCTAGAAATAGCAATAGATTGGAATGAATTCATTATACCCCAAACGGTTCCGAACAAACCAATAAAAGGTGCTGTGGATCCAACTGTGGCTAGATAAGTAAAATTCTTTTCTATAGTTTTTAGTTGTTTGTCTGTCGATACCTCTACAACTCTTTCTACTCTAGCGCTTTGAACACTTGAAGACTTGGATCGAGTCTTAATTAATTCTGTCATTGCAGATCTAAATATACTTGTCAGAGGATCGTCTGTTTTATTTGGAAGATTCTTGTAGAAAGCTTCTGCTGACTTTGCTTTCCAAAATTTATCTTCGAATAATTGTGTGCTTTTGTCTATTCTCCTAAAAAGTCTAGCTTTTTCAAATATCAAGGCCCATGAAAAAATTGAACTAGCAATTAAAATTACAATAACGCTTTTAACTACAAAATCTGCTCTTAAAAATAATTGCCACAATGAAAAATCTGTAGCTCCTCCAAGCCCAGCTACCTGTGTTGCAATTTCTTGTTCCATTGAAGTTAATTACTTGTAGAATGTGTCATCAATTTGGCGTTTAGATTTAGAAATAGTCAATTATTTACTCAGCAAACTGAGCTTTACACTCTTTAAAGTATCTAGCTATAAGAATGGCATCTGCTTTGTTCACATCTTTTTTTTTACGTAAACGATCAGATATTGAGGGGTACATTTCTATAACTTTGGTACGACTTGCGTCTTTAGATGCGTTAATAAGCTCAAAATGTTTCTTCCATTTAGCCGGCCTTACATAAAAAATTGGAAGGTTCAGTGAAGCACAAATACCTTTGATGGCCCCAAAGGTTTGGCCAAAATTAAACATACTTGTAACGCCTTGACCTGGCATCGCACTAACTTGCTCCACAATTACAAAAGTGTCTCCGTTTGGAAGAATGTGTCTCTTCATTATATTAACTAATTGCGCACTGTTTAACTGATTTTTATTTTTTTTCCCTTCAGACATAATGGGCATATCAAACATATCAAAGATTTTTAGATCGTCTAATATTGCGATGGCTCCGCTTAATCCTGGGTCTATTCCAATTATTCTCATTAAAAATTATTTACAAAAATTTACAGTTATGGAAAACATTTTGAATATCGTCGTCTTCTTGCAAAAATTCAAGCATATTTTCCAACTCTAGAGTTTCTTCTTTTTTTAAACTAATGGGGTTTTTAGGCCTCCATTCAATTGCTGAATAAATCAAATTTTTTGCTAATTTTTGAGCCTCATTTTTTACTTTGTAAAAAT
>Ga0163108_10003200_pt1 | contig 11669 bp, 9 predicted proteins | sample Fk1155metaG_FD_109644 | JGI IMG/M metagenome (GOLD analysis project Ga0163108, IMG submission 109644) | Marine microbial communities from the Central Pacific Ocean - Fk160115 155m metaG | ecosystem: Environmental > Aquatic > Marine > Oceanic > Photic zone | place: The Central Pacific Ocean...
CCTCATCTTGAGTTATTTTTGACCCGCAGAGCGGATTGGCATTGAATAAATTGCCTATTTTTTAATTACTTACAGTTAGTAGGGATTAACACCACCCCTGACCTCGTTTTTTCTATTTACGGAGAGTATAGTCTGGTTACCATCAGGCACTATTTGGGCTGGTGTGGCATGGATAAGAACTTCGATAACTGTCTTTTCACTACTCAGTAAACGTGCAGAAAAAATAAATAGTCTAGGAGGTAATATGGTATATACAAAAAAACACCCTGCCTTGTTGATTATGGGTATTATTTTTGTGGCAATTGGCTATCTCGCTGATTCAGGCGGTATATCAGGATTGATCGATTACCTGAAGGCCGGTAAATATGCTGGGGAAATGATAGGTATGGGCTACGCCTTTGGTGCAGTTGCCGTTGTTGTCGGGCTCTGGCACTTGGCTGGTAGTCATGAAGAAGGTAATTTAGACTACTACATGTCCACAGTTGCTGGCGCGATATTTATCCTGCTGGTGGCGATGCTGGTTCGCTGGTATCTGGCGCCATTGGTTGCTTTGATTAGTACTGGCCTGGGGCCGGTGATGGGCGCTAAATACCTGCATCAGGTGCTCGGACTCAATTATGTCGTACTGGGTATAGTCGCCGGTATCATCATCGTTAATGTTTTCAAGATCCCTGAGTGGGCCGAAAACGGTGTTCGTTTGTCGCGATTTGGCCTGAAAACCGGTGTTATCCTGCTCGGTACTTTGTACAGTCTGGCGGAACTCCAGTCACTCGGTAAGCTATCCGCTATTATGGTTGGCTTTTTTGTACTGGGTTCGGTGGGGTTGGTACTGTTTCTGGGTAAGCGGCGTAATATCCCGAGTTCCATGGGCGGTGTTCTTTCAGCCGGTATGGGTGTCTGCGGTGTGTCCGCGTCGGTTGCAGCGGCCCCGGTAGTGCAGGCCAAGGCTGTCGAAATCGCCTATACCATCGGTACCATTCTTATCTGGGGTGTCGGCTGTATGTTCCTGTTCCCGGTTATCGGGCATATACTGGATCTGGGTCATATTCAATTTGGTGCCTGGGCCGGTACCGGTATATTGAATTCTGCGCAGGTCGCTGGTGCGGCATTAGCGTATCAGCCAGACGGCATCGAGACGCTCAAGGTAGCCGAGATATTCAATATTACGCGTGTGCTGTTCTTGCCGATAATCGTTTTATGGTTAGCAGTCTGGTACGTTAAACAAGAGGGTGGAGAAACTACCCAAAAGGTTAACGTCGGAGCCGTGATATTCGAAAAATTTCCAGTATTCGTGCTGGGCTTTATCCTCATGTTCGCGTTGTCATCTACTGGTGTTTTTGCGCCTGCGCAGCATTATAAGGGCAAGTATTTCGACAATAACGTCAAGCAATCGATGTTGCTAAAGGATGATCAGATCTCAGCGGTCAGCTCTGAAATGGGCAAACTGCAAAGAGACGACCGCAAGCAGGCGCTCAAACGCATGCTTGATAACCGCAAGGTTATGACCATCGACGATGAGACTGTTATCCGCGGTATCTATAATGCTAAGGTCCTCTCCAAGGACGCCAACAAAGTGCTTAAAGGGGCGACAAAGGCAGTTAGGCACACCGCCAAGAAGATCAGCAAATTCAGGCAGTGGATTACTCTGTTGTTTGCATTTGGTTTAACCGGTCTTGGTATGCAAATAACTTTTGCATCGATGAAACAGGCTGGCGGCCAACCGCTTGTAATCGGTGGTATCGTCGGAACGACTAAGGCGGTGCTGTCACTGATTGTGATATTATTTTTTGTCAGTGAAACTATTTAACGGGGGATCGAGAAATGACAGATCAACAACATGATTCGCAGGACACCGACCTGCAAGAAGAAGCGGGTGCCAAGTTCCATCGCGGCTCCGCATTGTCAATATTCCACAGTGACCGTGCCGAGGATTTTATCGCGCTGCTAGCAGCGATGGCAATAGCCCTTGGCGTTTACATTATGGTCCCATAGACTGTGTAGCACATCCAGTGCACCTGGCGCTCTTATATGGGCGCCAGGTTTTTTTATTTTCTGAATTCACCCGACGGGTGTTCAGCGTTAACAGTATTCCTTGAAAGTTAAAAAAATAATTCTTGCCAGTCACGGTACGGATGGTGCCCGCGCAGCCGAGCTGGCAGCTATCGATTTATGTGTCGAAAAAGGCGCCAGCCTGCACCAGCTTCTGGTGGTGCCGGATTTCTGGAAAGGAATGATGGGGGACGACTGGCTCAATAACGCAGTTACCCAGATTCGATTTGGCAACTATGTGGAAAGTCAGTTGGCGCAAGAAGCCGCAGCTGAACTGGAGCGTATGACACAAGCCTGTGATCAGGCTGGTATTAATTACTCGAACACGGTGCGCCTGGGCAAACCGGCGATCTGTTTGTTAGATGTTGCCGGGCAGGATGATTTTGGTCTAGCTGTTATTGGTTCACCGCGACCCAAAGGCGTTGAGGGTTATCGCTCACGCATGGATCTGGAGCTGTTGGCTCGCTCTCTGACCATGTCATTGATAGTAGTTCCTTACCCGAAACCATGAGTGAAAGCTCCGTTCCAGACAATGAAGATTCTGCCTGGGTCAGTATCGATACACCTTTTAATACCAAAGAATTACGCGCATTTCTGGACGATATAGAACGCTTATATCGAATCAATTCGATGCTGGTGTTTGATAGCTGGCAGTTAATTGACGACAAAGAATTTAGCTTTAAATTAAAAAATCTGAGCAATGGCAGGCTGCTGGAATCAGCGCTCAGCATAGATAGCTCGGATGATGGTATCAAGGTTAGCTACCAGCAGGGCCTGCGCACTTCTACCAGTTTCCATGTTGAACCAAAGGACGACGGCAACTCCAGACTGATCGTCACTGACGACTATTCTGGAACCCCGGCGAGTGAACGCGAACAGCGTATCGATGAGGTGGACAAAAGCCTGGTCAATTGGGGAAACGACCTGCACGGCTACCTGCATCGATGGAAGCGCTGGTCATGGGTTCCCGGCTGGCCATGGTATATGCGCAAAATATGGCAGCCGATGAAACCGATGGCACGTCGTATTACCTATATCTTGTATGTGGTCACAGTGGCAGAAATGATCCTGTTCCTGCTGGTATTTACTGTGTTTCGGTTGGAACTGAGTAAGTATCTCTATTAAAATTCATGCAGTACTGGATTACCTGGTTGAAGACGAAGCCATCACCGAGGAGTTTGCCCACCGGCTCCTGGCCTGGAAGCACTCAGGATTTTCTGTTGATAACACAGTCGGTGTTGCTGCAAACGATTCGCAAGGCCGCCCGCCAGGCCTTTAGGGAAAACAGGGGTGGTGTGCAACAGACAACAGCCTACTTTAATAATTCTATTTGTTACAAAATGTAACATAAGCTAGGATTAGGTGAGCGATTTTATCCACTCACCACCAGAGGCTTGCAAGGAGGAGTGCATTGGACAGGATTATCCTGCTTTTTTCTTTTGCACTCTTGCTTTTTGTCACCCCCCTGACAGACTGGTGGCTGAGTGACCAATCACCCTGGTATCTCCCTTATCTGATCTGGTTGTTGGTCATCCTATTGAATGGCTGGTTTTTCTTCAGGCGAGGCCGCCATGACCTTTAGCCTGGCCCAACTATACTTCGGTGTAGTGGGCTATCTGGGATTGCTCTTTCTGGTCGCCTATGCCGCTGAACAGCATTGGTTGCCCCGTAGCTGGATTCGCCACCCCACTGTCTTTGTCCTCTCACTCGGGGTCTACGCTACCTCCTGGAGCTTTTACGGCAGTGTTGGCTATGCCGAGGAGAATGGTTATCTCTTCCTCACCATCTATATAGGGCTCACTCTGGCATTCCTGCTCTCCCCTATTCTGCTGCGGCCACTCTTCAGAATAGTGAGAGATTATCAGCTGACCTCAATTGCCGACCTGTTTGCCTTTCGTTACCGGAGCCAGGGCGCGGGGATATTGGTTGCCCTCTTCATGCTTGCTGGAACCTTGCCCTATCTTGCACTTCAGATACGAGCTGTTACAGAGTCTGTCCAGATCCTGACCGAAGAGGTGGCACCCACCAACCTGGCTTTGGGGTTCTGTTTTACCCTGATTCTATTCTCTATTCTATTTGGCGCCCGTCATATCTCCCCCAGAGAGAAGCATACCGGCCTGGTTGCGGCGATTGCTTTTGAATCCCTGGTAAAACTGGTGGCCATGTTGGCAGTGGGCGGGTTTGCTGTTTTTGGAGTCTTCGGTGGATTTGGTGAGCTTGAGAAGTGGTTATCCATCCACCCTGAAGCCCTTGAAGCCCTCTATCGTCCTGCCCGTGAAGGGCCTTGGTTTACTCTGCTGTTTCTCTCATTTTGTGCCGCTTTTCTGCTGCCTCGTCAGTTCCATATGTTGTTTGCAGAAAATTCGCAAGGACGAAACCTGCTTTTTGCCGGGTGGGCTTTTCCTCTCTTTCTGTTGATTTTCAATCTCTCCATTCCTCCCATTTTATGGGCCGCACAACAAAGTGGCGTCACCACCAGTCCCGATTATTATGTTCTTGGGCTAACCTTAAATTCAGGGACCTCCTGGCTGCCGCTGCTTGCTTTTCTTGGCGGGGTCTCTTCTGCTAGTGCGATGATGATAGTGACAACCCTGGCGCTCTCTTCGATGGCACTGAACCATCTTATTCTTCCGGCAAGTTATCCGGATCCCACTTGGAACCTCTATCGGATGCTCGCCTGGGGGCGTCGTATTCTGATTGCAATCATCATTCTTGCTGGATTTGGCTTCTATGTAAGCTTGGAAAACAGAGAAAACCTGGTTCAGCTCGGATTAATCTCTTTCGTCGCAGTGACCCAGTTTCTGCCTGGGGTTATCGGCTCTCTCTATTGGCCGCGGGCCAATCGTTGGGGATTATTGGCGGGACTTGGTGCTGGCGCCATTGTCTGGTTTGGAACCTTGATTGTTCCACTTCTTCAGACAGCCGGCCTGTTGCAATTTGAGTCAGAATTTCAATTCCTTTATCCAGACCATGGAATGGATCGTTGGAGCTATGTGACTTTCCTCTCCCTGACCATAAATGTTTCTGTTTTTGCCTTGGTATCGTTGCTTACACGCCAATCAGTGGAAGAGGCTGAAGCCGCTCAGTCCTGTGTTCGTGAAACCCTCTCCCTGCCAAGAGGATTGTTGATGGTTCGTTCGACCGATGAATTTACTCAGCGTCTTGCCAGGGTATTGGGCCATGAAATGGCCTCCAAGGAGGTAAGCCGGGCGTTAGAAGAGATGATGATCAGTGTGGATGAAACCCACCCGCGTATTCTGGTTCGGGTGAGAGATCGAATTGAACGTAACCTTTCTGGCATGATCGGTCCGCAGCTTGCCAGGATGGTGGTCCACCAACAGTTGACGGTTGACCCAAAATCTCAGACCGCATTTGCCGATAGCATGCGGCTTATTGAAGAGAGACTGGAAAGTTCCAGAACTCGCTTACGTGGTCTTGCCGCTCAGCTCGATACGCTGAGGCGTTATCAACAGGCACTCCTGGAACAGCTTCCGCTGGGTGCCTGTGTTCTTGGTCCACAGGGTGATGTAGTCCTATGGAATAAAAGTATGGGCCTCCTCTCTGCAATCAGCAGTAGTCAGGCCATTGGACGCAGGGTTGTCAATCTGCCTTCTCCTTGGGGCCCGCTGATTGATGAGTTCAGCGGAGATCAAAGCCTGCATCGTTATAAGCTGCATATGCTCACTGATGGGCAGACGCGCTGGTTTAATCTACATAAGGCTATCGTTGACACCCCTGTTGACATGGCAAGAAGAGAGGGTGTGGATGATTCTGATCGTCTTGGTATGGTAATCCTGGTTGAGGATGTCTCTGAATCCCATATTCTTGAAGCAGGACTCGCCCATAGTGAACGACTTGCCTCGATCGGCAGGCTGGCAGCAGGTGTTGCTCATGAGATCGGCAATCCGGTAACAGGCATCGCATCCCTGGCACAGAACATGAAAGCAGAAACCAAGGAATCTGGAGTCAAGAAGACAGCTCTGCTGATTGATGAACAGATCAAGCGAATAAGTGAAATTGTCCAGACACTGGTTGATTTCAGCCGCAGAGGAAACTCAGAAGGCAAGGAGGAGGTCTTCGATCTCGGTGAGGCCATCAATGATGCTATACGACTTGTGGCGCTTAGCCATGAGGGCCGGCAGGTGGAATGTAAGAATCATTGTTCAGAGGGTTTGTTGATTAGAGGTGATCGACAACGTATTGCCCAGGTATTCGTTAATGTTCTCACCAATGCCTGTCATGCGTCAGACGTAGGCGATCACATCGATGTTCGTGAATCCCGAGAGGGTGATCAGGTCGTGGTAAGGGTAGTTGATCAGGGTGAAGGTATTCCGAATGATCTGCTGGAACACATTTTTGAACCCTTCGTAACCAGTAAACAGGTGGGGAAGGGGACAGGATTGGGGTTGGCGCTTGCCTACAATACCATCAGCGAGCATGGCGGCACGATTAATGTTGAGAGCAAGCTGGGGAGTGGAACCGAGGTCATTATCCGGCTTCATCTTGATCAGGAGTTGATGCTATGAGTCAGATACTGATAATCGATGACGAGGAAATTATCAGGACTGCTGCAGGGCGTCTGCTTGAGCGCCATGGCTATACCGCTGTTCTGGCCGCTTCAGTGGTTGAGGCTGAACAAAACTACTCTCTTTCATCATTTGATTTGATTATTGCTGATCTTCGGCTTGCAGTCGGCAAAGGCACCGACGTCATTCCCCTGTGTGAGGGTGTTCCTGTCCTGATTATGACCAGCTACACGAGTGTTGATTCAGCCGTAGAGTCGATGAAACGGGGTGCGGCGGACTACATCTCAAAACCATTCGATCACGATGAGATGGTATTGGTGGTTGAGCGTTTAATAAAAGAGGAATATCGGCGAAGACAGATAGAGGCGCTCCGTCGGGATATTGATCACCATTATCCCGTCTCCGGAATGGTGGGAAGTTGTCATGCCATGCTGGAAATTAAGAGCCAGATCAGCAGGGTTGCCCCAAGTGAGAGCTCGGTTCTTGTTTTTGGTGAGTCAGGTACCGGCAAGGAGCTGGTAGCACGAGCCATACACCAACAGAGCGGGCGAAGGGATTCTCCAATTGTCCCCGTCAATTGTGCAGCTATTCCTGATACCCTGATGGAGTCGGAGCTTTTCGGCCACCAAAAAGGGGCTTTTACCGGGGCGGTAGAGAGTAGGGCTGGCCTGATAGGCGCTGCAGACGGTGGGACTCTTTTTCTTGATGAGATCGCTGAACTCTCTCCAGCGGCACAGGCAGGAATGCTCAGAGTGCTCCAGGATGGAGAGGTGCGCTCTCTGGGTTCTGCGATGTCACACAAAGTTGATGTTCGTGTGGTTGCGGCAACCCATCAGGATCTGGAGGCACGAGTTGCTGAGGGTCGTTTCAGGGAGGATCTCTACTACCGGATTCAGGTGATTGAGATGAGGCTGCCTCCTCTACGTGAGCGGGGTGATGATGCGGTTGAACTGGCTCATTTCCTGATAAAAAAAGTGTGTGGAGAGACCAATCATCCTGAACTCTCCTTGACCCCTGAAGCTCTTGAGGCGATCAGTTCCTATGATTGGCCTGGTAATATCAGAGAGTTGGAGAATGCCATCGAACGTGCTGTGATTCTTGCCGGGGATCAGAGATCGATTGGATGCGATCTACTCTCACTCGGTGCAGGTCGTCGACCTGCAGAGGGTGCTCAGGGAGGAGAATCTTTGGATGACTATCTTGTACGCTTTGTTCGTGAGAATCAGAGGAAGATGACAGAGACAAAAATGGCCAGTCAGTTAGGAATCAGTCGGAAGACCCTCTGGGAGAAACGTCAGAAACTGGGGATACCACGGGATCGTGAGTAGGAGCGCCACATCCTGGCGGTACCCGGGTGTTATTTCTGGGGATCATTAAGATAATGACGCCGATTAAACTCGCCATCGCAACAGGGGGATTGATTTCTGAATATACCTGATCGGGCGCTTTAATCCCAAGGCGCTTTCTTATCGTGTTGGGGCTCACCAGAGATGCGATGGGCGATAACCACGTGGCCCCGCATTATATCTGTTCTCACAGCTAATGGCCGATTTGTGACTCCCACCATCATGGCGATCTGATTCTGGTTAACTCGTGCTTTCATCAGTGTATAAATCTGGTATCGTGCTTTATTCAGGAGTTGAGTATTTTTTGTTTGAAGGAGTGATATTAATCCTTCGCTACCAATAGCAACCAGTTAAAAGCGAATGAGGAGTTGATGTTATGTCAGAGGTGAAAACCTATCCCGTATCTGCTGCGACTGCAGCAAGCGCCCATCTTACTGATGCCCTGTATCAAAAGATGTATCAACAGTCGATTGATGATCCCGAAGGTTTCTGGGCTCAACAAGCCGATGAATTTGTGACCTGGTCTCGCCGATGGGATAAGGTTATGGATGTAGATTTTCACCAGGCAAAGATAACCTGGTTCGATGGCGCGACACTGAATGCTTCATCAAACTGCCTTGATCGCCATCTGGAGACCAGAGGTGACCAGGTGGCTATCATTTGGGAGGGTGATGATCCTTCGATAGATAGAAAAATCACCTATCGCGAGCTTCATGCTGAAGTCTGTCAGTTTGCGAACTCGCTTAAATCACGGGGTGTTGCCAAAGGGGATCGGGTCTCCATCTATATGCCGATGATTCCAGAGGCTGCTGTAGCGATGCTGGCATGTGCCCGTATCGGAGCAGTCCACTCTGTAGTTTTTGGCGGTTTCTCCCCCGAATCACTCAAAGACCGGATTCTGGACTCTGATTGTCGGGTTGTTATCACCGCTGACATGGGCCCGCGGGGAGGCAAAAATGTGGCATTGAAAGATAATGTGGACAGCGCTCTTGAGAGTTGCCCTGATGTCCATACGGTTGTCGTGGTCCAGCATGCCAAAGAGGAGGTGGCCTGGCATGATCAGAGGGATGTCTGGTACCACCAGTTGATGGCAGAGGCGTCAACCGATTGCCCGGCAGAAGAGATGAGTGCAGAAGATCCGCTCTTTATCCTCTATACATCAGGTTCAACCGGCAAGCCCAAGGGTGTATTGCATACGACAGGGGGATACCAGCTCTACACGGCAATGACCCACAAATATGTCTTTGACTATCATGAAGGTGATATCTACTGGTGTACCGCAGATGTGGGCTGGATCACGGGCCACTCCTATATCATCTATGGACCACTTGCCAATGGTGCCACCACACTGATGTTTGAAGGGATTCCCACCTGGCCTGATGCCAGTCGATTCTGGCAGGTGGTCGATAAACATCAGGTGAATATTTTCTATACTGCACCCACCGCAATCCGGGCATTGATGGCTCAGGGCGATGAGATGGTGAGTAAGACCAGTCGTTCCAGTATTCGATTGCTGGGTACGGTAGGAGAACCGATTAATCCAGAAGCCTGGGAGTGGTACTACAGGGTTGTAGGGGATGAGCGATCTCCTGTCGTTGATACCTGGTGGCAGACTGAAACCGGCGGCATACTGATTACTCCGCTACCCGGTGCAACAGACCTCAAACCGGGTTCTGCAACACTGCCCTTCTTTGGGATAAAGCCTGCATTGGTTGATGAGCAGGGTGAAATTATCGAGGGTGCCGCATCGGGCAATCTGGTGATTACTCAGAGCTGGCCAGGACAGATGAGAACAGTTTATGGAGACCATGAGCGGTTTTTTGAGACCTATTTCCAGATGTACCCGGGCTACTACTTTACCGGTGATGGAGCTCGTAGGGATGAGGACGGCTACTACTGGATTACAGGCCGGGTTGATGATGTGATCAATGTTTCAGGCCATCGAATGGGTACTGCAGAGGTGGAGAGCGCACTGGTACTGCACCCCTCTGTTGCCGAGGCGGCTGTTGTCGGCTACCCCCATGATATTAAAGGGCAGGGTATCTATGCCTATGTGACTTTGATCAAAGATATTGAACCCTCTGATGAACTCCGCCAGGAGCTTCTACAGTTGGTTCGAAAAGAGATAGGACCGATTGCAACCCCAGATGTAATCCAATGGGCGCCTGGACTTCCCAAAACACGATCTGGAAAAATCATGCGACGTATTCTAAGAAAGATTGCCGAAAATGAGCTCGATAATCTGGGTGATACCTCAACTCTGGCAGATCCCTCTGTGGTCGATCATCTGATCGAGAACCGAGGAAGGTAGTCCGGATTTTATACTGACTCCATGTTCATTGATGGGGTTTAGTAGCGCTCCCCCTCCTGATCTTCCAGGAGGGGGCTCTTGTCCCACCATCTCTTGATCTGAGGGCCGTTCCATCCTGCCGTTAATCGACTGGATGGAGAACACCCTCTCTGCTTTGCTGATTTCCTCACTTAGCATCAGGTGGATAGGGGTAATAACATCTGGTGCGGATTACTGGGATGCTGCTCGAAAGTAGAGATAAAGTATGTAGAAAAAAACTATATAAAAAGTATTGACAATATAGATAAAACAAATATAGGATGTTTCTGCCTAGATTGTAGTTCTATAAGGGGGAGCAGGGATGAAAGAGTTCTATCAACCGACAACCGGAATTGATACCGACAGATTGAGGCTTCGGCTCATCAGGGCTTGGCAGCAGTTTCGTTTCTCAGCAAAAGGTGCAGACCAGGATTACTGGTATCGACGTTGTATGGAATTGCGCAGCGCCCTTGAAGAGGCCAACTCAGGACATACACATCCAACTGTTTCGCCAGAATAAGAGAGATTCCGCCAGTATAACCGAGTTAATACGGAGGGTTAAAGTGATCAGAATAAAACCTGATAAGTGGGGGGGATGCCTTCTCTTGTTGTCGATTGCAGCAGCTGTGCTCCTCAGTGGTTGCCGTGAGGGAGAGGAGACAAATACGTCAGGTGGCGCCGGAACTCCTCCAATCATGTCAGAGGAATCGGAAGAATCAGAGGAATCAGAGGAATCAGAAGGATCGGAAGAATCAGAGGAATCAGAGGAATCAGAGGAATCAGAGGAATCAGAGGAATCAGAAGGATCAGAGGGTTCTGGTGGTTCATCATCGACCACAACCTATAGTGGCACAGTAGTTGGAGAGCTGACCATCAATCCCTACAATATCGTTCTGAATGATGATTTTCCAATCCGCTTTGATATCTCTTCGAATGATCAGGTTACGGTCTATGTGGATGATCTCTCACCGGTTACTGTGCCACTACAGGGTTCTGGCTTCAGTTATACTGTTACCCGGTCCTTTACCGGGTTAGGTGCAGCGACCTGCAGCTCGACAGTGAGCGGGAGTGGAACCCTGAGCAGTGACCAGATAGTGGGCAGCTTGAGTGGCAGCCCCACTTGTTCAGATGGCCTTAGCGGTACAGTATCAGGCAGCTACACTGCCTCCAGGTCATAGAGTGTACTCCAGCAGGGTTGAGTTCTCGTTGTAGTATGGTTGTTCCATCATCCAAGAGCTTTAATCCAGTCACCTGGGTCGCTTCACGCCCCCCTTTCGGCAGCCTCTATGCGCTCGCCAAGCATCTTGAAGTGACCTATCCGAGTGCGCTCTCTTGGGTAAAGAACAGGGCATTTCCAGCAAAACGAGTTGCTGAAATTGTTGAGCTGACGGGATGTGCACCCTACATCCTCTCTCCCAA
>Ga0163108_10003204_pt1 | contig 11661 bp, 13 predicted proteins | sample Fk1155metaG_FD_109644 | JGI IMG/M metagenome (GOLD analysis project Ga0163108, IMG submission 109644) | Marine microbial communities from the Central Pacific Ocean - Fk160115 155m metaG | ecosystem: Environmental > Aquatic > Marine > Oceanic > Photic zone | place: The Central Pacific Ocean...
ACACCGAGATCGGCCGCAAGGTGCTGGATGCCGACCGCCGCATGGCCGACGCCCCTGCCCCCGCCCGCGGCGGCACCGCACTCTGGGCCGGGGTGATCCTGTTGGTGGCCCTTGGCGGCGGCATGGCACTGTATCTGCGCGAAGGCGCGCCCGGCGTGGCCGATCTGCCGCTTGCGCGGCGCCTTGCGCTGGCCCAGCAGGCCTATGAAAGCCGGCCCAGCCAGGAACAGGCCGAAGCCCAGGCACCCGCGGCCGAGGCGCCGACCGTCGATGCCGAATACGAGAATCTGGTTCAGAAGCTGCGCGAGGCGGTTGCCAAAAATCCGCAGGATCCCGAGGGCCTTTCGCTTCTGGCCACGCACGAGGCGCGGCTGGGCAATGTCCGGGCCGCACGCGAGGCCCAGCAGCGGCTGATCGAGGTTCTGGGCGACCGCGCCAGCGCGGAACAACTGATGCGTCTGTCGGCGCTGATGACCGAAGCCGCAGGTGGCCTGATCACGCCCGAGGCCGAGGCGGTTCTGGCCCGGTCGCTGCAGACCGACCCGACGCAGCCGCAGGCGCGCTATATGCTGGGCATCCTGCAACTTCAGAACGGCCGTCCCGACCGCGCCTTTCCGCTGTGGCGCCAGCTTCTTGAGGAAGGACCTCCCGATGCGCCCTGGATTCCGCCGATCAGCCAATCCATCGCCGATCTTGCATGGCTGGCGGGTCAGCCGGACTATACGCCGCCCTCGGCGACGGCCCCGGCTTTGCCCGGTCCCGACGCCGAGGCGATGGCCGCAGCCGAGAACATGAACATGACGCCCGAGCAACGCCGCGAGATGATCGGCGGCATGGTCTCGCAGCTCGAGGCGCGGCTGGCCGAACAGGGCGGTTCGCCCGAGGAATGGGCCCGGCTGATCACGTCCCTGACGGTGCTGGGCAATGCCGATCGGGCGCGCGCCATCTGGGACGAGGCGCAGCAGCGTTTCGCCTCGGCGCCTCAGGCGCTGGCGACGGTACGCGCGGCGGCGCAATCCTCGGGGCTGACCGAGTGATCCACGAGGATATCGCGGATTTTGCCGCGACCCTGCCCCGCACCGGCGCGCTGGCCGGGCTTGATCTTGGCACCAAGACCATCGGCGTGGCGGTCAGCGACGGCTTGCGGCAGGTGGCCTCTCCGCTGACGGTAATCCGCCGCCGGAAATTCACACTGGACGCGGCCGCGCTGCTGTCAGCCGCAGCCGAGCGCGGCCTTGCCGGCCTGGTCCTTGGCCTGCCGCGCAACATGGATGGCAGCGAGGGTCCCCGCGCCCAATCCACCCGCGCCTTCGCCCGCAACCTGTCGCGCCTGACGGACCTGCCTATCGGCTTCTGGGACGAACGCCTTTCGACCGTCGCTGCCGAACGGGCGCTGCTGGAGGCCGATACCTCGCGCAAGCGGCGCGCAGAGGTCATCGACCAGGTGGCGGCGGCCTATATTTTGCAGGGCGCCCTGGACCGGCTGCGCAATCTGCCCTGACGTCGCTGGCAGCCGCATCCGGGCGCCCGGCGAATCCGGTCGGGGTCGGCCGCGGATTTCAGCTCAGCCGGATTCCGCAACGACGTGCGGTGGGCGGCTCCTCACGGCCCCGCTGCCGGCCTCGGGACCGCAATCAACCGTCCAGGAACGGCACCGGTATCCCGAAGGCATCGCCCAGCAGCACGAAATTCAGCCCCAGCACAATGATCGCCGCCATCGCGGCCAGCGAACCCAGCAGCTTTCCCACCGCGAATTCGCCCATGATGTCCTTGCGCATGGAAAAGATCAGAAGCGCGATCATGGGGACGGGCAAGGCGATGGAAAGCACCACCTGGCTGAGGAAAAGCGCCTGCGTCACGTTCACGCCCATCGCGACAACGACGAAGGCGGGAAGCATCGTGACCAGTCTTCGCAGCCAGATCGGGACGCGAAACCTCAGGAAACCCTGCATGATCATCTGCCCGGCCATCGTGCCGACGACCGAGCTTGAAATGCCCGAGGCGATCAGCGAGGCAAGAAAGATGCCGGCGGCCGCGGCGCCAAGCAGCGGCGTCAGCGTGTAATAGGCGGTCTCGATCTCGGCCACCTCGGGGTAGCCCATGTGAAAGGCGCTTGCCGCCATCATCACCATCGCCATGTTGACCATGCCGGCGATCGCAAGCGCGACCACGACCTCGATGTTCGAGAATTTCAGCACCCGGCGGCGGTCCCTTTCGTCGCGGATTTCAATGCGGTTCTGGGTCAGACCGGAATGCAGGTAGATGGCATGGGGCATCACGGTGGCACCGATGATGCCGACCGCGATGATCAGGGCATTGCCGTCCGGCAGGGCCGGCTGAAACATGCCGATCCCGGCGGATTTCCAGTCGATGGGCGCGATCAGCGTTTCGGCGAGATAGGAAAGGCCAATCACAATGACCAGCGCGCCGATGATCAGCTCCATCGGGCGAAATCCCTGACGTTCAAAGATCAGGATGGCATAGGTGATGATGGCGGTGATCGCCATGCCGACGATCAGCGGCAGATCGAACAGCAGCGCCAACCCGATCGCCCCGCCCAGGAATTCCGCCAGGTCGGTGGCCATGGCGGCGATTTCGCTGACCACCCACATGACCCATACCACGGGCTTTCGAAAGTTGTCGCGGGACAGTTCCGCCAGGTTCTTGCCGGTGACAATCCCCAGTCGGGCCGACATCGCCTGAAACAGCATGGCGATCAGGTTCGCCAGCAGCACGACCCATAGCAACTGATAGCCATAGCCCGCGCCCGCCTGGATGTTCGTCGCGTAATTGCCCGGATCCATGTAGGCGACCGAGGCGATCACCGCCGGCCCCGCGAACAGAAGACGGCCGCGCCAATCCTTGCGGTGGCCGGTCAGGACATCTGTCATTCCACGTCGGGTTCGGTAGGTCAGTTTTTGCATGGACTAACAATGATTGCGTGATCAATAGAATATAGCCATTGCTATGCCCGGCGCAAGGGGGTGCCGTCCGGCTGCCGCGATCACGCCGATTATCGGTTGGTAAAACCGAATAGCTTTGGCTATAAATCCTCTTCACGCTTTCGAAAGAGCCTGCCCATGACCGACAGAACGACGCCGGCAAAAAAGCAGGCCGACCGCTTTGCGAGGGCGCGGGAAAAGCAGTCGCGCGCCCTGCTGGAAGATTACGCCGAACTGATCGGGGATCTGATCGCGGAACTGGGCGAAGCGCGGGTGGCCGATATTGCCGAACGGATGGGGGTCGCCCAGCCGACCGCAACAAAGGCGATTTCGCGGCTGAAGCGCGAGGGTCTGGCGACGGCGCGCCCCTATCGCGGGGTTTTTCTCACCGACGACGGGGCCGATCTTGCCGATCGCGTCCGCGCCCGTCACCGCACGGTGGCCGAACTGCTCATCGCCGTCGGCGTTCCCGAAGATGTCGCCGAGATCGACGCGGAAGGGATCGAGCACCATGTCTCGCGCCGGACCCTGTCGGCCTTCGAGGCGTTCCTGAAAGCACAGGGATCGACCTCGGACCAGGCGCGTGCCGAAGACCCGATCGGGCGCGACCAGGCCGGGCATGGCCAGGTCCGTGACCCGAGGTGACATTGCGTCACGAAAGCGTCGCTTCCCGGCTTGCCCGGCTGCGGACCCGCGCCTAGCGTGCCGCCATGACCGACGCCCCGCCCATATGGACCCGCACCGAACCGCAAAGTCCGTGCATCAACATCTGCGTGATACACCCGCACGAGGGTATCTGCGTGGGCTGCTACCGCACGCTGGACGAGATCGCCGGCTGGGCCTCGATGCCCGCCGAGACGCGGCGCGCGGTCATCGCCGAACTGCCGGCCCGCAAACCGCTGCTGAAAAGACGCCGTGGCGGCCGGAATGGCCGGCGCGACGGGTAGCGGCTCGGTCGTCCCGGAACGACCAGAACAGCGCCTTGCCCGATATGTCCCTTGCCCCGCCATTCCGAGCCCAGCCGGGCCGGGCGCGGCCTGGCACAGCGCAGGAAGCGGGGCCGAAAGAATTCGCATGGGAAATCCGGCCTGATGGATCTCCGGATGACTGACGCCGCACCGCAAGGATCGCGCGGCGATCTGGCGCCTCAGCCGCGCCTGCCGCGAATGCTGCGGTGGATGCGAATGCGAACCTCGTCGGGTTCGGCCGCGACCGCCTGCATCAGCGCCCGCATGTCGCCGCGGGCGGTGTTCAGCTGGTCGATCAGCGACATGACCATGCGCAACCCGTCCTCGGGCAGGTTGTGGCAATCGGCCAGATCGCACAGCAATTGCAGGCGCGCCAGGTCGGCCTCGCGGAAACCGGGGCCATCGGGCGTCGTCACCGGCTGCACGATGCGCGCCCGGCAATAGCGGCGCAGGCGCGGCCGGGTCAGTTCCTCGACCATCGCGATGACTTCGGTTTCGGTGTAATAGCGGCTCATATCGTCATCCCCCGGCGTGGGTCGTAGCCATGCGACTTGCGCCATTCCTCCATGAATTTCGCCAGATCGCCGTCCACCTTCGGCGGCATCACGATCTTCAGTTCGACCTGCTGGTCGCCGCCATTGATCCCGCGCCCGCGCAGGCGCAGCTTCTGGCCCGTGGTGGCGCCTCTGGGGATGGTCAGGTTCACCGGCCCGTCCACTGTCGGCGCCGCGACCTTGGCGCCCAGAACCGCCTCGTCCAGCGTGATCGGCAGCGTCAGGAAGATGTCGTCGCCCTCGCGACGGAAATCGGGGTGGGGCGCGACCGAGACGGTCAGATAGGCATCCCCCGGACCGCCCTGGCCCATGCCCGCGCCGCCCTTGCCCTTCAGCCGGATCGTCTGCCCGTCACGCACGCCCCGGGGGATCGTCACCTCGAGATCGCCGCCCTCGGGCAGCGAGATCCGGGTCTTGCCGCCCCTGGCCGCGGTCATGAAATCAACCTCCAGGGCGAAACGGTAATCCTGTCCGCGCATGTGGAATTCGCGCCCGCCCTCCTGCCGGAAACCCTGCCCGAATCCTCCGGCCGCCCGGCGCCCGAACAGATCCGAGAACACATCCGACAGATCCGGATCGCCCTCGAAACCATAATTCTGCGCATAGGGATTGCCGGCCGCCTCCGCATGATCGCGGTAATAGCGGCGCTGTGGCCGTTCGTGACCCTGTTCGTCGATCTCGCCGGCATCGAAGCGGCGGCGCTGTTCGGGGTCTTTCAACAGATCATAGGCCGCCGATGCGGCCTTGAAGCGTTGGGTGGCCGCCGGATCGGGGTTCAGGTCCGGATGATCGGTCTTGGCGATCTTGCGATAGGCTTTCTTGATCTCGGCCTCGCTGGCCGATCTGGTCAATCCCAGATCTGCATATGGATCGCCTGCCATCTTCTGCCCCCTTTGCCCGTCTTTCGGATCAACAAGATAGAACCTGCGCCGGTTTCATCAAGCCTCGCCCGGCCGGCTGTGCGGGGGGCGGCTTCGTCGCCCTGGCCCGGCCCCGGGACGATGCCCGACCGGGCGCGGTTGCGGACGAAAGCGCGACGCCGGCGTCAATAGGGTTGCGGGTGATCCCTGTGCAGCCGGTCGATGGCGCGGACCAGATCCTCGGGCAACGCCTGGTCCATTCCGGCCAGCAGGTGATCGAGCTGTGTCACCGAGGTCGCGCCGATGATCGGGATCGCCTTGAAGGGCCGCGTCGCTTGCCAAAGCACGGCCATGTGAACCCGATCCCAGCCATGATCCGAGGCCAGCGCGCCGAAGGCGTCGGCGGCGGCGATGGCTCGGGCGGTCAGACGCCCACCCAGCCGGCCCTGACCGCCATGCGCCTTGTCCACCGACGCGCGGCTGCCCCCGGGGACCGCGCCGCCGGAATATTTTCCCGTCAGCAGGCCCGCCGCCAGCGGCGAAAATCCCAGCAGGGTCACATCCTCCTGGACGGCCGTCTCGGCCAGATCGGTGTCATAAAGCCGGCAGAGCGGCGAATATTCGTTCTGGATCGCCACGGGTCGGGGCGCGCCGGTCCGGTCCGCCACGTCGCACCAGCGCGCCAGCCCCCATGCGGTTTCGTTCGACAGGCCGAAGGCGCCGATCTTGCCCGCCCGCCGCGCCTGGGACGCGGCCGCGAGAATGTCGGCCATGTGATCCAGTATGCGGGTCTTGTCTGCCTTCGGCGCATGAGACCAGTTCTGCCGGAACGCCCAGGTGCCGCGCACCGGCCAGTGCAATTGGTAGAGATCGATCCGGTCGGTCCGCAACCGCCGCAGCGAACCATCGATGGCCGCGCGCATCGTGGCGCCGTCGCAGGGGGCGCCATCGCGGACCATCTGGCTGGGTCCGGTCATCTTGGTGGCGATTTCGACGCGCTCGCGCCGGCCGGCCCCGGCCAGCCAGCGGCCGACGATCTCTTCGGTGGCGCCGATCGTCTCGCGGCGGACCGGATTGACGGGATACATCTCGGCGCTGTCGAAAAAGGTGATCCCCGCGTCCAGCGCGCGATCCATCTGCCTCTGGGCATCGCCTTCGTCCGTCTGGTTGCCGAAGGTCATCGTGCCGAGGCAGATCGCGCTGACCTCGATGTCGCTGCCGCCCAGTGTGACCCGTTTCATGACCGCTCCGCTTCGTTGACGCGCTGCGGACGGTAGCGATAACCAGGCCGGGTGCAACCCGGCCCGGCGCCATTGCTCACTCGGCCTCGATCCAGCGCGAAAGGGCGTCGATCTCGGCCCGGATCGCGCGGCGGGCGCGCATCAGCCCCGCCAGCTTGCCCGCAACGCCGCCAAGGCTGGCCAGCAGCAGCGCACCGATCGCGGCATGGGCCGCGCCCTGCCCCGGCAGCCAGCCCGTCAGCCCGGCGATCGGCGCCAGACAAAGCCCGGCCAGCAACCCGACCGCGCCCGCGGCACAGCCGCAGGCGCTCAGAGTTGCGGACAGCCGCGCCTGCCGCGCCGCAACCTCGTCCCGCGGCTTTCCGGGCAGGTCCAGGATCAGCCGCGCGGGCGGCGCGGCATCCGTCAGCAGCCGCAGCTCATCGGCCGAACGGATCACGCAGGTTGCCGGTTTCATGTCAGCGCCAGGACCAGCACCGCCGCGACCGCGACGATGGCGGCGGCTATGGCCAGCCCGAAAAGCGGATGGGGTGCGCCGCAGCCGCGGCCCTTGCCATGGTCGTGTTCGTTCTTGTCGGTCATGGAAACCTCCTACAGATAGGTGACGTGGCGCGAGCCCCGTACGATGGCGACTTGCAGGTTCGACAGCACCGGAAAGGCCGCGCCGACGACACTGGCGTTCATCAGATTGCCGGCCGATTCGTCGTGCGGCAGCAGGCAGGCATGGCCCAGTTCATGCGCCAGTGTCGCCCGCGCCACGCGCGGCTCGATGGTGACGTAATTATGGGTTCCCGCCATCGAACAGCCGATGGTCGAGGGCGGCTGGATGTCGTTGACGACGATGCCGATCAGCTCGGCGCCATAGCCGATGATCCGCCGCCAGCCGCTTTCGAATTTGCACAGGCTCTGGACCAGTTCGAACCACGAGCCATCCACCCACCAATCGGCGAAAAAGCCGCCCGCGCCGCATTGCACGCTGATGCTGCCACCCGGAGGCGACACACGGGTCTGGCAGAAACCGGTAAAGCGCGCATCGATGTTGCAGGTGCGGTCATAGATCTCGATCACCGCATCGACCTGCGGCTGCAAAGCGGCCTCGGTGGCCAGGGGCGTGCCGTCGATGACCGGAATGATGATCCCGAAATACATCTTCTTGCGCGGCCGGATACCCGCGAGGCTGGCCACGAAATCCAGGATGCCCACCAGCCGCCAGACGATTTCGGTCAGCCAGTTCAGCACCGTCCGGATGATCCCGCCGATCACCGGGATAGACAGGATCAGCCCGATCACGAAGGCGATCACGTCGAGGATGACATTGACGATCGTGCAGACGACGCGCACGACCCATTTGCCGATTGTCACGACGACCCAGCGGACCACCTTGACCGCGACCCAGACCAGCCAGCAGAACAACTTGTTCAGGCACAGCATCCACCATTTGCATGGCTCTTCGCGGCAGCGTTGTTCCTGCCGCTGTTCCCATTCCTCGATCGGCCTTTCGACCTGTTCCTCGACCCATTCCTGGATCTCGCGACATGAGCGACCCATTTCAAACCCCTGACGATATGACACGCCGCGACATGCGGCGCGGTACCAGGTCTAGGAGTTCGGCGTGAATTCGCCATGAGGGCGGCGTGAAAGGCCCTCAGCCCCGGATGTAGCCTGCCGAGGCTTCGATCAGGTGGCGGGTGTAATCCGTCTTGCCCGCGCCGCGGCGCAGGGCATCGACATCCATCACTTCCAGGATGCGGCCATGCTGCATCACCGCCAGCCGGTCGCACATATGCCCGACAACGGCCAGATCGTGGCTGACCATCACATAGGTCAGGCCATGTTCCGCCCGCAGATCGGTCAGCAGGTTCAGGATCTCGGCCTGAACGCTGACATCCAGGGCGCTGGTCGGTTCGTCCAGCAACAGCAGGCGCGGTTCGGCCGCCAGCGCGCGGGCGATGGCCACACGCTGACGCTGCCCGCCCGACAATTGGTGCGGATAGCGGAAGCGGAAGCCGCGTCCCAGTCCCACATCCTGCAGCAGCCGGGTGATGCGGGCGTCGATATCGTCCATGCCTTGCAGCTTCAGCGCCTCGGACAGCACCGCATCGACCGAATGGCGCGGATGCAGGCTGGCATAGGGATCCTGAAAGACCATCTGGACGGTCTTGTGAAAGGCGCGGCTGCGGCGGGTTCCGGTGACGGCCTGCCCGTCCACCTCGATGCTGCCCGACCAGGTGTCGATCAGTCCCGCAATGGCGCGCAGGATCGTCGATTTGCCGCTGCCCGATTCGCCGACCAGACCGAAGCTTTCGCCGCTGGCCACGGTGAAGGCGGCGTGCTGGACCGCGTCCACACGGTCGGGCGCAAAGCCGAACCAGACATTCAGATCGTCGACCGTCAGCATGGCGGCACCGGCGCGGGCCGGGATATTGCACCCCCGCACCCCCGCAGGATATTTCCGGACCGAAGCAGGACCATGTCACAAGCCTCCGGGAAGTTCGGTTTCAAGGCTTTCGGTGATCGGATCGCCGTCGCGCCACGTGTCCTGGCGTTGCAGCACCGGCAGGCGTTCGACCGGCGCATCGAGGCGCGGCAGGCTGTTCAGCAGGCCCTGCGTATAGGGGTGGCGGGCGGCATGCAGATCCTTGGCGGCCAGCGTCTCGACGATGCGTCCGGCATACATGATCAGCACCCGGTCGCAGAATTGCGCGACCAGGTTCAGGTCGTGGCTGATGAAGATCAGTCCCATGCCACGATCGCGGACCAGCCGGTCCATGATGTTGAGCACCTCGGTCCGGACCGATACGTCCAGCGCCGATGTCGGTTCGTCGGCGATCAGAATCTCGGGGTCGGGCGCCAGCATCATCGCGATCATGATGCGCTGACCCATCCCGCCCGAGACCTCGTGCGGATAGGCGCCCATGACCCGTTCGGGGTCGCGGATCTGGACCGCCTCCAGCATTTCCAGCGCCTTGGCGCGGCCCGCGCCCTTCGGGCCGCCGGCATGCAGCCGATAGGCCTCGATGATCTGGTCGCCGATGGTCATCACCGGATTCAGGCTGAATTTCGGATCCTGCATGACCATGCTGATCCGGCTGCCGCGGATCTTGCGCATCTTGCGTTCGGACAGATTCAGGATCGGCTGGCCATGCAGGTCCATCCGCCGGGCGGTGACCCGGCCCGGCGGACGGACAAGGCCAAGGATCGCGCGGCCGGTCATGGATTTGCCCGACCCGGATTCGCCCACCACGCCCAGTCTTTCGCGCCCCAGGTCGAAGCTGACGCCGCGCACCGCCTCGAACATGCCCTGCCGCGTCGGAAAGGCCACCCGCAGATCCCGGACCGAGAGCAACGGCGCGTTCATTCCTTTGCGCCCTTCGGGTCCAGAACGTCGCGCAACCCGTCGCCCAGCAGATTGAAGGCAAGGCTGACGATGAAGATGGCAAGCCCGGGCATCGCCGCGACCCACCAGAAATCCAGGATATAGGTCCGCCCGTCCGAAATCATCGCCCCCCATTCCGGCATCGGCGGCTGCGCGCCCAGACCCAGAAAGCCCAGTCCCGCCGCCGACAGGATGATCCCCGCCATGTCCAGCGCCACCCGCACGATCAGCGACGAAAGGCACAGCGGCCAGATGTGCCGGATCAGCAGCCGCATGCGCCCCGCCCCTTGCAGGCGGGCGGCGGCGATGTAGTCCGCGTTGCGGATGGTCAGCGTCTCGGCCCGGGCAAGGCGGGCATAGGGCGGCCAGGCTGTCAGCGCCAGCGCCAGCACCGCGTTGCCGATCCCTGCACCAAGTGCTGCCACGAAGGCCAGCGCCAGGATCAGCTTGGGGAAGGCCAGGAAGATATCGGTAATCCGCATCAGCACCTGATCGACCCAGCCCCCCGCGAAGCCCGCCACGGTGCCGATGAACAGTCCGATGATCGGCGCGATCAGGGCCACCGTGCCGACGATGAACAGCGTGATCCGCGAGCCGTGGATCAGGCGCGACAGGATGTCCCGGCCAAGCGCATCGGTGCCCAGCAGGTTCTGCGCCGATGGCGGTTTCAGCCGGTTCGCGAGATCCTGCGCAAAGGGGTTTTGCGGGGCCAGCAGCGGCGCGAAAATCGCCATCGCGATCAGCAGGATCAGGATCACCAGCCCGAACATGGCCAGCTTGTTGCCGCGAAATGTCAGCCAGCCCTGATAGATCGCGCCCAGCCGCGCCTGGTTGCGGGTCTGCGGCGCATCGGAAAGCAGCCATGCGCGGCGGGTCATCTGTCGGCTCATTCGGACCTCGGATCCAGCACGCGATACAGGATGTCGCTGAGCAGGTTCAGCGCCACGAAAGAGGTCCCGACGACGACCGTGCCGCCAAGGACCGCGTTCATGTCGCCGGCCAGCAGCGCCTTGGTGATGTATTGGCCCAGGCCCGGCCACGAGAAGATGATCTCGGTCAGCACCGATCCTTCCAGCAGCGAGCCGAAGGACAGCGCGATGACCGTGACCAGCGGGATCGAGATGTTGCGGAAAGCGTGGCGCCAGATCACCGCGCTCTCGGACAGGCCCTTGACGCGGGCGGTGGTGATGTATTCGGCCGAAAGCTGTTCCAGCATGAAGCTGCGGGTCATGCGGCTGATATAGGCGAGGCTGAAATAGCCCAGCAGCGAGGCGGGCAGGATGATGTGGCTGAACGCGTCCTTGAACGCGCCCCAATCGCCCGCGACCAGGGTGTCCACCAGCAGAAGCCCGGTGACCTTGGGAACCATGCCGTCATAGATGATGCCCTGGCGACCCGGCCCGCCGACCCAGCCCAGAATACCGTAGAAGATCAACAGGCCCATCAGGCCCAGCCAGAAGATCGGCATCGAATAGCCGACCAGCGCGACCACGCGGGCGACCTGATCGACGATGCCGCCGCGCCGGGCGGCCGCGATCACGCCCAGGGGCACGCCCACGAACACGCCGATCAGCGTGCCCAGCGTCGCCAGTTCCAGCGTCGCGGGAAAGACCCGCCTGATGTCGTCGATGACCATTTGCCCGGTCGAGATCGAGCGCCCGAAATCGCCGGTCAGCACCTCGCTCACGTAGCCTGCGAACTGGACATAGAGCGGCCGGTC
>Ga0163108_10003205_pt1 | contig 11655 bp, 12 predicted proteins | sample Fk1155metaG_FD_109644 | JGI IMG/M metagenome (GOLD analysis project Ga0163108, IMG submission 109644) | Marine microbial communities from the Central Pacific Ocean - Fk160115 155m metaG | ecosystem: Environmental > Aquatic > Marine > Oceanic > Photic zone | place: The Central Pacific Ocean...
TCTTCTTGAGTTTCAGGAGTTGGTTCTGGCTCTGGCTCTGATTGAGTTTCTTCTTGAGTTTCAGGAGTTGGTTCTGGCTCTGGTTGTTGACTTGACTCTTGTCTTCCAATATCAGCTGCAGTCTCTTCTTTAGTTTCTCTTCTCATGAAGAAATATACTCCTGCAGCAATAGCGGTTATTGCTCCTAAAATATATAGAATTATATTTAACCAACCTCTCTCTTCCTCGTTTGATTCAGACTCCTCTTGTGTTGGCTTAAGTTCTTGCTCTTCAGGCTTAGCTTCTTCCTTTTGAGCTTGTTCTTGATTAACTTCTTCCTCAGCTGGCTCAAGTTCTTTTGCAGGTTCAGGTTCAGGTTGTGGCTCTGGTTCAGGTTGTGGCTCTGGTTCAGGTTGTGGCTCTGGTTCAGGTTGTGGCTCTGGTTCAGGTTGTGGCTCTGGTTTAGTAGGTGTTACTTCTTCTGTTTTAACAACTTTAGTTTCTTCAGTTATTTCATTATCTTTTGGTTTCGGTGAAATTACACCAGTGGCAACTAAGATTGCACCTATAGCCATAATGATAATAAAATCCATAGAATCACTATATTTTATTAATTCTTAATTTCTATTATATTATTTTATGAATATGTACGATTTGGGATGTTGTGGATATTTAAATTTTTAATGCCAATAAATGCTGCTTAATACATTCAGATAAAGCAAGTAAATCATAACCTCCTTCTAAAAAAGAAATTATTCTCCCTTTTGAATGTATTTTAGCCAAATCTACGATTTGTTTTGTAATTTCGTAAAAATCCTCTGATTCTAAATTTATGTTCGCAAGCGGGTCTCTTGTATGAGCATCAAATCCTGCTGATATTAAAATTATTTCTGGTTTAAATTTGTCTATTGGTCTTAATACTTTTTGATCAAATACCTTTAAAAATTCTTTACCTTGCATCCCTGTTTTTAAAGGGGCATTAAATATATTGCCTACTCCAGTTTCTTGTTCTGAACCTGTGCCTGGAAATAAAGGAAATTCATGCGAAGAACCGTAAGCCACGGTTTCATCATTGTAAAAGATCTCCTGTGTCCCATTTCCATGGTGAACATCGAAGTCAATTATTGCTACTTTGTTTACTTTATATTTATTTTGTAAATATCTAGCAGTAACAGCAATGTTATTTATAAAACAAAAACCCATGGCTTTTATTGTTTCCGCATGATGTCCAGGGGGTCTAATAGCACAAAATACTCTCTCATTTTTATTCATTAAATCGTCTGCGGCTGATATCCCTGCACCACATGATCTTAAGATAGCGTTTTTACTATTAGGGCAAAGCATAGTGTCTGCGTAAGGTTCTTCTTCTACACCTGTCAAACCTGTTTTAGGTATATTGGAAAATATATTTTCAATGTGTTTCTTGGGATGAACTAAAGATATCGTTTCCATGTTAGCAAGAGGTGCATCTTTAAAATTAATTTTAAAATCTTTAATTTGTTTAATTGATCCTAAAATACTATCTAGTCTCTCTTTTCTTTCAGGATGATTGAATCCATTATCTTTTAACAAACAATCAGTATGAGTATAAACCAACATTATAAAAATCTATTTAATGACAAACTTGCTAATTCAGAAGACGATTTGTTCGTTTTTAATCCTTTTAAAATAATTTGAACTTTTTCTACCTGTTCTTTAATTTTATTCGGATTGTCTAAAAAACCATCTACATATTTAAAAATGTTTCTAGAATTACAATTAGATTGAAGTAATTCTGGTATAATTTCTTCATTAGCAGCAAAATTTATAATATTTGCATATTTTGTTTTAACAAGGCTTTTAACTATTAAAAAATTTATAAATCCCATTTTATAAAAAATTATTGAGGGTATCTTAGCATTACAAATTTCTAGAGAAACTGTTCCAGATTTAGCTACAGCGAAAACAGACCTTTGCAAAATGTGAGACTTAATTTTATCATCACTAACTATTTCACAATTAAATAAATTACTTTCTTTAACGAAAGACTGTATTAATTGTGAATATTCTTTTGTAGAATGAAAAACATAAGTCATATCACTATACTTTTCATTCATTAATTTTATAAAATCCAACAAGATTGGCATTAAAACACTTATCTCGGATTTTCGGCTTCCTGCAAAAACTGAGATCAATGCTTTATTCTTGCCTATAATTTGATTGATGTCGATTTTACTTTGTTCTTTATTTTCTAATAAAGGATGGCCTACAAATTCGCAGCTGACTTTTTCTTTTTCGAAATATTTTTTTTCAAAATTAAATAACAATAAAATATGATTTATAAAATTTTTAATTTTTTTTACTCTCCACTCTCTCCAAACCCAAACTTGTGGAGCTACATAATGAATTGTTTTAATTTTTGAATTTATTTTTTTAACTTTTTCAGCCACTCTCAAAGTAAAATCCGGGCTATCGACAGTAAATAATATATCAGGATTATAATCTATGATAACTTTAACAGTCTGATTAATCTTTTTATTGATCTTAAATAAATTCAAAATTACATTTGTAAAACCTAAATATGTTATTTCTTTTAAATCATAGATTGATTTAATGCCTAGAGATTTTAGATTCTCTCCACCAACAGATAAATAATCTATATTTGGATTTATTTTTTTTAAATTGCTAATAACTTTAGAGGCTAATTTATCTCCCGAAGATTCACCAGTTAATACAAATATCTTTTTCATTTAACTATAATAAACATCTTTTTTTTATTAGCGAAACTGATGCATTTTTTCCTTTCTAAAAAAACATTTCGTTTGCTTTTTAAAACTATTCCTTTAAGTCCTGCTGATTTACATTGTATTAAAGTTTTAAGACCAACTGTTGGTAAATCAATTCTAAGGTCTTGTTTTTTCTTTGGAAACTTAACTAAAACACCTTTATTTCTAAATTTTTTATTTTTGCATTTCTTAAGCATTTTTTGAGTGCCGCCTTTCCCTTCAACAGCAACTACTTTTTTGTTTCTAACCACAGTTCCTTGACTAAAATTATATTTGCCTAATCTATTTAATGTAGTAATGGCTTTCTTAATATCTGTTTTATCCTCTTTGTTGGGAGTTATTTTTGTATAATTGCCTTTTTTTAAAGTTAATTCAGGGCTAAAAGACAATGAACTAATTGTACTAATTTTTTCTTTTTTAAAAATTTTTATTATTTCTTTCAAAATGGCTGCATCACCAAGCTTAGAACTTTTAATTATTCTAGAAATATAAAAAACACCTTTAAAATCGAGATTTAATTTAGAAAATTTTGGTTTTTCGACCTTTCCAGCAAATAAAATTTTTTTGCATTTATTTTCTTTTAATATATTTATAATTTTGCCAAATTGTCCTAATGACACAGAATAAGAATTTTTATCTTTTTTAAAAGCTTTGTTTTTTGTTAGATCAATTATTAAATATTTTTTTTTATTTTTTATTTTCTTTAAAATTTGTTTTGGAAAGTCAGTACCACCAAATATTAGGCCGATCATAAATATCTTAACTCTGTGGTGAGCAAATGGGTCTTTTTTTATCCTTTTCTATAAAAGCTATCACCTCTTTAACTAACTCATTTTCTTTATATTCGCCGTTAATTTTACTAAGGTTTTCATACAAATTCTTTGAAGAAAATATTTCCTTGTAAGCTTCATTTAAACCTCTGATTTTTTGATTTTCATATTTTTGTCTCCTTAAACCTATCAAATTTAATCCTTGTAGATAATTTCTATTCCCAATTGATAAGCCAAATGGAATTACATCTTTTAAAACACCAGTCATTCCTCCAATCATTGCTAGTCTTCCAATTCTCGTGAATTGTTGTACAGCTGAATTGCCACCTATAACAACTGAGTCTTCTATTGTTACATGTCCGCCCAAAGGTACATTGTTTGCTATGATTACATTATTTCCAATTTTACAATCATGCGCTATATGAGATGAAATCATAAATAGACAGTTATTCCCTACTGTTGTTTTTGATCCCCCCCCTTCTGTGCCAGGATTTATTGTAACATATTCCCTTATTAAATTTTTTTTTCCAATTTCAAGACTATTTTTCTCTCCTTTAAATTTCAAATCTTGTGGTTGTGTTCCAATACTAGCAAACGGAAATATTCTTGTACCCTCGCCAATTTTTGTATTTCCTTCAACATGTACATTTGATATTAACTCTACATTGTCACTTAAAATGACATTTGGGCCAATATTACAAAAAGGACCAATCTTTACATTGTTGGATATTTTCGCTTTTGAATCTATTACACTTGATTTATGTATCATTAATTTCTATCAACAATAGTGGCAGACCATTCAGCATCTGCCATTCTTTTTTCATCAACTTTTGCTGTTCCTTTATATTTCCAAACTTTTCCATGTGATCTTATAGCTTCAATTTCTAAATGTAATTCACAATCTGGAATAACAGGGTTTCTAAATCTTGCTTTGTCCACGCTCATTAAATAAACCAATTTATTTTCATACTCTTTTGGATCGATTCCATATGCTGTTAAGGCTGCAGCTGCTTGCCCAAAAGCTTCAACGATAAAAACACCCGGCATTACCGGTTGATCTGGAAAATGACCTTTAACATAAAAAGCATTTTTCTTCACATACATAATTGCAGTTGCAGATTTTAAATGAACTATGTTAGTAAGTTTGTCTATTAAAAGCATAGGCTCTCTATGTGGTAATAAACTTTCTATCTTTTTTTTATCTATTTCAATTTTGCTCATTATTTTATTTTTTCCAATTTTTAATAAATTCTTTAAACGGTACAGCAGGATAGCCCATAACTATTTGATTATCTTCGATATCTTTTACAACACCGCTTCCTCCGCCAATTTTTACATTATTGCCAATTTTTAAATGACCTGAAATACCAGCTTGTCCACCTATAGAAACATTATTGCCTATTGTTGAGCTTCCAGCAAAACCAACTTGTCCAGCTATCATACAGTTAAAACCAATTTTCACATTATGACCTATATGAACTTGATTGTCTAAATATGAATTTTTCCCAATTTTTGTATCATCCACCGATCCTCTATCTATTGTACAATTAGATGCTATTTCCACATTATCATCAATAATGACATTTCCAATATGTGGTATCTTAAGATTTTTTTCTTTCAAAGGAATAAAACCAAAACCTTTAAGACCTATTTTACATCCATCCTGTATCACAACATTATTTCCTATTATTGAATTTTTTAATACAACTTGGGAACCTATTGTACAATTATTGCCGATGAGCATATCATGCTCAATAATTGTATTTGCTCCTATGATGCTGTTTTTACCAATTTTTACATTTTTACCAACTAAAACATTGTTACTAAATTTTACACCCTTGTGTTTGTTTTTAATAGGAGATTTAAGAGTTAAATCGGGATAATCAATATCAGCATTTGGATAAATTGTTTTTAAAACTTTCGCGAGTTCAAATAAAACATTTTTTACAATTATTTTTTCTGTATTTTTAGGTAAAAATTTTACCAATTTTTGAGTGGTAATACAGAATGAGGCTTTAGTTTTTGATGCAAAATCTTTATATCTTATTGAGTCAAAAAAAGTTAAATCGAATCTCTTTGATTTATCCAGTGATTTAACTCCATTCACTTTTAAATTATTTTTAAATATTAGTTTTGGAAAAAGATTTCTTATTGAAACAGATTTTTTTTTAAAAAATTCAATTTTTTTCATTAAACTTACTAGTTTAATTTTATAGATTTTAATTTGCTGTTCAATTTTTTTAAAATTTCTTTAGTAATATCTAGTGTTTCGTCAGCTAATAAAATACCTTTTTTGTCTACAACCATTCTTATTCTTTTTTCTTTCATATGTTCTTTTATGATTGGATTTAAAGTTTTTAAAAGTTCACTTTTTGCTTTCATTCTTTGCTTGCCTATAGAGTCTAAAAGACTCTTTCTTTCTTTTTGAAGAGAAGAAACTTTCTTTCTCAGGTCAGTTACTTTTTTCTTGTATTCTTCAGCTGAAATAACTTTTTTTTGTTGTATTATTTTTTTTTCTTCCTCTTGAAGAGATTTTTCTTTATTTTTAATTTTCTTTATTCCATTCTCTAATTTGCTTTTAAGAGAATTCTGAGCTTTTTTTCCAGCGTCACTTTCGTTTAAAACATATTTTAAATCTAAATAATGAGGAGAATCAGCTATTAAGTTAGCATCATTTATTGCAAGGATAAAAAGTGTAAATACAATAAATTTTAAAATTTTCATATTAGAATGTTGTACCTAAATTAAAGTTAAATCCTTCAGTTACATCTGAAGATGTCTTGCTTATATTGGTTGCAAAAATAAAAGTCATAGGTCCTAATGGTGAAATCCAGCTTGCTGCAACACCTGTCGAAGATCTGATTTTATTGCTATCATCAAGAGAATCATCGTAGTCAACGCCCCAGACATTTCCAAAATCTAAAAATAAACCAATATCTGTTCTTGAAGACTCTGGTAGAAGATTTGGTAAATTAGCTTCTAAATTTAAAGAAGCCGCATAATTTCCTCCGACATGATCGTTTCCATCGATGGGTCCAATTTTTCCTCTTTTAAAACCTCTTAACCTACTAGTTGGTAAATTAGTTCTTTTACTTATTCTAACATCTTCATCACCTATTCCAGTAACTGTTGTTAGATGGAATTTTGAAGCTGAAATAATATTTTCTGTTAAAGTATTATAAAAACTTGCAGAAAATTTATTTATCAAAGCAGCTTTATCTGCAAAAATTGGTAGTCCTTGATTAAAAGATAATATTGAACCATCTGTCGGCATAAAAGATCTATTTCTCTTATCTAAAGTAAAACCGTAATGTCCTGTAATTTCACTAAAAGTTCCATGTTGTTTTTTTAAAGTAACACTTGCATCATCATTGGTCTGTAAATCGTCATAAGTAGCAGTCATTCCTAATGTTGCATACAAATCTTTATATTGCTCGAAAGTAGTATTAATTCCGGCGCTGTATATACTGTTCTCATAACCTTGATTTGGTTTATCGTTTTGAGTGCTCGAAACTGCATAACTTAAAGCATTGCCTAAAAAATCATAATTAGGATTTGTATAACTAATTTCACCCTTTAAAGACTCTTGGTCTAAATCAAGTTTAAAAGCAATTTTTTTACCTTCTCCAAGCCAATTGTTCTCTTTTATGTCAAAAGCTACAGTACCGCCATTAGTTCCAACACCTGCTCCTGCTGCAATTTCTCCAGTCGGCTGTTCTTCAACAGTTATATTTACAACTTTTAAATTAGCTGATGATCCTTCGGAAACTTCGGATTTTACACTACCAAAAATATTTCTAGATTTTATTTTTGAAACAGATTTTTCTAAACCTAGTTTTGTAAATGGATCTCCTTCATCAAGTAAAAGTTCGCTTCGAATCACGCTTTCATTAGTTACATTATTGCCAAGAATATTTATTCTTTCAACTAAAACTTTATCGCCTTCAAATATATTAAATTTTATAATTATAGAGTCATTTTCAACGATTTCTTCAACATTATGTTCAACAAATTGTAGGTTATTATTTTCAATTAATTCATCAATTTCTTCTAAAAGCTTTTTAACTTTAAAAGGAGAATAATATTCTCCAATAAATTTCTGATACTTTTTATTCAATGGAAAAAAAATATCTTTATCAAAAACAGGATCAGCATTAGTCATAATTTTTTTGATAATATATCTTTTTCCTGCATCTACTGAATATGTTAATTCTACATCTCCACTTTCTTTCATTTCTGCAGATTTTGATGTAATTTTAACATCATAATACCCAATAGATTTGTAGTAATTCTTCAAAAGTCTTAAATCCAAATTTACTAAATTTTGACTGTATTTAGTATTCTTAGAAATAAATTTATAAAATTTATCTTCTTCACTTGCTATCACATCTCTTAATCTTTTTTCTCTTACCTTTTTATCGCCTATAAAAATAATTTTAGATATTCTAGTTTGTTTTCCTTTTTCAATTTCAAAAACTAAGTCTAAGTTTTTGTTATCAATTTTTCTCACCTTAGTTTCAATTTTTACAAAATTATAACCTACAGAGGAATAAAGTTTTCTTATTTTCTCAATATCTGTAGCTAGATAATTTTTGATGAACGAATTTTTTTGTTTCAGTTGTATCATTTTTCTTATTTGATCTTTATATTTCTTGCTGGGCTCTCCCAAAAAAACTAACTGATTAATAACAGGGTACTCTTCTAGATATATTTTTAATACTCCATTTAAAAACTCTAATTTTACATCTTGGAAAAAATTTGTTGAATACAAATTGTCTAAAATTTTATTTAAACTTTGCTCTGAATAATCATTATTTATCTTTATATCTCCATATATTTTTACTGTTTCATTAGTAACTCTTGTGTTGCCAAATATCTCAATCTTTTTTACAATTTCGGCTTTCAACGAAAATGTATGAAAGAAAATGAATAAGATAAATAAAAAAGTTTTATACATATGTTTAAGATTTAATCTTTTTATAAGCTAAATTTCGTGACCATTGATCAATCTCAAATATTTGGCTTATGTTTTTAGGTACTTTTATAGCATTTTTCTTATAATTTCTATCATTCAGAACGCTCATAATATAGTTATAAAAAGAGGTAAAAGGTATTTTTTTCTTTAAAAACTGATCAACTAATATTTCATTAACTGCATTTAATATAATAGGCGTAGAATGATATTCGTTTATTCTTGGTTTAAGCTTAATAATTGGAAATCTTTTTATATCTATATTTTTGAAATTAAAATTTTTGAAAAAGATATGCTTTTGATTGTTCAATTTGAGTTTTAAAAAATCATTAATATTTATATTTTCATCAAAAATAGCATTAGCTATTGGAATTAACATCGTTGTTTCATGATAGATAAATTTAAATAAACCATTTTTTAGCTCAACTATTGCATGCACTAAGGACTCGGGGTGTATAACTATTTCTATTTTTTTTAAACTTACTGAAAAAAGTTTATGTGCTTCAATTATTTCAAACATCTTATTCATTAGTGACGCTGAATCAATAGATATTTTTTTTCCCATTTTCCATTTTGGATGTCTTATGGCATCTTTTGGTTTTGCATTCTTTAATTTCGACAACTTATATTTTAAGAAAGGACCTCCGGAAGCGGTAAGATAAATCTTGTTAATATTTTTAATTTTTTGGTTTTTAAGTAATTGCATTATTGAGAAATGTTCGGAGTCTATTGGAATAATTTTAGTTTGATTTTTAAATGCTGCTTTTTTTATTAAATTCCAACCACAAATTATAGATTCTTTATTAGCAATAAGAATTTTTTTACTAATTTTTGTCAATTCAATCGTAGGTTTTAGACCTGCTATCCCTGGTATTGCCGCAATAGTAATATCTGATTTTTTAAAATGTATTTTTTTAAGATCTATATCTGAAACTATTTTGACCTTATTTTTTTTAAATTTTTTTTTTACTCTTTTCAAAACGAAAGGATCACTAATAACAAAAAATTCAGGTTTAAAATATTTAATTTGACTACAGATTAATCTATAATTTTTATTAGCTGCTAGAATGTTTATTTTAAATAAATTTTTTTTTTTATTTATAATTTTTAATGTGCTTAAACCTATTGATCCAGTACATCCTAAAATTGAAATAATTTTTCTCATACTAATATAAAATTAATAAAGTCAAAAATCCAATAGGCAATCCTAAAAGAATTCCATCTATTCTATCCAAGACTCCTCCATGTCCGGGTAAAATATCACTTGTATCTTTTAACTCTGATTTTCTTTTAATATATGAAAAAAATAAATCGCCCGCCTGACAAGCAATTGAAATAATGCAACCTAGTAAAACAATATTAAAATCAAAATTACTATTTAAATCATAAACTAATAATGTTGTTGTAATTGAAGAAAATATTAAGGAACCTATGCTGCCCGAGACAGTTTTGTTTGGACTTAATTTTGTTAATTTTGGTCCTTTTAATATTTTTCCAAATACAAAGCCTCCTATATCCGAGGCTATACATGTAATTAGAATTATAAATATTAAAACTTTTAAATTATATAAAGATGAAAGTATTAAAAAAACTGAACATAATGAAAATATATAAACGACAAAAAATAAATTTAAAATAAGTTGATTTATTTTATTTTTTTTTTGAATGATCATTGTCATTTTAAAAAATTCCAAAATAGATAGAATCCCAATTACCACAAGAAAATACCCTAAAACATAATTACTCATAAACATAAATAATAACAGTAAAATTAAAATTAGAGATGTATAAATTCTTTTTTTTAAATTATTAGACATGCTAAATAGATCCGTAATTTCTTTTAACTATTTTAAAATTTTGAATAATCTTTTTTAGATCTCTGTCATCAAAATCAGGCCAAAGTTTATCTAGAAAATAAATCTCTGCATAAGCAAGTTGCCATAACATGAAATTACTTAATCGTTTATGCCCTCCTGTTCTTATTAATATATCTGGATCTGGTAAATTTTTTGTAAATAAATTTTTTTCTAATGTCTTAACGCTTATTTTTTTTTTAGTTTTTTTAACCGCATTTACTATCTCATCTTTTGATCCATAATTTATAGCTAAATTTACAATTATTTTTTTGTTTTTTTTTGTAAGTCTAACTGCTTTTCTTAAAGGAAATCTTAATTTGATAGGCAATTTGTCAACTCTGCCTATAATGTTAAGTTTAATTCCATTTAAGATTATATTTTTTATTTCTTTTTTAAAATAATTAATTATTAGTTTAAACAGAAAATTTATTTCAGATTTCGGTCTCTTCCAATTTTCAGTTGAAAAAACATAAAAAGTAACCATAGGAATCTTAAGTTTAACCGAGGACTCAACAATTTTCTTTACAGTTTTGACACCATTTAAATGTCCAAAATTTCTTCCCTTTTTTCTTTCTTGCCCCCACCTCCCATTACCATCCATGATAAAGGCAACGTGGTTGAGTTTGTTCATATTTGTAATATCTCTTTTTCCTTATCAGTTAAAATTTTATCAATATTTTGGATATTTAAATCAGTTAATTTTTGAATATTTTTCTCAAAATTTTTATTTTTATCTTCTGAAATTATTTTATTTTTTAATTTTTTCTTTAATTCTTCATTTGCTTCTCTTCTTACATTCCTTATAGAAACTTTTCCTTTTTCACCCATATTTTTTAAAATCTTAATAAGATCTTTTCTTCTTTCTTCAGTTAAGTCAGGAATTTTCAAACGAATTATCTGACCATCTGCTTGAGGATTTATGCCTAGTTCTGATTTTTGAATTGCAGAGTCTATTAAAGCAATATTAGCCTTGTCCCAAACTTGAATTGAAATTAATCTTGCTTCAGGAACACTTACTGTCGCCAATTGTTCAATTGGCATTTGTTGACCATAAACATCAACTTTTATTGTATCTAACATATTAGAATTAGCTCTGCCTGTTCTTAATGTGGCAAGATCTTTTTTGAGTGATTGAATGCTTTTATCCATTTTTAATGAATAATTTTTTTCACTAAATTCTGAACTCATCATTAAACCCCTTCGCCAACTTTATATCTAATAAAATCTAATATTTTAACTTCTTTATCAATCTTATTCTCTTTAAGTATATCAGACACCTTCTTTTTTGGGTCCATTATCCATATTTGATTTAA
>Ga0163108_10003207_pt1 | contig 11651 bp, 9 predicted proteins | sample Fk1155metaG_FD_109644 | JGI IMG/M metagenome (GOLD analysis project Ga0163108, IMG submission 109644) | Marine microbial communities from the Central Pacific Ocean - Fk160115 155m metaG | ecosystem: Environmental > Aquatic > Marine > Oceanic > Photic zone | place: The Central Pacific Ocean...
GCAGGTCATGATCACGCTGGCCATTTTCGCGCTGATCGCTGCGGCCTTCGGCGCGGCCTGGCCGCAGGCGATCGTTCTGGGCATGATCCTGTCGGTCAGTTCGACCGCGATCGTGCTGCAGACCCTGACCGAAAAGGGGCTGATGCAGACGGCCGGCGGGCGATCCATCTTCTCGGTCCTGCTGGCGCAGGATATTGCGGTGATCCCGATGATCGCGCTGATGCCGCTGCTGGCGCCCTTCGGACAGCCCGCCGCAGAGGTCGGGGCCCAGGAGGGCGAGCATCTGGGCCAGTCCATGATGGCGGGGCTGCCCGGTTGGGGCACGGCGCTGGTGACCATCGGCGCCGTGCTGGCGGTGATCGTGCTGGGCCAATATCTGATCCGCCCGGTCTTCCGCTTTGTCATCGCCTCGCGCCTGCGCGAGATGGAGACCGCCATGGCGCTGCTGATCGTGGTTGGCATCGCCTCGCTGATGATCCTTGTCGGGCTGCCGCCGGCACTGGGCACCTTTCTGGCCGGGGTGATGCTGGCGCGGTCCGAATTCCGTCATGAGCTGGAAGCCCAGATCGAACCGTTCAAGGGTCTTCTGCTGGGGCTTTTCTTCATCACCGTTGGCGCGGGCATGGATTTCGCGATGCTGGCCGATCGCCCTTTGCCGATCCTGACCGCCGCGGCCGCGCTGATCGCCGTGAAGGCCGCGATCCTCTGGGTCATTGCCCGGTCCCACCGGATGGACGGACGGGCGCGCACGCTGTTCACGCTGTCGCTGGCGCAGGCTGGCGAGTTCGGCTTTGTCCTTGTCTCCTACGCCGTCGTGCTGCTGATCCTTCCCGCCGATCTTGCCAAGGCGATGTTGCTGGTCATCGCGCTCAGCATGCTGGCGACGCCGCTGCTGTTCATCCTCTATGATCAGGCGACGCGCCGCATCGGCGATGCCCGCGCCGAGGAACAGCCCGACGCCATCGACGAACAGCAGCCGATCATCATCGCGGGCATCGGCCGGTTCGGTCAGGTGGTCAACCGTCTGGTCAGCATGTCGGGTTTCCGAACCACGGTCCTGGACCACGATCTGAAACTGATCCAGTTGATGCGGCAATTCGGGTTCAAGGGCTATTTCGGCGATCCCTCGCGCCCCGAGATCCTGACCGCTGCCGGACTGGACAAGGCCCGCATCCTGGTCGCTGCGCTGGACGATCCCGAGGCCAATCTGAAGCTGATCCGCTATGCCCGCGAACGGCGCCCCGACCTGCATATCATCGCCCGCGCCCGCGACCGGGTGAACGTCTATCAACTTCATTCTGCCGGTGCGAACGACATCGTGCGCGAAACCTTCGACAGCTCGCTGCGCGCCGGCCGCTATGTGCTGGAAAACGCCGGCCTGTCGGAATACGAGGCGTCCGAACTGGAAAAGATCTTCTACCGGCTGGACCGCGCATCGCTGCGGGAACTGGCCGAGATCTGGAAGCCGGGCCTGCCACTGGACCAGAACGAAGCCTACATCACCCGCAGCCGCGAACTGAACCGCACGCTGGAAGCGGCGCTTCTGGAACGCTTTGCCGAGAAATCCGACCCCTACCCGGCCGGAGCGGACGAAGCCGATCCCGAACACGGACTTGGTCCCGCCGGCCCTGGCCCGCGGCCTGGCGGACGGTTCTGATTGCGGTTTCAACCCAAGGATACGGCAAGGTTCACCGCCAGCGCCAGGATCACGGTATTGAAGAAGAAGGACAGCGCCGAATGCAGCGTCGCGATACGCCGCAGCCTCGTGTCCCGGATCGCGACGTCCGAGGTCTGCGCCGTCATGCCAAGCGTAAAGCTGAAATAGACGAAATCCCACACGCCCGGATCATGGGTGTCGGGGAAATCCAGCCCCCCGGCCGCCTTGCCGCTGCCCTGCCGGGCGTAATAGCGCGAGGCATAGTGGAATGCCATGACCATGTGCAGCGTGGCCCATCCCAGCGGCACGGACAGGACCGCCAGCAGCGGCTGCAGCGCGCTGTCCTGACCCTTGGCGGTCCCAAGCGCGCCGATCACGGCGGAGAGCGACAGCGCGATGGCGGCGACCGCCAGTGCGACGATCAGACCGGCGCCCTCGTCGTCCTCGCGGCCATGCCGGCGCAGATCACCCGCCGTGAGGTGACGGGCGTGCAGGCCCGAGGCCGCCAGATAGACGGCAAAGAACAGATCCCCGCCCAGCAGCACCCGGTCGATGATGCCGCGCGGCGCGACAAGCACGGCCAGCGCACCAACCGCCAGCGCGACCAGAAACCGCGAATGCCTGCGCCAGACGCCGCGCATCGGATCACAGGGGCGTCTGCTGGTGCGCGATCAGCCGCCAGCCGTCGTCGCGCCGGATCCAGGTGCTGGAACAGAACGCCCTGTAGGTGATGCCCTCGCGCATCGCCGTGGCGCGATAGGCGAGGATCGTCACATCATCGCTTTCGGTGACATGGCGCTGGTCCATGACGATGCTGTCCCATCGCGGGGCGCCGCCCAATCTGCTGGCGATGGCGCGACCCTGAAGGATGCCCGTCGGGGCGAAGACCATCACCGCCGCCTCGTCCAGCCTGCGGATCGCCTCGGCGGCGCTGCCGGTCCAGAAAATCTGCTCGGTCGCCCAAAAATCCCGGTTCATCCATCCAGCCTTTCGATCGTCCATCCATCCCGTTCCAGAAGCCGCAGCACGCCCTGATCACCCGGAAGATGCAGCGCGCCGAATCCCGCGATGATGCCCTTGCCGGATTTCGCGGCCTCGGCCGCGCCCCGGGTCAGTGGCGCGATCCAGCTTTGGTTGCGCCGATCCATCAACTGCGTCCTGGCCAGCGTCATCTGTTCATCGACAGACTGCCGGTCCAGACCGGATTCGCGATAGGCGTCCTGTCGGCTGAATTCCCAGATCGCCCAGACATCGCCCCGGAAATAGGCGTTGGCCAGCGTCACGGCATAATCGTCGGCATGGGCCGCCATCGGCAGCGAGGCGCGGATCATGTCCAGTTCCTGCGCGGGGCTCAGATCCCGGAACAGGGCGAAGATGGTGTTCCAGGGCTCCAATGCGCGAACGGGCAGGTCAACGGCCTGTGCGCTCTGGATCAGCCTATCATCCAGGCCGCCGCCCTCGGCGCCATTCCCGGCCATCTGCCGCATCATGCAGGGACTGATTCCCAGCATCATCGCCACGTACCACGGCCGCAGCTTCGCGGTCACGATCGCAGGCGTTCCGCGCAGGGCCATCGCATCCGACAGCAGCGACCATTCCGCCCCGGACAGACGCTCGGGCAGGGTCGCGCCGTCGGGGTTCACCATCAGCGTCGGATCCTCGGCCAGGGCCTGCTTCAGCCGCGCCTTTTCCTTCGGTCCCGCCTCGACATACAGCGCGGCGGCGTCCTGCATGGGCCCGGACAGCCGCCGCATCGTCGAATCGTGACGCGGATCGGCGAAATGGAAGGTGCCGACCAGCGTCATGACCATGGTGTCCTTGCGGGCCTGCCACAGAATGCCCCGGTTGAAAGGCGCATCGGCAACCGCGCGGTCAAGCTGTTCGCGCTGATCCTGCGGCAGGGCGGCGATCAGGTCGGTGCCGACACATTCCGCCGTGGCCGCAGCCCCCCCCGACCACAGCATCAGCACGCCAGCCAACAAGACCCGATTCATGCCTGCCCTTTCTTGTCTGGCAATCCGTTCCGCACAGGCTGCCATATCCGCCCGGCAGCGACCAGCCGAAGCGCGATTTTTGTCCGCTTGCGGCGTTGACACCGGCCGTGACCAAGCCTAGATCACCGCCATTGGCACTCATAGAGAGTGAGTGCCAACAGCACTGCAACCTGAAACACGGAGTGTTCCAATGGCATTCAAACCGCTGCATGACCGGGTTCTGGTCCGCCGCGTCGAATCCGACGAAAAGACCAAGGGCGGCCTGATCATTCCGGACAGCGCCAAGGAAAAGCCCGCCGAGGGCGAGATCATCTCGGTCGGCGAGGGCGCGCGCAAGGATTCGGGCGAGCTGATCGCACCGTCGGTCAAGGCGGGTGATCGCATCCTGTTCGGCAAATGGTCGGGCACCGAAGTCACCATCGACGGCGAAGAGCTGCTGATCATGAAGGAAAGCGACATCCTGGGCATCATCGCCTGAGATCCGTCCCGCTTCCTTCAACGATAAATTCAGGAGAAACAAATGGCTGGTAAAGAAGTCAAGTTTAGCACGGATGCCCGTGACCGGATGCTGAAAGGCGTCAACATTCTGGCCGACGCCGTGAAGGTCACGCTGGGCCCCAAGGGTCGCAACGTCGTCATCGACAAGTCCTTCGGTGCACCCCGGATCACCAAGGACGGCGTCACCGTCGCCAAGGAAATCGAACTGACCGACAAGTTCGAGAACATGGGCGCGCAGATGGTCCGCGAAGTCGCGGCCCGCACCAATGACGAGGCCGGCGACGGCACCACCACCGCCACCGTTCTGGCCCAGGCCATCGTCAAGGAAGGCATGAAGGCGGTTGCCGCCGGCATGAACCCGATGGACCTGAAGCGCGGCATCGACCTGGCCACCACCAAGGTCGTCGAAGCCATCAAGGCCGCCTCGCGTCCGGTCAACGACAGCGACGAAGTCGCGCAGGTCGGCACCATCTCGGCCAACGGCGAAGCGTCGATCGGCCGCCAGATCGCCGACGCGATGCAGAAGGTCGGCAACGAGGGTGTCATCACCGTCGAAGAAAACAAGGGCATGGAGACCGAGGTCGAAGTCGTCGAAGGGATGCAGTTCGACCGTGGCTATCTGTCGCCCTATTTCGTGACCAACCCCGACAAGATGGTCGCCGAACTGGAAGATTGCTACATCCTGCTGCACGAGAAGAAGCTGTCCTCGTTGCAGCCCATGGTTCCGCTGCTGGAATCGGTGATCCAGTCGCAGAAACCGCTGCTGATCGTGGCCGAAGACGTCGAAGGCGAGGCTCTGGCCACGCTGGTCGTCAACAAGCTGCGCGGCGGCCTGAAGATCGCTGCCGTCAAGGCGCCGGGCTTCGGCGACCGGCGCAAGGCCATGCTGCAGGATCTCGCGATCCTGACCGGCGGCCAGGTGATCAGCGAAGATCTGGGCATGAAGCTGGAAAACGTGACCATCGACATGCTGGGCACGGCCAAAAAGATCACGATCAACAAGGACAACACCACCATCGTCGATGGCGCCGGTGAAAAGTCCGAGATCGAGGCCCGCGTCAGCCAGATCCGCCAGCAGATCGAGGAAACCACCTCGGATTACGACAAGGAAAAACTGCAGGAACGCGTGGCCAAGCTGGCCGGCGGTGTTGCCGTGATCCGCGTCGGCGGCATGAGCGAAGTCGAAGTGAAAGAGCGCAAGGACCGTGTCGATGACGCGCTGAACGCGACCCGCGCGGCCGTTCAGGAAGGTGTCGTCGTCGGCGGCGGTGTGGCCCTGGTTCAGGCTGGCAAGGCGCTGGAAGGCCTGAAGGGCGAGAACTCGGATCAGGAAGCCGGCATCGGCATCGTGCGCCGTGCGCTTGAGGCACCGATGCGGCAGATCGCGGAAAACGCCGGCGTCGACGGCGCTGTCGTGGCGGGCAAGGTGCGCGAATCCAGCGACAAGGCCTTTGGCTTCAACGCGCAGACCGAGGAATATGGCGACATGTTCAAGTTCGGCGTGATCGATCCGGCCAAGGTCGTGCGCACCGCACTGGAAGACGCTTCCTCGGTCGCGGGTCTGCTGATCACCACCGAAGCCATGATCGCCGAAAAGCCCGAACCGAAAGGCCAGGGCGGTGGCGGAATGCCCGACATGGGCGGCATGGGTGGCATGGGCGGCATGATGTAATCATCCCCCTGCCCTTGGCAGAACGGAAAGGGCGTCCTTCGGGACGCCCTTTTTGATTGCGATGCTGCATCCCCGGGCCGCGAAACGGCGCCGTCTCAATCCTTGACCAGAGGCTCCACCGCCATGGCATTGCACAGCGATTTGAAACGGGAATGGGCGACCTCGCCCATCAATTGCCGCCCGGTCCGGGTCAGCGTCAGTTCCAGCACCGATTTCCTGGCGGCAAGCTTCAAGCTGCCGGCGTCGGAAGGATCGTCGATCGAGAACATCGCGCCGAATCGCATCGCCTTGCCCAGGATTTCGGCGTCGCGGATTTCCGCCTCGCTCAGCAGGGCAAACAGCGGCAGCATCGGCGATTTCGACCGGCTGTTCTTGTAGCGATGCAGCAGGGCCAGACCCAGAAACACGCGCTCGGGATGGCTCAGCGCGGCCATGTTCGCACGGGTCACGTTGTCGAAACAGGCCTCGGCGCGGTAGTCGGGATGGGCGCGCCAGGTCGTGTCGTGCAGCAGGCAGGCCGCGCGGATCAGACGCTCGCGATCGGCCGGCACCCGGCCGAAGATCGGCAGCAGGAACTGATACAGCTTCTTGCCGAAGCCCGGCATCCGCGCCATCTGGCGTTCGGTGAAGCGGGCCGCCTCGATCAGCGGATCACGCTTGCGCAGCGTGTCGGACATATGCTCGTAGAGCAGCCCTTCGCGGATGCCGTAGCTGCTGATCGCCAGATCGGCGGGGCCGAAGGTCTCGACCAGTTCCGACAGCACCTGCGAGGCCAGCGGCACCAGTTCCATTCGCGAAGACGAGATCCCGACCCGGCCGCGCAATTCGTTCAAATCGTTCGCGCCGATCCAGTCCAGCGTGTCCGCGACCGCCTGCGGCGTCATGCGATATTCGTGCAGCACCGTCATCGGATAATCGGAACGTTCCATGTCCAGCCGCGCAATGGCCCGCCAGGATCCGCCGACCAGATAGATCCGCTGGTGATCCGTGCCCATCCGTTGCGCCAGATCGGCCATGATCGAACGGATGTGGGCTTTCAGCCCGTCCTTGCCGCCCTTGATCTGTTGCAGCCGGAACGGCCCCAGTTGCGAGGTCGCCCGCCGTCCGACCTTGCCGTCCTTCAGTTCCGCCAGTTCCATGGAATTGCCGCCGATGTCGCAGACCAGCCCGTTCGCGCCGGGCCAGCCCAGCAGCACGCCCTGCGCGGACAGACGGGCTTCTTCCTCGCCGTCGATGACCCACATCCTGATGCCGGTCTCGCGTTCGATTCGCGCCTGAAAGTCGGGTCCGTCCTCGGCCTCGCGCACGGCGGCGGTGGCGACGCAGGTCAGCGGCTCGATATCCATGCCCTTGGCCAGCGCGGCAAACCGGCTGAGCGCGGCAAAGCCACGCTCGACGCCCGCCGGGTTCAGGCGCCCGGTCGAGGCCATCTCGGCCCCCAGACCGGCCATGACCTTTTCATTGTAGAAATAGGCGGGCGAACGCGCGGCGCCGTCAAACACCACCAGACGGATCGAGTTCGAACCGACATCGACCACGCCGACCCGTTTCAACGCCCGTTTGGGAAGTGTGTCGAACATCTTGCCGAAAGGCTCGATCTGCCGGCCGGTATTGGTCCGCACGCCGTTCATTCCCAGGCCCCCTGCTTGCGCATTGGCCCCGTTAATGGCCCGTGATGGCGTCCCGGTCAATCCGGCGAATGGGTCAGCGCCGGAACGTCGCGCGCGCCCGCCGTGCCGCGTCCTGAAAGCGAGGGGTTTTCCATGAAGAACCGGTGGCAGTTGAACAGATCATCGCGCCCATCGGGCAGATAGCGCACGAAACGGCCGTCGGGTTGCAGCAGCCAGCTTTGCGCCTCGTCGGCCATGTTGGCGGCCATGACCTGGCTGACGATCTGCGCCTTGACCGTCTCGTTGACGCATTCGACCAGCGTTTCGACCCGCCGGTTCAGGTTGCGGTCCATCAGGTCGGCCGAACTGATGAACACCCGCGCCTTTTTCGACGGCAGGCCAAAGCCGTTGCCGAAACAGATGATGCGGGAATGTTCCAGATAGCGGCCGACAATGGATTTCACGCGAATATTTTCAGACAAGCCACTGATACCTGGCCTTATTCCGCAAATTCCGCGTACGACGAGGCTGATCTTGACCCCCGCCGCGCTGGCCGCGTAGAGCGATTCGATCATGTCCTTTTCGATCAGCGAATTGGCCTTGCACCAGATCGCGGCGGGTCGTCCGGCCCGGGCCATCTCGGCCTCGCGCGCGATCAGTTCCAGCAGCCGGTCTTTCAGCCCGATGGGCGAGATGGCAAGGTTTTCCAGCCCCGCCGGCTGAACATAGCCCGAGAGATAGTTGAAGACCCGCGTCGCATCCCGGCCCAGGGCCGGATCGCAGGTGAACAGCGACAGATCGGTATAGATTCGCGCCGTGATCGGGTGGTAGTTGCCGGTCCCGTAATGGGTATAGGTGACCAGGCTTTCGCCCTCGCGCCGGACGATGGCGCTGATCTTGGCGTGGGTCTTGTAGTTCACGAAGCCGTAGACGACATGGGCGCCGGCCCGCTCCAGGCGCCGCGACTGGCGGATATTGGCGGCCTCGTCGAAGCGGGCCTTCAATTCGACCAGCGCGGTCACCGACTTGCCCGCCTCGGCGGCCTCGCAAAGCGCATCGACGATCGGACTGTCACGGCTGGTGCGATACAGGGTCTGCTTGATCGCCAGCACGTCAGGGTCGCGCGCCGCCTGCTGCAGGAAACGCACCACCATGTCGAAGGTCTCGTAGGGATGCTGCAGCAGCATGTCCTTTTGCCGGATCGCGGCGAACATGTCGCCGTGGTGATCCTGCACCCGTTCCGGCACACGAGGGGTGAAGCCGGGCCATAACAGGTCGCGACGATCATCCAGCACCAGTTCGCGCAGATCGGCCATCCCCAGAAGGCCCTCGACCTCGATCACCTCGTCGGGGCCGACTTCCAGTTCCTCCATGATCAGCCGCCGCAGCCGGTCGGGCGCGCCATGGGTGATCTTCAGCCGGATCACGCTGCCGCGGCGGCGGCGTTTCAGCGCGGTCTCGAATTCACGGACCAGATCCTCGGCCTCTTCCTCGACCTCCAGATCGCTGTCGCGCAAGACCCGGAAGGCGCAATGGCCGATATCGCGATAGCCGGGAAAGAGACTGCCGAGATGCATCAGCAGCAATTCCTCGAGCCGCAGGAATCGCCCGCCCCCTGGCAGCGGAACGAAGCGAGGAAGCTGGGCCGGGATCGGCAGCAGGGCCTGCATCTGACGTCCATCCGTCTGCCGGGCCAGTTCCAGCGCCAGCGAGAAGCCGGTATTGGGAATGAAGGGAAACGGATGGGCCGGGTCGATGGCCAGCGGCGACAGGACCGGAAAGACCCTGGTCTCGAAATAGCGGTGCAGGAATTCCTCTTCGCTGCGGGTGATGTTGCTGCGCGACAGGATGACGATGCCGGCCTCTTCCATCTCGCGGCGCAGGCGGTTCCAGACGCCTTGCTGCGCGCTCATCAGGCGGCGGGCGTCGGTGTTGATCAGCGCGAGTTGCTCGGCGGCGGTGCGTCCGTCGTCGGAGGGCGTGGTGTTTCCCTCGCGCACCAGTTCGCGCAGCCCCGCCACGCGGACGGTGTAGAATTCATCCAGATTGGTCGCGCTGATCGAGACGAAGCGCAGCCGTTCCAGCAGCGGAACGCGGGCATTGCGCGCCTCGTCCAGAACCCGCCAGTTGAAGGACAGCCAGCTGATTTCACGGTTGAAGAACCGCGCCGCCCCCTGCGGCGGGCCTCCGGGCAGGTCCTGCGGTTCGGGAAAGGGATGGCGGAGAAAATCGGCCTGGGTCATCGCGTCTGCAACAATGCTGGGAAACGGCGCCGATCATGCCTCGGCAGGCGTCAGGATGTCCAGCGCCTCGGCCGCCATCCGGCGTGTCACCGGGCCCTGCGCGGCCATCGCGGCGCGGTCGATCGCCGCGACAAGGCGCCGGGCAAGCCCCAGATCGCGGTCCATGCGCAGAACCAGCCAGTCGATCAGCCCGGCCGGAACCGCCAGTTGCCGGTCCGCGAACAGCTTGACAAGCACGGCGGCCAGCAGCGTCTCGTCCGGCGGGCCCAGTCGGACCTGCGGCATCGCGTCCATGCGCGAACGCAGATCGGGCAGCACCAGCCCCCAGTCGCGCGGCGCCCGGCGCGCGGTCATCAGCAGCAGGCAATCGCGTGGCCCGCAAAGATTCCACAGATGGAACAGCGCCTGTTCGGCGCCGGCCGCAAAGCCCGCATGATCGGCATCCTCGACGACCAGCGCGCCGCCGTCAGCGGCCAGTGCATCGGCCGCGTCCGGCCGCAGGCTGGCGGCCGACAGCCGGCGCGCGCCGTTCTCGGCCGCCCAGAAGGCGGCGAGGTGGGTCTTGCCCGCCCCTTCCGGGCCGATCAGCAACATCCGTCCCTGCGGCCATGCCTGTGGCGAATCCAGCATCGCCAGGGCCGCCTGATTGGCCGAAGCAGGCAGGAAGTCGGCGCGCGCATGGGCCGGCGGGGTGGTCAGATCCAGCGTCAGTTGCCGCGACATCCTGGCCTCACGCCTCGCGGTCGCGTCGCAGGTCTTCCTGCATCGTCTCGATCTGCGCGGCGGCAAGGCTGCGGTCGGCCTGCAACCGCGCCTCGACCAGCGCCTTCGCGACGGTGCCGCGCGGCACGATCTCGACCAGCGTCGGCGTGTCCGGTTCGGCCGGCACGGTCTGGCCGGTATAAAGTGCGCTTTCGCGGTAACGCTCGGTCAGGAAGCGGGCCAGAACCCCAAGCGCCGCCGCCATCGGAACCGCCATGACCAGGCCGACAAAGCCGAACAGCGCGCCGAAGACCGACAGCGCCAGCAGCAGCCAGACCGGATGCAGCCCGACATGGCCGCCGACGATCTTGGGTTGCAGGTAGTTGCCCTCGACCACCTGTCCAAGCGCAAAGATCGCGATCACCGCGCCAACCCATAGCGGATCGCCCCAGAAGCTGAACAGGGCGACGCCGATCGCCGTGATGCCGCCGATCAGAACCCCGACATAGGGGATGAAGGACAAGGCCGCCGCCATGATCCCGATGAAGAAGCCGAAGGGCAGCCCGACCAGCATCAGCGCGATGGAATACCAGGTTCCCAGAATCAGGATCACCAACCCCTGCCCGTGCACGAATCCCGACAGCGCGAGGTCGATCTCGGATGCGAGCCGACGCAGGACCGGGGCGTGTTCGCGCGGCAGCAGCCGGTCGATCTCGGATACCATGCGGTCCCAGTCCAGCAGCAGATAGAAGGCCACGACCGGGACGATGACCAGCAGCGCCACGGTGCTGATCACACCGCCGAGCGAGCTCATGATGGTCTGGGCGATCCGGCTCCATTGGTGGCCCATCGCCTTGCCCAGATCGCTGATCGCCGAGGCGACGGTGCCGTCTTCGGGCATCAGTTGCGGAAACCGCGCGGTGACGAAAGCGCGGGCCTGATCGAACATCTCGGGCGCAGTGTCGATCAGCGCGACCGCCTGCCGCACGAGAATCGGCACGATCAGCAGGCTCACGGCAACGAACAGCAGGATCGCCGCCAGGGTGATCACCGCCACCGCCATGCTCCGCGACAGGCCGGCCCGCTCCAGCCGGTCGGCCAGCGGATCCAGAAGATAGGCGATGCCCGCCCCGAGGATGAAGGGCAGCACGGCCTGACCCAGCAGCCACATGGCGATCAGCAGGGCCAGCGCCGCGACGCCCCACCAGATCAGTTGCCGCTGAACGGGCATGTGCATTGCCGGCCTCGTCATGTTCACATTGTCGCGAATGTGGC
>Ga0163108_10003211_pt1 | contig 11643 bp, 8 predicted proteins | sample Fk1155metaG_FD_109644 | JGI IMG/M metagenome (GOLD analysis project Ga0163108, IMG submission 109644) | Marine microbial communities from the Central Pacific Ocean - Fk160115 155m metaG | ecosystem: Environmental > Aquatic > Marine > Oceanic > Photic zone | place: The Central Pacific Ocean...
TCGGCTCCGTTATTGCCGACCAGCAGGTCGTGCCCCCCAAGACCGATCAAGCGATCGCTTCCGGATTGACCACGCAACGTGTCGTTGCCCGACCCGGCGATGATCGTATCGTGACCGGATCCGCCCAGCACGTTGATCGTCATCCCGGCGGCAGCAGGCATGTCGGCCAGCGCCGAGGCATCAAATGTATCGTTGCCGTTTCGGAGGTTGACGAATACATCGGTGACCGCCTCAAGATCGGCGATGACCGTTGTCTCGTCGTTGCCGTGCATCACACCGTTACCGGCCGTGATCAGCGATCCTCCCTGATCCGAAAGCCACAACTCGTCTCCATCGATGACCAGTTCCAGCTGATTCTGCTCGTTCACATCCGCCCGAAACGACAGAGTGCCGTTAACCAGGCTCGCCTGCGAGAGCATCAGCCGCGTCTCGAGATTCTCGACCAGCCGGCCCCGGCGCATCGGCGCCCGCCGCGGCGGGCGCCGCCGCAACCTGCCGATCATCGCCTGGATGTACGACCGCAGCATGACGAGAAGGTCATCGGAGAGAACCAAAGCGGCCAGGACGACATGAACCACGTCCTGCGAGCGAGAGAGCGACGGGTGTATAGGGGCCGGTGGAACGAACTGTCAAGTGCGGTTTCAACCGGCCAGTCCAACTTGTCATCGACCCGACTCGGCCACGGAAAACCGAACCAGGAAGGCGATTTTCCGAGAGAATCCGCTCATTGATCCTCGTCGGCGCGGCGGTACTCGATGCGGTACTCGGTCACGTCGGTCGTTGTCGATATGCTGCGACGTTGACCATTGTCGAGGGTGACCAGTCCCCCGGCCAAGAGCACCTTCTGACCGTCGGTGTCTTCACCGGACGTCGTGGTCTTGCCGACCACGGCCTCGGCTTCACGGTCGATATGAAAACCGGCCGGGAAATGCTGCTGCATCAACTTCTCGGCGTCGTCGCGGTGTTTCCAGGGCCAGGCATTGGTGTTGGCCGGAATGGCAACGATGCCGCGCCCGGGTTCCCGTAACACGTAGCGAGCCGAACTGCAGCCGGCCAGTCCGATCCCGGTGGCCATTACCAGGGCTGCCATGACAATCCGCCCGCACTTCATTCCAACATCTCTCCGAGAATCTACGGGTCGTTGGTCGACACCGGGGAGGCGAACTTGTAATGATGGCCTGCCGCTCCGGTCAAGACGAGAAACTGGCGTTTTCACCATGTCGCAACGCTCCAACCACCCGAACACTCCTCGATTCTTGTTTCCAGGCATCGCTGAGTTGGCCCTGCTGGTGATCCTCTCGGGTGCCGCCACAGTAAGCCGTGCCGACGAGACGGTGTCGATCGGGCTGACCGTCACGACACCGCTGCCCTACCCCAACACGCCGCTGTCGGTCGAGATCGACTTTGCCAAGCAACTGCGTCAACGCGGTATCCCGGGCGTACTCGACCCCAATTCGATTCACGTCATCAACGTCGCCCTGCAGCGTGAAGTGCCGATGGCTCGCACCGAGGACTTTGCTTACCGCGATCGGGGCCGGATCGAGTGGGTGATTCCCAAGCCGCATCACGTCGCCTGGGAGATTCGCTTCCGCGCGGTTTCCAGTCGCCCGCCTCTGAAGCCGCAATCCTACGTTCCGGCGATCGGCGTGGGTGATCTGTTGCGGTTCAATGCCGGCCGACGTCGACCGGTCACGATGTTCTTTTCCGCCGGCCTGCACGACCTGACCGGCGACGGTCGGCTCGACCTGGTGGGATGCTGGAACTACGCCTACCGCGACGGCGACCCCTGGGCCGCCCCGATCGTCTATCCAGCGGTTGATGCCGAGCATCCCTGGCAATTCGGCAACCTGCAACGGCTTCGCTACTTTGAACCCGACAACCCCGGCAAGTTGAAAGACTTCAACACACATTACAGCTCGATTGACATGGCCGACTTCAACCGCGACGGCCGGCTCGACCTGGTCCATCTCGACTCGAACACCCGGTCGGTCCAGGTTTGCCTTGGCACCTCGCGGCGACAACCCGGTGGATGCCCACTGTTTGTCGCCGACATCAGTTTCAAGGTCAGCGGCCGCAACAACTGCCGCGCCGTCGATCTGGATGCTGACGGCGCGATCGACCTCGTCCTGGGCACGCAGTGGCACAGAAACACCAACCCCGAGGGCTGGCCACTGCGACTGGCCAAACCGGTGTCGCTGAAGGTGGGCTCGGGCAGCGTCTTCGTGGACCTCGACGGCGACAGCCGGCCCGACGCGATTCACACGGCGAAAGTCCCCCCGGGACCAGCCGGGGGCCGGATGCAGTGGCGCAAGCATCTGGGAGGCACTCCCCCGCGATTCAGCGATCCGGTCGATCTGGACGGAATCGGCTACCGCGATTGCACGATGGTCGGGGCCGCCACGATCGACAAACGCCAGTTATTGATTGTTCAGCACGACGTGTTCCAGCAACTGAAGATCTTCGAACGTGTTACCGCGTCAACCGAGAAGCCGAAGTTCCGGGAAATCGGCCGCGCCGAATCGGCTGCGGCAGTTCTCTCGCTGTCGGATCAGGCCTGGCCGTGCCTGTGTGACTGGGACAACGACGGCGACAATGATCTCCTGGTCGGCGGCGGTTACGGCTGGCCGCGGATCGTGATCAACAGCGGTACACGAACGCGGCCCGTCTACGACGAGCCGAAGCGGATCGTCTCCGGGGGACGTTCCATCAAGTTTCTCCGCAACGAGATCCTTGGTCCTCCCGATGGCGGGCACAACATGGGCTATCCCTACCCGGTCCTTGTCGATTGGGACGGCGACGGCCTGAGGGACCTGTTCTGCCCGAACGAGACCAACCGCCTGTTCTGGTTCCGCAACACCGGCACAGCGGCCGTTGCTCGATTCGGAACGCGAAGACAGGTGCTTTGCGATGGCTTCCCCGATTCCCCGGCCTTCTACAAACTCTCGGCCACTCGAGCCAAGTCGCCCAAGTCCAACAACGGGGTTTACCCCTACGAGAAGGAACGCCCGTTCATGTGGCGATCAGGCAATGCCATCGCCGATTTCAACGACGATGGCCTGATGGACTTCGTCACCGTCGAGGGTTCGACGCCCCGTGCCGCCCTGTTCGTCCAGTACCGCGACGGCCAGAAACTGCGATTGCGTCGCCAGGGTGAAATCCGACTGTCCGACGGCCGCGAAGTGAACGACAAGATCGTCAACCGACCGGTTTCCTGGGGACAGACCTTCCGCGCAACCGACTGGAATCGCGACGGCCGTGTCGATCTGCTCTACAACGTTGCCGGCTCACACCACGGCACGCTCGACGGCGGGAGCATGTACCTGCTGCTGAACGTCGGCACCAGGAAACGGCCCGTGTTTGCGTCACCGCGAACGCTGAAGTGCTACGGCCGACCGATCCGGATCACCAACCACGGGCCACACGCGTGGGTGGGGGACTATGACCACGATGGTCTGCCCGATGTCATCGGCTGTGTCGAGTGGAGCGTCTACCCGTACTATTCGCACGCAGCACTGATGATGCCCGCGGCCCCGCAGTACCGACTGCATCCACCGGGAAAGTGATCTCCCGTTGACGGCTACCGGGTCGACTCTGCCTCACTCGAAGCGGCCTGTGCAGTCGTCGGATCTGCCGTCGCCAGTGAGACCAACACCAGTGTCAGGAAACCCAGGGGAATCGTCACGATCCCCGGCTGGCTGAACGGGACCCACGCATCCTCGGCCGCCAGGCCATAGACGGCCGAGAACGTGTCGGCGCTGAGCAGGATCCAGGCCAGCGAGCTGGTCATGCCAACGACGATCGCCGAAATTACGCCCTGGCGGGTGGTTCCTTTCCAGAACAAACACATGACCAGCGCCGGCAGATTGGCACTGGCCGCGACACTGAAGGCCCAGCCGACCAGGTAGCTGACGTTGAATTCCTGGAAGAGGATGCCCAGGACAATGGCGACGAGGCCGACCCCGACCGACGCGAACTTGGCGACCCGGACCTGCTGCTGGTCGGTCATCTCCAGGCCCATGGCGTTGGAGAGCAGGTCGTGGGTCACGGCACCACTGGAGGCCAGGATCAGGCCACTGACGGTGCCCAGCACGGTCGTGAATGCGATCGCCGAAATTGCCGCGAACAACCATTCGTCGATGCTCAGTGCCAGCAGCGGTGCCGACATGTTGCTGTTGGTGACATCGAGTGTTCCGCTGGTCATGGCCCCCAGGCCGAGATAAAGCGTCAGGACGTAGAAGAAGCCGATCGTGGCAATTCCCACGATCGTGCTCTTGCGTGCACTGGCCGCGTCCTTGACCGTGTAGTAACGGATCAGAATATGGGGCAGCGACGCGGTACCGCAAAACAGTGCCAGCATCAACGAGAGCAGGTTGATCTTGTCGAGCGGCTGATCGCTGTGGATTCCCTGGAAGCGGGGATGCATTCCCGGTTGCAGGATCCGTTGACCGGCTGACGGCTTCTGGAAATAGACGGTCGTCGTGCTGCCGTCGTCGTGGGCCAGCTTCTGGTTACCCCACAATACGACCTCGCTCTCTTCCAGTGTGCTCAAAAACGACAACGGTCCCAGCGGTCCGGTCGTCTTCTTTCCGCCGGGCAATCGACTGACGTGGCCAACCGCATGCAGTTCCGGCTCTCCCTTCCTGTTCCCCTTCTCGCGACCGTTGACCAGCACCTTGCCATCGACGGTCTTGTGCAGTTGCTGGGCCTTCCGGAGAACGACCCCGGAGTCGGTCTCATCGATGTGCCAGACCGACTCGGGCTTGTCACCGACCCCGCGGAGCCTGACGAAAGGCGTTCCCGCCCATGCGCCTTCGGCGGGAATCACTTCGGCGGCGGGCATGTTCCAGCGGGCCGCAAGTTCCTTCTGCAGGGCCGCGGTCTCGGACGCCGGGTCGCTTGTCTGCAGCGGTCCCAGTGTGCGGAAGCTGTCGTCGGGCCCCTGCTCGTGGGCGGTCAACCCTCGGTGGAGGATCATCACCGTCAGCACGGTACTGAAAATGACCAGCAACGATCCCTTCAGGAACTGGACCCAGGTGGTCGAAACCATGCCGGCCAACACGACGATCAGGATCACCGTCGTCCCCACCAGAACGACGCCCAACCAGTGCGGGAATCCCAGCAGCGGTTGAATCAGCACACCGGCCCCCACCATCTGGGGAATCAGGTAGAACACGCTGACAGCCAACGTGCTGATGCCCGCGGCGAGCTTGATTCCCCGCGACTGGAAACGGGCATCCAGGGCGTCGGCGAAGGTGAACTTGCCCAGCCGTTTCATCGGTTCGGCGACCACGAACAACGCCACGATCCAGCCGGCCAGGTAGCCGATCGAGTACAGGAAACCGTCGTAGCCGAAGAAGGCGATCATCCCGCAGATGCCCAGGAACGAGGCGGCCGAGAGATAGTCGCCGGCGAAGGCAATTCCGTTGACGAACCAGGGAATCTGACCATGCGCGGCGAAATACCCGTCCGAGGATTTTGCCTTGCGGCCCAGGTAGAAACTCAGCCCGAGAGTGATCCCGACGAACACGAAGAAAAAGACAACGGCAACCGTCGATGGTTCGTAGATCATGCCTCACCCCCACCTTGGCCACTCCGGCACATCCAGCCGTAAACCAGGGCCAACACCAGTGCGATCACGATCAGACCAAAACCGGCCCACACGGCCAGGTTCACTCCCCCTGGACCGATCGCCTGCAAACGCTTGGCGTCAAAGGCCATCACCAGGACAAAACTGCCGTACAGGACCAGGTAGACGGCGAACAGGATCAGGCCAAGTTTCCGGTTGCGTCGATTCACGGACATCGCGGACGAGGCTCCAAAAACAAATCGAGGATGCTAGGGTGCGCGACGGTGAAGAGAAATACCAGTCGGATCCGGCAGCCAATTCCCAGGCATTGCGAGGCCGACGCAGGGTCTTGACTCACTTGCCGACGTCAATCCGGAATTCGTTGGGCCCGTCGGCCTTGACGGTGACCTCCAGGCCGGATGTCTCGGCCGCCATGAGTTTCTCGGGCCATTCGCTCTTATCGGCGGGCTTCTGCTGGTACGTCTGCATGTACATGCTGACGGGATCCACCGCCAGGTACTTCGGATCAGAGAACTTCAACGTCTCGGTCGGGATCTTGGCGACGCCGACACCGTAGGGCCCCGGTGTCGCGCCATCCTCGAATCGCCAGGTCGTCAACAGGCAACGCCCGTTGGAGTCGGTGGTACCACTGGCCGGCCGCAGGACCGCGTCTTCGGTCTTGGGGAAGAGCGTGACACTGACGTTGGATACCGGCTGACCATCCTCGAGCATTGTCACCACGACCGGGACTGTACCCAGTGGATTCGACGGCGCCCATTGCCAGACCCTCATGACCACCAGTACGACGATCAGCATGATCAGGGTCAGAATGGCCCCGTGGGCGCGAGTGTTCGATTGCGTTGCCGCGGTCGCCATCCTTTCCCTCCTGAACGGGCCCAGCGCCCCTGCTCTCGACACAGGAATTGTCACTTCTGGTGCCGTCAATCTCAAGGTCGAGCCTCCTCCGAGGCCAGGCTGGTCAGTGAACCAGCCCACGCTACACTGGTGACAGCTGATTGAATGGAGTCAACATGCGGATCGCGGTAACAGCCGACGTGCATCTGTCTCCGAGGGAGGACCACCCCGAGAGATTGGCCGGCCTGCGAGGAATCCTCGAACAACTCGAGTCACTGGGCATCACCACGCTGTTGATCGCCGGCGACCTGTTCCAGAGCGAGTCTTCCAGCTATCCCGCCTTCGAGCAGCTTTGCCGTGACTTTCCGGTGGTCAGCATCCACGTGATCCCGGGAAACCACGACCCGGGCCTGGCACCAACGCAATTCGCAGCCTTGAACCTCCAGGTCCACGACCAGCCGACCACCATCGCCTGGGGCGACACCCCCTTCCTGCTCGTGCCCTTCCGTGAGGGCATCGGCATGGGAACCGCGGCGGCCGAACACGTCGAAGCCAATCCCGGGACGTTCAGCCGCGGACGCTGGGTACTGGTCGGACACGGCGACTACTTCGGGGGGCTGCGCGAGCGAAACCTGATGGAACCGGGTGTCTACATGCCCCTGACCCGCGGGGACCTCGACCGGCTCGGACCCGGCCAGGTTCTGATCGGCCATATCCACAAGCCGACCGACGACGGTCCGGTTCATTATCCGGGCTCACCCTGCCCGCTCAACATCAACGAAACCGGCCGCCGTCGGTTCCTGATTTACGACACCGCTGACGGTTCGGTGACCTCCCAGGCAACGGCAGCACCCTGCCTGTTCCTGGTGGAAACCCTGGTACTGGTTCCGGGGCCCGGAGAATGGGACCGACTGCGAGCAGACGTGAAATCGCAGGTTTCCGTTTGGAATCTCACGGAAACAGAGAGAGCGCAGGTGCAGATCCGGATTCGGGTCCGCGGTTGGTGCAGTGACATGTCGCGGGTCCTCGAGATCCTCGGTGAGGAACTGGCCGGGTTCGAATTTCATGATGCCGACGGTCCGGATCTTTCACGACTGAAGACCACTATCGACGAGCATCGCCACGAACTGGTGGCAGACGTCCTGGAGCGGATCAAGTCGCTGCCCTGGACACCCGGCGAACTGGTTCCCGACCGCGCGGACCTGACGGTGGCAGCCCTCAATGTCATTTTCGGCAAGGGGGATTGACCATGGCGGTTCGAATTCGCTCGCTGGAGGTCAAGCCCGACGGACCTCTGAGAGCCTTGCTCAAGATCGATTGCGGCGACCTGGTGGTTGTCTACGGTAAGAACGAATCGGGCAAGAGCTACATCGTCGAAGCCCTGCTGCAGTTCCTGTTCAAGTCCGGCAAGCAGTCGGGATGGGAGCTGCGGGACTTTGAACCGGCCGGTAGTGCCGTTGTCGACGGACTCGATGGCGGGCCGGTGAAATTCAGTCGCACCAGTTCCGGAAAACTTGACACCCGCTGGTCCGAGGCCGGTGTTGCTGTTCCCGAGGGTTTCTCGAGGCTGCTGGTCGTCAAGGAAGGCGACCTGTCGCTGGATCGACAACGGCGATCCGGAGTCAATATGGACACCCTCAAGAACTACCTCGCCCTCTCCAGCACCCGTGCACTCGACGCGATTGATGACAGGATCAACGCCACCTACAAGTCCGGCACCGAGCTGGGAGATGGCCACGTGATCCCGTCACGAAAGACAAGGCTCATCACCGATCACCTGGCCTTGAGAGAATCGGTCACGGCATTGGATCGGCTCCGTGAGCGGTTGGCTGCACACGAGTCGTTCAGCCAACTGGCCACGCTTCGCCGAAACCACGAGTCGGTCTCGATCGATCACGAAACCCTCCGGCACGCCCGACGACACCGGTCCTGGCAACTTGCCGGGCAACGCGATGAGGTGGCATCGAGGTTGAATCGTCTGCCCGGGGAATCGGAACTCACGGATCTCCTGACCGGGGTGCGAAAGTCCCGGGATGCCGCGGCCCAACTTGCTGTCCGGCACGACGAGCGGACCGGATTGGAGAAACAACAGGATGATCTCGATTGGATCGATGCGGCCCTCGAGGAATACGACCAATGCCGCGGCGCGATCACCCCACCGGCAACCCATGCCCTCGTGACAATCCTCTGTGGTCTGGGCCAACTGGTGGCCCTGGTCAGTGGCCTGTTCAGTTTTCTTCCCGGCGTCGTCCTCGGTGTGCTCGCAACGGCGGTGTGCCTGTTGCTGCTGTTTCGCTCGACCCGGGCGCACCAGTTCAATCAATCGGGGGCGGCCGTCGAGCTGGATCGGATCGGTGCCGCCTATTGCCAACGGTTTGGCGACAGGTCGGTTGATCGCACAACCCTGGTGGCGAGCCGGGAGCAACTTGTCGACACGCCCGGACAACTCAAGCAGGTCAACGCCGACATCACCAGGATCGACGACGAACTCCGTCGAACCGAAAGCAGCATCACGTCGACGCTGCGACAGTGGATCAACCGGGATTTCGGGGCTGACGAGTGGGAATCGCTCTGCCACGAATTGCGCACCGCGAGACAGCAAGACCAGTATCAGCTCCACGCTCTCGATGAGCAGCAGGCGCAACTGCAGATCGCCCAAAGCAACCGGCTGCAAGAGTCTCCGGGGACGGAATGGGACGAAGAGCGATTCCACGAGATTCAAGATCGCCTGAAGTCCCTCGATCAACAGATCGTGGACACCGAAAACGAGTCCCGGGAATTGCGAGACGAGGTGGTCTCGATCGTCGGTGGTCCCATCAACGGGGGGCCGCTCGAGTGGATCGACACCGTCGAACAACTCCACGAGAAACAGTCGCGCCAGTACCGTGAACAACTCGCCGGCGCCGCGGCCCAGGTCCTGGTCCACCAGGCCATCCAATCATCCAAGCGGCACGAAGACCGCCTGATCCACGACGGCCTCGACTGCAGGGAAGTCAGCCAACCACTCTTCCAGTTGACCGGACGCTACAACGAGATTTGCTTCGAGTCCGATCCCGGGGAAGAGACCGGCGATCCGAGATTGGTAGTCTCTGAAGGGATCGACAAGTTTCCCGTCGCTTCGCTGAGTACCGGTGCCCGGGAGCAGGTGCTGCTGGCACTGCGGTTGGGGTTCGCTTCGCTGGCACTGGGCAACCAACCGGCCTTTCTGCTGCTCGACGATGCTTTCCAGCACGCCGATTGGGACCGTCGCGAGAAGATGGTGACCCAGGCTGTCGAACTGGTCAGATCGGGGTGGCAGGTGTTCTACTTGACGATGGATGACCACATCCACAAGTTGTTTACACAGGCCGGCAAGGCCCTGGGAGACCGCTTCCAGGAAATCGTGCTCGAGTGAATCACGGGTCGGCCGACGACCAGAAGACAACACATTCGCAAACGAGGTCACCGCGATGAGTGTCGCATCCGAAACCGAGAGCCTGAGACAGGCAGCACTCGATCATCTCTGGCAACACAACCGTGACTGGGAAACCGCGGCCCGCGAGAACGAACCGTTGATCATCGTCGGCGGCGAGGGAATCCATGTAACCGATTCCGACGGCCGCACCTGGATCGACGTCAGCGGTGGATACTCGTCGGTCAACATCGGCTACGGTCGCACCGAGATTGCCGACGCCGCCTATGAACAGTTGAAACAGATCCATTACTTTCCACAGACCACGGCCAATCCACCAACGATCCGCCTGGCCGCCAAGCTGGCCGAACTGGCCCCCGGTTCACTCTCGCGTGTCTTTCCGGTAAGCGGCGGTTCACTGGCCAACGAAACCGCACTGAAAATTGCCCGGGCCTACCACCGTCGCCGAGGTGATCACGGACGGTTCCGGATCATCAGCCGTCGAGGATCCTACCACGGGGCCACGGGTGGAGTGCTGTTCCTGGGCTCGATTCCCAACGCGCCACGCACTGACTACGAACCGTCGCCGCCCGGGATGGTCTACGCCCCGCAACCAAACGCATACCGCTGTGAACTGGGCAGCCAGTCGGCCTCGGACTGTGCGGTCGCTTGCGCCCGCGCCATCGAAGACCTGATCCGCTTTCACGGTGCCGAAACCGTGGCCGCCGTGATCGCCGAACCGGTCGCCAGTGGACCCGGTGCCGTCATGCCGAGCCCCGAGTACTGGCAGTTGCTCCGAGAAATCTGTGACCGCCACGGTGTGATCCTGATTGCCGACGAGGTGATCACCGGTTTTGGTCGCACCGGCAAGATGTTCGCCGTCGAGCACATGGGGGTGGTCCCGGACATCATGACCCTGGCCAAGGGCATCTCGAGCAGCTACCTGCCATTGGGCGCCACGATCGCCACCGAGGAAATTGCTGCGGCCTTTGCCGGCGAAGGCAATCACCTCAAGCACGTCTTCACCTATTCCGGCCATCCCGTCTCGGCCGCGGCCGGGCTGAAGAACATCGAGTTGATCCAGGAGGAAGGGCTGGTCGCCCACGTGGCCGAAACTGGCGTCTATCTTCGTGAGAGCCTCCAGCAACTCCAGGACCGACATCCACTGATCGGCGATGTGCGGGGAATCGGCTTCATGCAATCGATCGACCTGGTGGCCGACCGCCAGACACGCGCAGTCCATCCTGCCGAGGTCAAGCTGACCGACCGTCTCAACACCAAGTTCAAGGATCGCGGATTGCTGCTGAAGGCCCACGGTGGTCATATCCTGAACCTCTCGCCCCCACTGTGCACAACCCGCGAGAATCTCGACGAGATCCTCTCCGGGATCAGCGAGTCACTGTCGGAGCTGGAGACAGAGTTGGGTTGACTGGATCGACGAGGTCTTCTCAAGCCGATCCCGGTCACAAACCGAACTCAAGAACAGCTGACCCCCCTTTCCCATGCACCGATCCTGATGTATCCTGCAGTCGGGGTGACGCAGGGATCAGGGACCGATCGCCGCCGGACATTTCGAGACCGTGAATGCTGACGCTCACCGACCCACGCGCTGCACGCCATTGCCAGGGCAGGTCACGTCGCGATTTTCTCGGTGTTGGCACTCTTGGTCTCGGTGGCCTTGGCCTGGCCCAGTTTCTCTCGATCAAGGACACACTGGCCGCCGCCGGCCGACCGGTCCGTGACAAATCGGTGGTCCTGCTGTTTCTCCAGGGTGGTCCACCGCACATCGAGATGTTCGACCCCAAGATGTCGGCTCCGGTCGAGATTCACA
>Ga0163108_10003212_pt1 | contig 11643 bp, 9 predicted proteins | sample Fk1155metaG_FD_109644 | JGI IMG/M metagenome (GOLD analysis project Ga0163108, IMG submission 109644) | Marine microbial communities from the Central Pacific Ocean - Fk160115 155m metaG | ecosystem: Environmental > Aquatic > Marine > Oceanic > Photic zone | place: The Central Pacific Ocean...
AAGCAGAAGTTGCAACAATTCTTGGGCTGATGACTGCTTTTTTTGGAACAGCTGGTGTCATTGCAGGCGGGGTAATCGGAGATAAACTGAGGGAAAAATATATTAACGGGAGACTATTTGTTGGCTTTGGGGTAATCGTTATAGCTATCCCCTCTGGACTAGCATTCCTGTATGAGGAAAATTTATATCTCTCTTATTTTTATTACGCCTTTTTTCAAATAGCTACACCGATGTGGGTTGGCATAGCGCCAGCAACAGCTTCAGATCTAGTTATGCCAAGGATGAGGGGCGTCGCTGGTGCTTTTTATATCTTAATGGTAAGCATGTTAGGTCTTGCCCTAGGTCCATATTGTGTTGGTAAGTTAAGTGATGTTTATTTTACTAATGGACTCTCAGAAGCAGAAGCATTAAGAGATGCCTTAGCCTCTGGTTTGTCGGTTTTATCGATAACGACATTAGCCTTAATTGGCGCTTGTTATTATCTACCTAAGGAAGAAAAAACTAGGCTGGAGAGAGCGAGAAGACTAGGCGAAGAGATTAACTAGAATTGTCGTAGATTACCCAGATTTTAACCACTGATTCTTGAACTGAAAATACGCCTTCCCATCCTGTCGGAACTATAACGCCTTCATTTGGGCCAATCACCAACGTCGACCCAGAGTTGTCGGTCATCTCTATACGTCCTTTTAACACATGCATAAACTCATCATAAGTCCAAGAGGCAGGGACTTGCCCTACTTCAGCTTGCCAAAGACCAATCTGAAATGATTCATCTTTATTGGTAAAGCTAAGCACCTCTTTAGCACGAAGTTGATCTTCGTTTTCGCTAGAAGATTCTTTAGTTGATAGCGTTTTAAAAATACTATCATTGTTGTAAATATTTCCAGCAACCTTGTTTAAATCGATTGATTCATCGTTCTCTGTTTGACTCAGACCATCATAAATATAAATAATCACTAAATCCTTGGTTATACTAAATGTTCCTGTCCAACCCTTAGGGGTCATGAAGCCCTCACCTTTTCGGAATATATTCTTCTCTCCAGATGAATTGACTGTTTCAATTTCACCCTCCTTTATCAGCATCCAAGTATTATAAGGATATGGCGAGTCCATAACTTCTAGGCCAGCTTTAGCCTTCCAAACCCCAACACTAAAATTCTCATCTTCACTTACAAAGAGTTCGATATCACTTGCCTGCCATTCTGCATATCCAGAATCATAGGCTTCATATTCCATAGATTTAATTTGATCTAATGAGGATTTATTAACTTTGATTAATTCACTGGCATATGGGTTCACCACGAAAACAAGAAAGTAGAAACCTATTATTATTTGCTTTTTCATTGTCTCCCCTAAAGATTACTTTTTTATTTTCAATCTAAGCTCAAAATTAAAATCACCAAACTGACTATGATCTTCAGAAAATTTTTGTGTCTGATTTATAAGAGTTTCGGGCATGTCTACTGTTCTTCTGGTCTTCATATCCACATGTGCAACTATGGTTTCTGAAATAGAGGAAAGCTCATCTTCAGAATTTAATAAAACACCGACAATATGAATCAGCTTATTATTGCAATCATGAATTCTAAATCTAGGGTATATCATTTCACCCAAAAGAAACTCTTTTAGATACCTCAAACTGTCTTCAATAGCAAAACATGAGAAGCCTTTGTTGAAATACTCTTTGTTGTACCCTATCTCTTCAAACAATGCTCTTGAATAGATATCGTAGGTCTCTAGGTAATAAGCAACATTCATATGACCGTTAATGTCACACATATCTTTTGTAACGAGCTTTGCATCAGATGCATAAGGAAATAAAGTCTTGATGTCTTGCATAAAATAGATCCGTCCTATAATTTTTTTACATTCATATTAATTTGTGCAGTAAAGACAACTTCATCATTAATATCCTTTATCTCAACGGGAACAACCTTATCGCCCTCTTCCTCCCAATTAATATTTCTTCCATCTGCAACTGCCACAAGATCTGTCTTAGCTTTTTTTAAATATCTTACTGACATTCCTGATGGTAACCATCTTGTGTCATTAGGAAGAGAAACCTCAGTTAATAATCCACCTGATAATTCAGCCATGTTGCACATGGCAATGGCATGCACGGTATTTATATGATTAGTAATCGCCCTTCTCTTTCTTATTGAGACTGAACAATATCCTTGATCGAGTTCTGTTATTACTGGTTTTATAGAGGAAAAATATGGCGTTAAAACACATACTATTTTACTGAATATTCTCTTCCCTAAAGGAAATTGAGCCAGTCTTTTGTATACTTTTAGTGTTTTTTGCATCCTAATATTATTTCATATGTATTAAAGGTTAGATAGAAAATGAGTTTACAATCAAAACTATTACTTTTCTCTAGTTTACTAGGAGCGATTATAGCTATTGGGTCTATAATTGAAAGTAACGATAATTATAATGAGTTACCAAATCATATAGCAGCTACAGTTAATGGGGTGGTCATTGACAAAGAGAAATTGAATACCGCAATAAACCTCATAGCAAGCGATCGAAGGGAAGCAATAACTGACAAGGATGAAAGATTAGCTCTTGATCGAATCATCGAAGAAGAATTACTGGTTCAACATGCCTTCGAAAATGGATTTATAAATGTTGATGATAATATTAGAAAAACAATAGTCCGTTCTGTTGTTGATTCGATTGTCGAACAATCCAACACGTTGATACCAGATGATAATTCACTCGAAGATTTTTATAAAAATCATCAGGCAATTTTCTCGATCGATGAACAAGTTAGAATTATTATCTTTAACTCTGAAAATCTAGACGACGTGAACAAGGCCAAAATTATTTGGGATGATCAAAAAGATGAAGCCTTGGTTTTTAATAACATAGACAGTATTAGTAAATGGGATCTACCAAATGGTTATATTCCTATAATGACTCTGCCCCGCCTAATTGGTCCAAATCTGGCAACAATGGTTAAAGAACTGCAAATAAGTGAGGTAAGTGCTCCAGTAAAAACAGCTCCAGGCTATAGCATCGTGGCTTTGATTGATAAAAAAGAAAAACAAGTATTTGAATTCGAGGACATTAAAGAGATCGTTATACAAGAATATAGAAGACGATCAAGAGACGAAATTCTCTCTAATCTACTCAAAGATTTAACGCTAAGAGCAGATATTAAGATAAACAACAACCTAGATTAATGACTCGCATACCAAGAACATATATCTTCGGTTTTATTATTTTTGGTTTAATAAGCTCCATATCACAAAATTTGTTCGCTCACACCAGAAGTGTTTCTTATTCAAACTGGTTAATTACAGAATCTGAAATAATAATGACGTTTACAGTCCCTGCAAGGGAAGTAACAAAATTAGATGAATATAAACTGTTATATCCTGATCTAAATGCCAGTTTGGAAAAACATTTATCAAACTCAATCGTACCTACCCCAGAATTAGAATTAGTTGAATCGAAACCCATAAGAACCGAACAAGGAACGGTCGGTATCAAGCATACTTATAGATTAGAGAACACTAAATTTTTAAGCATTAGAATGGATAGTTTCTTTCCAATAGCACCAGGGCATACTCATTACGCAACCATTAAAGGTGAGGAGATGGGTAATAGAACGATTATTATCAACCAGAAAAACAAAGCCATTGACTTGATTTCAAATAAAACAGAGATCTCCAATCAAGGATTCAAGGAAATGTTTTCCGGCTATATTAATTTAGGCTTTTTTCATATCCTAAGCGGTTTAGATCATTTGGTTTTTCTTCTGGTCTTGCTATTGTTATGCACCAGTCTTAAACAACTAGTACTTACTGCCACTGGGTTTACTATTGGCCACAGTGTTACTTTGTTTTTGGCAGCATCCAATCTAATAATTCCTAAAATGCAGGTCATTGAATCTCTCATAGGTTTAACAATAGTGATAGCAAGTATTGAAGCAATCAGACTTCCGAAAAGAGAATTAAAGAGGTTAAGAGAACTGGTCATAGTATTTATTGGATTTGCTCTTATATTGTCTATCTTCACATCGTTCTTAAGTAATACATTGTTAATCATTGGCATTGCTCTTTTAGTAATAAGTGTCTTAACCTTAATGGAAGATGAGGATATATCCACTAGGTATCGACCAGCTTTAGCTGCAATCTTTGGAACGATTCATGGGTTTGGTTTTGCTAATGTACTAAGCGAGATTGAAATCATCAAATCCAACTTCCTAATAGCCTTATTTGGCTTTAATATTGGAGTTGAATTTGGCCAGATTCTTGTGCTCGCTTTCCTCTGGCCAGCTTTCTTGCTCATAAGCAAAGGACCAAATCAAAACCAGTTCATGGAAATTAGATCTGTACTATCTTCTATCTTACTAGCAATTGGTTTATATTGGTTTATTACGAGATCTTTTATATAAAGATAAGAATTATAGTGGGAGTGAATAGATGAGAAAATTATTGAGAACATTAATTCTAACTGTATTGATAATTTCCATACCTTCAGGCATTGCACTCTATATAATCTCACCGCAATCATTAAGTAATAATTTTACAACGAATCCCTTTACTGAAGAAACTATAACCAATAAAACAAGGCCTATAGAATCTTTAGTGAAAGAAAAACAAATTCTTTGGGGTGATACACACGTTCATACCACCTATTCTATGGATGCTTTCTATATGTCATTGCCGATGATGTATGGTTCAAGGGGAGCCTTTCCACCAGCTTTTGCATGTGATTATGCTCGATTTATTTCCCAGCTTGATTTCTATGTCTTAACCGATCATGCAGAATCTTACACGCCAAGAACATGGAAAGATCAGGTAGACAGTGTGCGTCAATGCAATGCTGTTTCTGGTGATGAAAATAACCCTGACCTTGTGGCTTTTATAGGTTGGGAATGGACTCAAGCGGGAGCTACCCCTCAAACACACTACGGTCATCACAATGTCATGTTTAAAGATTATAAAAAAGGGATGATTCCAGATCGGCCTATTGCTTCTGGAGGAGCTGTGTCCAATCTTCTTAGAACCCAATTAGCTGCTGTAAACAGAGACATGTACCTTATGGATCCATTGAATAGTGAATATTACTTTTCTTTTATAGACTATCTGGATCTTATACAAGCTACGCCTAATTGTGAAAAAGGAATCCCTTCAAATTATCTTCCAGAAGACTGTTATGAAACTGCAGATACCCCTGGTGAATTGTATGCAAAACTTGATGACTGGGGTTTTAATGCTGAAGTGATTCCACACGGCACGACCTGGGGCTTTTACACGCCTCAAGCATCAAGTTGGAAAGAATATACAAATTCTTCAAAGAACATTAGACCAGATTATAACAGCGTGGTTGAGATCTACTCAGGTCACGGTAATTCTGAACAATTCTATGATTTCCTAGAAGTTAACACTGATGAGAATGGCAACATTAGTTGCCCTGAACCCTCATCAAATTATCTGCCATCGTGCTATCAAGCGGGAGTAATTATGAAACAACTCTGCTTAGATGAAGGGAAATCAGAATCAATATGTACTGACCTGGCAGCAAAAACTAGAGATGAATTTAATAATTTCCCTGGAGCATCAGGTATTAGAGTGCTCTTTGGAACTGATAATCAATCTTGGCTTGATGCCGGCCAAGCTAGAAACACCTACTTACCAGCTTTCAATTACAGACCAAAAAAATCCGTGCAATACGCACTAGCCTTGAGAAATGAAGGATATGGCGATGATAAAGATCGATTTCGTTGGGGATTTATTGGCTCCAGTGACACTCATTCATCTCGAGCTGGTCATGGGTTTAAACAGTTATTAAGAGACAATGCAACCGAATCCACAGGAGCCACCAGTAAAGCATGGAGAGAAATGATAAACCCTGTATCTGCTGAAAAAAGAGTCGCTAGGTTGAGAACAATAGAAGAACTTAACCAACTCACAGGAGCAACCATCATTGATACTGAACGACAAATGAGTTTTTTCACTCTTGGTGGGTTAATGGCAGTCCATTCGGAAGGTCGTGATCGAGATTCAATTTGGCAAGCTATGAAACGAAAAGAGGTATTTGCAACCACTGGTCATAGAATCCTAGTCTGGTTTGATTTATTGAATGAAGATGGTGATTTACCGATGGGTTCTGTAACTCAACAATCTGAGAATCCAACCTTTAGAGTAAAAGCCAAGGGATCTTTTAAGCAACTTCCAGGGTGTCCTGGTTATGTTAAGGAAGCTTTAACAGCCAGACGACTGGAAAAAATGGCTGATAATGAATGTTATAACCCTTCTGATGATCGGTACCGCCTAGAACGAATTGAAATCATTCGTATTAAGCCTCAGATCAACTCTGATGAAGACCCTATCAATCTCATTGAAGATGTTTGGAAAAGCTTTCCATGCGATCCTGGCAGTCTCGAATGCACTATAGAGTTTAGTGATGATGAATTTGAAGCTAATTCAAGGGATACTCTTTATTACGCAAGAGTTATTGAGGAAGATACGCCTTTAGTCAATGGTGCTAATTTAAGGACAAAATTTGACAATGAAGGTAATCCGATTTCAGTTGAACCTTGCCATGCTGATTACCGACTTGATTACACAGAACAATGTCTTGGTCCTGGTGGACATAGAGCATGGTCTTCGCCTATTTTTGTTGACTATAAAGAAAAAAAGGTTGTTGCTATAATCGCCGATGAACCTAATATCGAATTAGAGACAAAAAATGACATCATTGAACAACCCTCGATTAACTAAACGAGAATTCCTCAAATACAGCACAGGGCTTCTATCTGCTGCTGTTCTGCCCTACCCCTATCAAGCAGCCTTAGCTAATGATCATTGGGATGTAATAGTTATCGGTGGAGGCACAGCCGGATTACCAGCAGCCATCTTTGCTGCTAAACGTGGCCTTAAAGTTTTAGTTATTGAGAAAGCCTCAGTGATCGGTGGCACTTTATTTGTCTCAACAGGTCAAATTTCAGGTGCCGGCACAGTTTTCCAAGAAAGAAAAGGTATTAAGGATTCTCCCGATCAACATTATGACGACATTATGAGGATTAATAACAATACCTCCGATCCAGTTCTTACCAGAATCCTAGTGGATCATGCTGGACCGACCATCAATTGGCTTGCAAAGAACGGTTACACTATCTTTGAGAATCATCCCGTTAAAAAAATGGCTCATGATGCCTTTTCAGTTGCTAGATATCAGCAAGGGCCCAAAGGTACCACCAGCCCATGGGGTGGAGGTATTGCAATCTTAAATGCTATAAAACCAATAGTAGAACAAGAGATTAATAATGGTTCTATTACAATCCTTCTAGAAACCAGCGCGAATGATCTTATCCAGTCTTCCAATGGAGAGATTAAAGGCGTGGTTGTTGAAAATAACGAGGGTAAGATTCTTGAGTACAGAGGAGAAAAAATTATTCTCGCCTCTGGAGGATGTGCGTCAAACCCTAGGCTTTATGAAGAGTTACATGGAGTGCCGCTATACTGTCAAATGGCCTACCCCCAAAGTCAAGGTGCAGGATTGATTCTGGGCCAATCAGTCGGCGGTTATCTTAGAGGTGGAGAGAAATACTCACCTTTGTATGGAATGATCCTCTCTGATGACAAAGTACCCTCAACACCCTACGGTGTAGCAAGAAATGTCATGGAAAGATTGCCTTGGGAAATTCTAGTCAACTCACAGGGTAAAAGATTTGTAAAAGAAGATCATAAAAGTATTGATCACATCGAACATCGAATTGGTGAACAACCTGCTCATAGACATTGGACTATCCTCGATCAAAGAATGCTCGATGAAATGCCTCAGATAATCTATGACTGGACAAATAAAAGAATCATGGATGAATCGAATAATCACTCCATGTTTAAAAGCGCAAACAGTATAAGAAATCTCGCTATAAAGTCTGGCTTACACCCTAGAAATCTCGAATTAACCGTTCAGGAATACAATAACAATCTTAATAATAATCGTGCAGATGAATTTGGCAGGCAACACCGTCCTTTACCTGTGGTTAAAGGTCCATTCTATTCAATAAGAATGAGTGGGTGGAGTTTATGTTCATTTGCTGGACTGGGTGTTAACGGAAATTTTGAAGTTACAAAACCATCAGGTGAGTCAATTAAGAATCTTTATGCTATCGGTGAAGTTATTGGCTTTGGCGCGACTTCAGGTAACGCCTACGTCAATGGTATGGGAGTAACACCAGCACTTACTTACGGTAAGCTGTTGGGAGAAAGAATATAAGGGATTTAATAATCCTGACTAAGAGGCAGATATTTTTGAGCCATTTGCCATCCTGCAAAAAACACACCTGAGAAGATGACTGTGCTAGCCATTAATCTTAAATCGAAGGGGATAGCCAAAACATAGGTTTGAGCTAGTGTCGTCATACCAAGGCCGTTAATATAGACCCCAAAATTGACCACTACATGCCAAATAAAAACACTTGCTACAGCAGAGGTTAATAATGATGAGAAATTTTGTTTATGCATAAGATGTGATAGAAAACCTATTGCAATCATTGTCCCATAGACAAAAATCATGGTTTGCCCATAAAAACCAAGAATCAAATCAGATAGAAATAACATAGAAACCGGTAAAATCAGTTGTAGCGTTTTGTTCTGAGTCAAAAAAGGCATAAAAACTGCCATCGCTATTATTGGTGTGAAATTAGCTGGGAGAACGAATCTCGCTAAGAAAATACAAGCCAGTATTAAAAGAGATGATTTTAAAAACTCAGAAATATTCATAGTTGTCCCTAATTTTTAAGAAGATTATATCAGAGGACTGCACAAAAAATAATGATTTTAATGTCCTTCAAGCGGATACACTAATTTAAATTTCTCGACTATAACCGGCATTTCATCCGAACAGACTCTGTTGTATTCCTTGAGGATCCCATTCCAGTAATCTCGATGTAAGGGAATCCATACTTCTGGATCTCTGACTGGAGGACCATCAATACTTGTAACGTCAGAATCTATCTGGCCAAAGGTAGTCTCAATTATTCCAGTCACTTGAACAATCAATTCTGGTTTACCGTCATAGGATAAAAGAATGATTGGCATACCTTTCTTGGTCATTGGTAGATTTTCTGACTCCATAATCCATGGAAGAGAAAACGTTCCAACTTTTTCACCGTCTTTTATAAAATCAATTATCAAGCCAGTAGTCTCTTCATCGATACCGATTGATCGAATTTGATGGTCCTTAGCAATCGAAGGTATTTCCTCTATTGCTTTGTTCCAAAAAATATCAATAGGTTCAAGATCAGGTTTTTTTTCAGCCCCAGTGCCAGTAATAGCAAATATACGATTCATAAATTTATTAATAACAGGAAGAATTGCATGATAGAATTTTGCATATATATGAGACAGTTATCAAATAGATTCTTAGTTCAGTGAAAAACTATAACCAAATAAAATCTCTGGTTATATTGATCAGTGTATATATTTTTTCGTTTAGTGCGCCTCTTTTATCTCAATTTGAAGCCAATAATGCAATTGCAGAACTTTCTATTCTTCAAGATAAGCTTGATGGTCAAGACATCAATGAGCGTTCTATCAAGGATGTCAGAGAGCAATCAGTTGCGCTAAGAGCTGATGCTCTGGTTTGCGTGGATGAAATTGAACCCCAGGTAGAAACACTTAAATTAGAAGTTGAGGCTTTAGAGCAAATCAATCCAGAAGTTGATATAGAGATCTATGAACGGCTCTCTGATGCTAGGAACAGACTAACCAAAGAAGATGCAAAACTAAAAAACTGTTCACTTACTGTAGTTAGATCAACTCGAATTATTGACCTCTCTAATAAATTACTTAACGAATTAACGACAGAGCTTCTTAGTGAAAAAGGCACAAATATTCTTGAAGCCATCGCAACACTGCCGAAACAAATCTCACAATTACCACAATTATTCATTGATAATGCACTCGAAAGAATTAATTCCCAAAGTCTGGTTTTTCTAGTGTTATTCCTAATATTAGGTTTTAGCTTTGGTTTCTTTATCGGCGACCAAATTAAAAAAATCCAATACTATGAAATGTTTAAAGGCTTAAACAGAGAGCTAATACTTAATTTAAGATCCTTATTTAAGCCATTTGGCAGTGTACAAGCGCCTGTTTTATTTGGCTCTTTAGGTATAGCCACAGCAGTTAGTACGACTTTATCTGTCGATGCTTCAGAATCCTGGATAATCAGGTTAGCACTTAGTCCTTTCTTGGCTTCATTAGCTTACGTTTTTATAAACTTGGTTACCGGGGCATTCTCACCTGCATCTATTGAAGGTGAGAATAAGATTGAACAAGCGAAAAAACTTAAACAGAAACTTCGTTTTCTCACCTTAATATTAGTATTAAGTTACATCGTTTTTGGTCCTGATTGGTTAACAGGCGATATAGCTTCTGAACAATCTTTTATGAGAATAAGTATTGTCAGTGTCCTGATTATAGCCATCATCTCAATACTTAATACAGTTACTTTGGTTTTTGCATCTGATGGTCAGTATGGCATTTTAAAATTCATTGGGTACTCTGCTTTAGGAATTAGTTTTCTGGCCGAACTATCTGGATTCCATAACCTGTCAAGCTTTGTTCTTAGTGGATTTATGATCACCTTGATGTCGGCATACATTCTTTGGTCACTATTAGAATTAAACGAATCTGCTACTGAATGGGTGAATAACAACACAAGTGTTGCAGGAGTTAAAATAAGAAACTTCTTTAACCTCACTAGAGTCACTGCTAAGTCAAGACTAGCTATTTATCAGTTATTCTTTGATGCTGTTTTTTGGATCTTATTTATCACAGTTTTATTTAGAATTTGGGACCCGACTGGAACGGTCCTAGGAACAATTTCATCCTATGCTACAGATGGTATTCCTATGGGTGATATTAGGATTATTCCTTCAAATATCATTGCTGGAATAATAGCCTTTGCAATTCTCACTGCTATAACTGGATGGATTAAACGATGGATCGATCGTCGATGGCTAAAACAAATCACATCGGATAGAGGAGCAAGAGATGCCTTGGTTACAATCATTGGTTATAGCGGGTTTACAATTTCTCTATTAGTCGGACTATCAATAGGTGGGGTTAATATAACTGGACTTGCTGTCGTCGCAGGCGCACTTTCAGTCGGGATAGGTTTCGGTCTTCAATCGATTGCCAACAACTTTATCTCTGGTATTATTCTTCTTTTTGAACGACCCATAAAGGCTGGCGATTTTGTTTCAGTTGGTGATGTAGAAGGCATCGTTAAGAAAATCAGCATTAGAGCAACTGAGGTAGAAACTCTCGATAACCAAGACATGCTTATACCAAATTCAGAATTAATATCTGGACGCGTAACAAACTGGGTGCTCCATAACCCTTACGGCCGAATAATTATCGAAATTGGTGTTGCTTATGGAAGTGATGTTGAGAAAGTTAAAGAGATACTTGAAAAAGTTTCCTCAGATCATGACCAGGTCATCACTGACGGCAGAGCCTCTCCGCCAAAGGCTTTGTTTATGGGTTTTGGAGACAGCTCTCTCGACTTCCAGCTGAGAGTAAGAATTCTTAATATCAAGAAAAGATACGATGTTCTAAGTGACTTAAACTTTGAAATTAATAAGATCTTTATTAAAGAAGGTATTACTATTCC
>Ga0163108_10003213_pt1 | contig 11640 bp, 9 predicted proteins | sample Fk1155metaG_FD_109644 | JGI IMG/M metagenome (GOLD analysis project Ga0163108, IMG submission 109644) | Marine microbial communities from the Central Pacific Ocean - Fk160115 155m metaG | ecosystem: Environmental > Aquatic > Marine > Oceanic > Photic zone | place: The Central Pacific Ocean...
ATGTTCGTCGCTTCCTTCCCCGGTCCAGCCGACAGCCCCTGCCTTGTGTACTGAAGCGAGAGGCCAGGTGACAATGTGGCCGATTCTAACCGACACCGGGCCGGCAGTGGCCACAAACCTCCGTCATCCGTCGATCGTGCTCAACAGGAAAAGCTGGTGCCACAACCGCAGGTCTTCTGGGCGTTTGGGTTGTCGAAGGTGAACCCGCGTTTTTCGAGGCCGTCGTACCAGTCGATCGTCGTGCCTTCCAGGAACGGCATGCTCTTGTGATCCACCGCCACGGTCAGGCCGTGCTGGGTCGAGACGTCGTCGGTCTCTTCGTTGCATGCCTCGTCAAAGGCCAGGCGGTATTCGAACCCGCTGCAGCCACCGCCGGCCACCGCGATCCGTAGCACGTGAGCGTTGACGTCCATGTTCTTCTCGGTCAGCGCCCGGTTCATCTCGACCGCGGCTTTCTCTGTGATCGTGATTCCCATCGTGTCGTCGTCTCGCTTGAGAGAGCTTGCATCGCCGAAGCCGGAAACCGGACCTGGCGTTCAGTGTGGAATTCTAACACTCATTGGAGCCCGGGAATAGACATCCATCGACAGGATTGGTTGTCCGCGGTGAAGCGGAGGACGAAATACGAATGTCGGTCGCATTGTGCGGGGCTGATGGCCGATCGGGACCTGCAGGAGCGACTTCCGTTGATCGGAACCGGTCTTGCGGCCGATGGTCCAAATCACTATCAAACCGCCCCTTCCTGCTATTGATTCACCCATGGTCTGCCATTCCAGGGGACACGGCTGTTCCATCAACGGGATCGGTCGTCTGCTGCTGGTGGCCTGGGGTGTCTTCCTGCTGGGAGGATTTGCCCTGGCTGTCTCACTCACTCCCGATTCCAACGGTTTCGGTACTCATCGCCAATTGGGTTTTCCCCCTTGTTCGTTTCAGACCATGTTCGAGATTCCCTGCCCGAGTTGCGGGATGACCACGGCGTTTGCCCATTTTGTTCGGGGCGAGTGGATCTCGGCGGCGAATGCCAACATCGGAGGCCTGTTGCTGGCGATGGTCTGTGCGGGGCAGTTGCCCTGGAGTTTTGCCAGCGCCTGGCGGGGAGAGCTCTGGGGCGTCCGCAATCCCGACACCTGGCTGATGTGGCTGATCGCGGCGCTGACGGTTGTTACCGGGGCAAACTGGCTGGTGGAGTTGATCAGCTGATGTCGAAACAGGGCCAGTCAGCCTGTTCGCGAACCGCCCGCTCATCCCGCTGCCGGGCGGGCGTCGTGCTGGGCCTGCTGCTGTCACTGGTTGTCACCGTCGGGTCCGGCTGTTCGCTGGTGGTGATGGCCGGCAAGATGTTCCTGGGCAATCCCAGGCTCGCCTCGGAATTCACGATGGCGACGGGTGTCAGGCTGGGTGATGCCGAGGAGACGGTCGTGGTGATTGCCCGGGTCCCCTCTTATCTCTCCGGGGACCTTGCCACGCTCGAAAGTGATCTGATCACCGGGGTGACGGATCGCCTGATTCGTGAATCGATCAAGGCCACCGAGGCCGACGAGGTGATTGACTGGATCGACGAACGGGGCACAAGTGACGATGTCGAGGGGGCGGCCCGGAAATTTGAAACCGACTACATCGTGCACATCGAACTCGAGGAGTTCGAGAATCGTGAAGAGAATACGTCGTCGCTTCATCGAGGTCGTGCCAGGGGAACCGTGCGAGCCTACAAGGTCGAATTGGTAGGGGGAAAGAGAGTTCCCCGGATGATCTTTGACCGCGAGTTCCAGACCAAACATCCACGGCAGCAACCCGTGTTGGTTGGCGAAGTCACTCAGACGGCCTTTGCCCGTCGGCACCTCGAGCAACTCTGTGGTGATCTTGCCCGCAAGTTCCACGATCACCTGCCCGGAGCCGGAATCTGAACGAGTTGCACAGAGAGGCAACCGAATCGTCATCGTCGGTCTCGACTTGCATCCGGCGGAATCACCGACGAAACCACGCGGACCAAACGACCATGATCCGATCCCGACGTCTGCTCCGAATCAGTGTCCACAGCACCGCTGCGGCACTGGTGGTCCTGTCGCTGACCGGCTGCTTGAAGCAGCTCCTGTTCCTGGGACTCCTGATCCACGGGCCTCCCTCGATCGAACCAGACTTCGATTCGCGAACCGGCAAGTCGATGACGGCCAAGGATGTCAAGGTCGCGGTGATCTGTGAAGCACCCCTGGAATTGCAGCACGACTTCGGCAAGATCGATCGTGAACTCGCCAAGTTCCTCAGCTTCCGTCTTCGAGAACACCAGATCACCTCCGTCCACCATGAACTCGTCCAGGCCTGGATCGATGAGAATTCCCAGTGGGACACACCCACCGAACTCGGGGCGGCGTTGAAGGTGACCTACGTGATCCACATCGAGGTCGAGAAGTACAGCCTGTTCGAGAAGAACAACCAGAACCTGCTCAGAGGAAGGACCGAGGGACTGATCAGCGTCTACGAGATGTCCAAGGACGGCACTGGCAAGCGGATCTATACCCGTGATTTCCGGACCCAGCATCCGCGACTGGCACCACGTTCGACCTACAACACGACGCCGTCGACCTTCAAACGCGAGTACCTCTCGCGGTTGAGCGACCACCTCGGCTGGTACTTCTACGAGCACCACGCCGGCGACGATATTCCAGACGCCACGTGATCGCCGCGGACGTGGACGGCGTGGAGAATTGACCGCCGGGGTTGTAGTGCGAATAATCGGGACGAATCGGCAGTCCCGGCTCGGCGATGGCGTCGCGCGACGTTGCGAGGGACCGTCCAGGCCCAGGGTGATCTTTTGGCATGCGAGGCTGGCTGAAATGGGGTCGGGTGGCCAAGCCCGGTGCCGTGAACGTGCCGTTTCGTCGCTCCTGTCGATGCGGCCATGTTGCCGATGTGCTCAGGACCAGCCAGCACCAGCGGTTGACCTGTTCGGCCTGCGGTGAGGCCGGGTTCGTGCTGCCCCGGGATGCTTACCCCGGACCCGGTCCGGTGCCGATAGACCAATCGCCGGACCCGCCGAGTCGGGCCACGCCAACGACTTCGCGGTCGGGCCGGGCACGGCCGGCGACGAAGCCACCGCGGGAGATCGCGACCAATTCTCCCTCGACTGCGGCCGCCGCGGTTTCCGAGCCGCCACCAAAACGGCCGCCAGCCGATCCGTTGGTCACTCGCACCGGGATCCAGGCCGAATCGGTGCACACGCCACGGAGACGGTTGCTGACACCGTTCCGACTGGTGGGTGGGTGCATGCTGCTGATCGTCGGGGCCACCGTGTGGTGGGGTGTGCAGCGGGCACAGTTGGCCAGTGATGCAGGGCGGTTGAACGACCTGACGCGGGGAGGAATGGAATCGCTTGCTGCCGGCGACTTCGTTTCGGCGGCGCGGGATCTGGGCGTGGCCGCCGACGTGTTGCGGCGTCTGGGCCGAGACGACCCGGCCGCACTGCTGATTCGGCAGCGTGGTCGAGAAGCCCAGGCTGCCACTGGCCTGGTATCGGTTTCGCTGATCGAGATTCTCAGGGCGGCCGATCGTTCTGTCGGCGACCGCAGTCCCGATGCCTGGGACCGTCAGTTTGAGCGGGAGTTCGAAGGAGGCTGGATCATCATGCAGTCACCCTTGGAGGCCCCGATCACAGAACCTCGCGACCCGGAGACGATCGACGATCCCGGCAACGAGGGCCAGGGGGAGGATGATGGTGGTGGTGATGAGCGGGAGACGGTGAGTGAAGTGGGAGCCTTTTCGGTCGAGTATCCGTTTGCCGTCGGCAAACGCGGGGTTCATCTGGTGGGGCAGTTGCCCGAACTGGTGAGATTGCCGTCCTGGCAGGGTGACTACGATTCGTCGCCGGTGATCTTTGCCGCTCAGCTGGAGTCCTGTCGGCTGGATCCTCGAACCGACACGTGGCGACTGCAGTTGAAGACCGGCTCGGTCTTCCTCTGGACCGACTCCGACAGCTTGAAGCACCTGGGTTTTTTGTCGGATCTCTTGACTGATGATTCCGAGATCCAGGCGCTTCTCGACAACCAGGCTGGTGCTGTTGGCCTGGTTGTCGAGAAGCGACCGGCGAGCGACGGGGATGAGGAAACACGACCGAGACCGGCCGCTGACGGTGATGAGCAACCTCGCAGGGAGTCGGCCGAATGACATCCCGGAAAACACTGGTGATGGCGCTGGTTGTTTTTGGTGGACTTGGTGCCGTGTGTCCGGCCCCGGGGGCTGTGACGATCCAGGACTTCGTCCTGCAGAAAAAACGCTGGACGAAGCAGGTTGGACAACGTCAGGTGATCGAGGGCCGTTGGGCGGTCACCGGACGAACACTGTTGAAGTTTCAGGGCTGTGCCCTGGAATTCCGGTCGCGGGAACCGCTGCCGAAGCTGATGCATCGTTCGGCTCGTGATGTCAACGTGCAGGTGATCGGGCGGTTGCGGCCGAATGCCGGCAAGTTGTATTTCCAGATCGAACAAATTGCCAAGTTGCCTGACGACCTGACCGTTTACCGGCGTCGCCGGCCGACGAGTCTCAAGGCCACGGCAGAAGACTGGTACGCGCTGGGTCGCTGGGCCGCTCGCCGGGGTGCTTTCTATAAGGATGCCGAGTTGACGGCCAAGGCGACTGAGGCGAACACGATGGGGATCGGGTTGGCTCGTCGGAAGGCGGCCGGAGATGCCGAGGCTCTCGGCAAGCTGGCGGAGACGGCTGTCACCTTGCGGGTCGCTGCGGGCTTGCCGATGGCGATCGCGCACCAGGCATTGGTGGTGCAGCGGAAGGCATCCCGGGGGGATCTCGGGAAAATGAAGGCCGTACGGGACCAGGTCGGGCGGATGCTTTCGGGTGCCCGTGATCCGAAAAACCAGCCGACGGCAGCACTGGCCCGCCGCTATCGAGCAGAGAACCCGGTGTCAGTGTACGACGGGGCCGGCCAGGAGGACCGCCGACGGTTGCACCGCGTGTTTTACGTGGATCTGGCGACCGAGGTGATCGTTGCCGGGGCGCGGCCGGATGGCAGTAACGGGTATGAGATCGCCCAGGCCATTCGCAAGGTGGTTCCCGAGAACACCACTGAAGCCGATCGCTGGGAGCGGCTGGCGCTGCGCCGGGACCTGGAGCGTGTTCCGCGGATGAACCGGCTGGAGCTCGAACAGGTGGTCGAGCGACTGCGGATGGCGAAGCGGTTGGTCGACGCGCAACGGGCTGTGGATCGCTGGCTGGAGCAACGCCGCAGGCGATTGATGGGCGAAGGGGTCTCCGGGAGGCTGCAGTTGGCCGATCTGCTCTTGTCCCTGCGAAATGACCGTGAGCAGGCGATGCTGGTCTTGCAGGATGCCGATCGATTGAAACCGGGCGACGCCGATGTTGCCGAGGCGATGCAGCGTCTGGGTTACGTCAAGCAGGGTGACCGTTGGGTGATCGCTGAAGGCAAGGCACAGCCGAAGAGGCCCCGGGCAGGCTGGGGCCTTCGCATCGGAATGACCCGGAAGAATCTGCTGGCGGCGATGGGTGTTCCGCGTCGCATTTCACGGGTGGCGTCGGCCGGGGCGATCAGTGAAATCTGGGTCTACGGGGATCCCCGCAGCGGCCGGATCGCGGTTCACCTGCTGCGATCGCACGCCGGCAGCGCCGCGGTGGTCAGGGACTTTTGCGATTTGCCTTCCCGGCGCTAGTTGCCGGCATCGTCCCAGGCGTCATCGACCTCGACGCGGCACTCCGGCAAGCTGTCCAGGAAAACACGGCCGTAGGGCTTGGATCCGATTCGTGGATCGAGGATCACGACGCGCCCGGAATCGGTGGTCCGTCGGATCAGGCGACCGAAGCCCTGCTTGAGCTTGATGACGGCCTCGGGCAGCTGGTAATCGACGAACGGGTTGCCTCCCCGTTGCCTGATCCTTTCGAGGCGAGCTTCGAGCAGCGGGTGATCGGGGACACTGAAGGGCAGCCTGGCGATGATCACGGTTTGCAGAGCGTCGCCAGGCACGTCGATTCCCTGCCAGAAACTCTCGGTTCCGAAAATCACCGCCCGGGGTTCCTTGCGAAAATGTTCGAGCATGAGTGTTCGCGAGAGATTACCGCCCTGGCAGAACAGGGGCAGTCCCTCTCGGTCCATCCACGACGAAAGGGCCTGGGAGCAGTGGTTGAGCATCGAGTAGCTGGTGAACAGCACCAGCGTGCCTCCCGGGCTGGCCGCCACGTGGCGGCGGATCGCTTCGGTGCACGCGTTCGCGTAAGCGTCGCCCTCGGACGGGTCAGGCATCTTTGCGGGCAGGATCAGCCGGCACTGCGACGAGTAGTCGAAAGGGCTGCCGAGGCGGAGTTGACGGGCGCCGGTGAGTCCGAGTCGACCGGTGCAGAAATCGAAGTCGTCGGTCCCGACGGCCAGCGTGGCACTGGTCAGGATGACGCTGGGGACTGCCTGGAACAGCGATTCTCTCAGGATCGGCGCCACGTCGACGGGGCTGGAGACCAGTCGCGTTCCAACACGGCGTGGTCCATGAACTGACTCGATCCAGTACACGGCGTCATCGATTCCCTGGACCATCCAGGTATCGACCGCGGTGGCCAGTCCGGTTGTCCGTTCGGCCGCGGCCGTCAACTCGATCCGTTCCTCCTCCTCGTCGATCGTCGCGGCCACGTCGAGGACTCCCTGGGCCAGTTGTCTCAAGGGGGCACTGACCTGATTGAGCAGCGGGGGTGGGACACGGACGCGGCCGTTGGGTTCCTTTCGTCCCTGCTGCCAGTCGCGGAGAGCGGCAAAGAACTCGGTGGCGGTGCCGCGGGCTTGCTGGGTCAGTCTCTGAAGAGAAGTTTGCCGGTGATGGACAAGCAGTCCTCGGTTGCCGCGGTCGTTGTAGAGCCGATTGAGGACAAACTCGAGTTGGCCGCTGGTTGCAGCCAGCCCGAGATGGTCGGCCGCGACAGCCTCGATGGTGTGGGCCTCGTCGAGAATGGCCACGTCGTAGTCGGGCAGCAACCGCCCGCCGTTGCGGCGGACGGCCAGGTCGGAGAAGAAGAGGGCGTGGTTGACGACCAGCAGGTCGGCATTCCAGGCCCGGCGACGGGCCTTGTAGTAGAAACAGTCGTCGTGGCTGGGGCAGCTGCGACGCAGGCAGTTGTTGCGGTCACTGACCACCTCGTCCCAGACGGTTCCCAACGGGCGGAAATCAAGATCGGTCCGGCTGCCGTCGGTCGTTTGTTTGGTCCAGTCGACCAGGGTCTCGAGTTGATCGAGTTCGTCGGCCTGGTGGAACATCGAGCGTTCACGGGCGAGGGTGCCGGCCAGCCGACGCTGGCTGATGTAGTTGGATCGCCCCTTGACCAGCACCGCGGAGAATTCGACGGGAAGCACGGCATTGAGAAAGGGCAGGTCGCGGCTGATCAGTTGTTCCTGCAACGAGATCGTGTGGGTTGAGATGACCACGCGGGTGCGGCCTGCGGTTCCAGAATCTGCGCTGGCCGCGAGGATGGCCGGAACCAGGTACGCATAGCTCTTGCCCACACCGGTACCCGCCTCGACGACGAGGTGTTCTTGAGCCGCCATGGCGTCTGCGACCGCCCTGGCCATCTCCAGCTGTTGCGGCCTCGCCTCGTAGTCCTTCATCCGCCCCGCGATGAGGCCGTCGAGTCCGAGGATCGCGTCGACATCAACAGTCACGACGGCGAGCCGATGTGGCGAAACGCGACCAGGCACATGTCGTCGCTCTGCGATCGTCCATCGCAATAGGTTTCGACATCGCTGACGATGCTCAGGATCAAGGCGTCGAGTTCCTGGGGAGCGGCGGCGAGACTGGATTTCAGGCGTTCTGTCCCGAAGATCTCGCTCTCTCCGTTCATCGCCTCGGTGACTCCGTCGGTAAACAGCAACCAGGTGTCTCCAGCGGCCAGCGGGAAGACCTCCTGCTGGAATTCCTGGTCGGGGACGATCCCCAGTGGCATGCCGTGGTGCTGGGAAACAAGCTCGGTGACTGAACCGTCAGGATGCCGTACCAACGGGGGCAGGTGCCCGGCGTTGGCCAGGGTGGCCTCGTTGGCAACCGGGTCAATGATTGCCAAGACGCAGGTGATGAACCGGTGGCCGAGGCCGCTGGTGGAAATGTCCCGGTTGAGGTCCGAGAGTGCTCGTCCGAGGTCACCCTCGGTGAGCAGATGGTAGCGGGTGGCGGAGTAGAGACGTGCCATCAGCAGCGCTGCCGGGATTCCCTTGCCGGCGACATCGGCGACCGCGACCGCGACCCGACCGTCGGGAAGTTCCACGTAATCGAAGTAATCTCCACCAACCTGCTGCGCCGCCTCGTAATAGTCACAAAACTCCAGTCCCTCGGCCCTGGGCCTTCTGTTGGGAAGAAATCCGAGTTGGACCTGCGTGGCAAATTCGAGTTCTCTCTCGAGATCTCGTCGTTTGAGTACCTCCGAGTGCAGCGCGGCGTTCTCGATCGCCAGTGCTCCCTGCGTGGCGACTCCGATCAGGACATCCAGGTCACTTTCAATGAACGGCAGTGCGACATCGCGGCTGGCCAACTGGATGACGCCCAACGCCTGGCCTTCCTGGCTCATCAGCGGGGCGCACATCATCGATCGCAACTGCAATCCGGCAATGCTCTGGCTGCTCTCGAACCGGTTGTCACCGAGCACATCGGCGCTGAGGATTGCCTCACCACTTTGCATGGCTTCACGAATGATCGTCAGGCTGATCGCCGGTGGCCGGTCCTGGACCTCGCCCCGGTTGCGGGTGGCCTTGATCACCGGGCGATTGTTGTCGTCGTCGCGCAGCAGCACGAAGCCTTCCTGGACCTGCGGGAAGATCTCGAACAGTCCGTCGAGCACCCGTGTCAGGACCTCGTCGAGTTCCAGTACCTGTCCCAGGCTCTTGGAAATCTCCAGCACGGCGTGCAACTTTGCCTCAGGATCAGAGACGCTGTGATCGCGGGCGATCGAGACAACACTGACCTTGGAAACGATCGATGAGGAACCGGCATCGTCATCGACCGGCTCGACGCCGACGGCGAAGTAGCGGCTGTTGTCGGTGTCGTGTTCCAGCAGTTCGTTCCCGGCGGGCTTGGGGCCGTCCTCGGGTTGTTGATCGTGAAAGTGGAACACGAAGTCGCAAAGCGTGATCGAGTCATTCTCGTGCAGTTCGGTTGGCTGATCGACCGGTCGCCCGTTGACCAGCGTCCCGTTGCGGCTCTTGAGGTCTTCCAGGAAGAAGTGCCCGTGGCTCTGCAGGATCTGGGCGTGGTGGCGACTGACGGCCTCGTTGTCGAGTACGACCTGGCTGCTGGGATGCCGCCCAAAGACGGTCCGCTCGCGATCGAGTCTGAGGACTCTCCAGGAAGTGTTGTCCTTGCTGGACTTGAGGTATGCCACGCTCGCAGATCCCCGCTACAGGAGTCCCCCCGCTACGAGGGAACGGCCATTCCGATGGCCATCATACGGGTCGCTCTCGGAGCGGGTCAATCTGTCGGCTCCTGATCGCTGGCCTCGGCGTTGCGGAAAAGTTCTTCCAGTCCCTGCTGATTCTCGATCCGGACATGCTCTCGGTTTCGGGCAATCGTGTTCCGGATCAGGGATTCCATTTCCAGGCCCAGGTGCTCACGTAGCGCCACCAGTCTCTGAGCGATGATGTCCTGCGACTCCTGGAAGCGATCGCGGATGCTGGCGATGACTGCCTGCCCGGCCAGTCCGCAGGCCATCAGTTCGGGATCGCTTTCACCGGCTTCCGACAGTTCGTTGTAGATCTTTTCGGCATCCTCGATTCTTAGCAATCGCAGGAAACGCATCGCCAGTTTCTGCTTGGCGCGATTGGCAAACAGGCTCTTGCCCGGGAAGTTGTCGATCACCGCCTGCCAGGAGGGGATGTTGTCGACCATCATTGCGTACGCGTACTGGTCTTCGATCCGAGTCAACTTGGGCGCTTCGCCCGTTCGAGGGGACTCGAGTTGCAGAGGATCGGGTGGTCGAGACAGTCGGGCGACCGATCCGGTCAGCACGGCGATGACCAGGCAGGCCGCCGGCAGGATCAGCCAGCCTCGCCAGCGATCGAGGTCGATCTCGGGGATCCAACCGGTCGCACGCGCCCAGAATGACACGGGAGGCTCGTAGTCGATCCACTCGCTGGTTGCTCCACCGCGTGGCAATCGCAACCGTCGCTGCAGGTTCTCGAGTTCTTCGAGCAGCGTGGTCGCATCGGGAACCCGGTCATCGGGCTGCTTGGCCATCATCCGGTGGACGAGGTCACAGAGTCTCCGCGGCAGGTCGCTGCGACTGTCGGAGAGCGGTTCAGGGGCCTGGTTGACGTGCTGCACGGCGACACTGATGGCCGTTTCGCCTCGAAACGGTGGACGACCGGCCAGCAGGTGGTAGCAGGTCACGCCCAGCGAATAGATATCGCTGCGATGATCAACGCGTGCTCCGTTGACCTGCTCGGGACTCATGTAGAGCGGTGTCCCCATCGTCGTACCGACCTGCGTCAGTGTCAGGTTGGTATGGTCGGATTCTCGATTGAGTTGGGCGAGGCCGAAGTCGGTGACCTTCACGATTCCCTGCCGGGTCAGCAGGATGTTCTCGGGCTTGATGTCACGATGGACGATCCCGGCGTCGGCTGCCGCCTTCAACGCCGAGGCGACCTGGCGAAGGATGTGCACCGCGGTGCCGGCTTCGGGGGGCCCCTTGCGGCTGAGAAACTCGCGAAGATTCACGCCCTGCACGTATTCCTGGGCGATGTAGTGCAACCCACCCTGTTCGCCGACGGCAAAAACCTGGACGATGTTGGCGTGGTTGAGACCGGCTGCCGCTTTTGCTTCCCGGGTGAATCGTTCCAGGTAGGTGTCGTCAGCCAACAGGTCCGGCCGCAAGATCTTCAACGCGACCTTGCGTTTCAGCGACGTCTGTTCTGCCAGGTAGACATTGGCCATGCCGCCGCTGCCCAGCAATCTCAGCAGGCGGAACTCGCCCAGCAGTGACTCGCCCCCGGCCATGATCGATTCGACCGAACTCGATGGGCTGGCCCCGGGCTGCGAAGTGTCCGGCGATTCGTCCCGGCCTGTGGAATTCAGAGAAAACCCGCTGTCGGCCGGGGAATCGTCGAACGGGGCGGTATCCGAATTCGGATCGGAGGACGGCTCCGCATCGGGGGGGATTGCCATGGGCCGATTTCGCGTCGTTGCGGTGGACTTTCCGATCATACGCGGCGTGAGAACCACCTGCCAAGGTCTACCCGGATCGAGGGTTTGGTTTCTTGAGTTCACCGACGTGGCTAGACTTGAAGTCCCGTAATCGCGATGGACCTCACGTTTGTCGACCTGGACTTGTTTTCACGATGACCGACCGACCACGCACTCTTGGCGAACTTGTCCAAAGCGGTTATCAGCCGCGCAACGTCAAGGACGAAATGCGGGCCAATCTCCTGCAACGTCTTCGCGACCAGCAGCCCCTGTTTTCCGGGATTCACGGATACGACGAGACGGTGATTCCGCAGATCCAGAACGCGATTCTCTCTCGCCACGATCTGCTTTTTCTCGGCTTGCGGGGGCAAGGCAAGACCCGGATGCTGCGAATGCTCGTCGAATTGCTCGACGAGTTGATCCCGGTCGTGGCCGGATCCGAGATCCACGACGATCCTCTCTGCCCGCTCTCGAA
>Ga0163108_10003214_pt1 | contig 11640 bp, 13 predicted proteins | sample Fk1155metaG_FD_109644 | JGI IMG/M metagenome (GOLD analysis project Ga0163108, IMG submission 109644) | Marine microbial communities from the Central Pacific Ocean - Fk160115 155m metaG | ecosystem: Environmental > Aquatic > Marine > Oceanic > Photic zone | place: The Central Pacific Ocean...
TATGGCCTTGATCCTACTAACAGCAATCAAATTACTTAATCTTTCAGAAATGATCTTTTTATCTTTTGACCATGCCAATAATGTTAAACCTTTCTTTAGAGGCACTGAAATTGCTAATAAATTTTTATCATTACTACTATAATAAAAATTTATTTCTTGTCCTTCTGGTATTTTTCTCAAATCAAGTTTGCTTTTCAATGCTTCTATAAAAGATTTAGATTCAAGTAAACTGATATTTAATTCCTTGAAAACACTGTAAAATGTATCGCCCTTTTCAAGTCTAATGGTCACATCTTCTGCTGCTATGCTTCTATTAAATAAAACAAAGATAATTAGAAAAAATAATTTTATAAAATTATACAATTTGATCCCTTTATTAATACTATAATATATATATATATTTTAACTTTAAAAATAATTTATAATAATTTAGTAATTAATTTACTAATGGCGCCTGTTAATGCCTCTCTCATAGGACCAGAATTAGCACTATGCCCTCCTTCCTCTACCAATAATAATTTACTATCTTTCCATATCTCTGCAAGATTAAAAGCATTAACTGGTGGACATAATAAATCGTATCTTCCTTGAATAATTGTGCCTGGAATACCATTAAGTTTATGAGCATTATTTAATAATTTGTCGTCTTCTAAAAAAAATTTATTTTTTATATAATGCCATTCAAAATAGGGAGTATTAGGTTTTATTGAACTATTATTAAAATGTTTATCATAAAAAGATTTTGGTATTTTATTTTCTGTACTTTCAATTTGAGATAGTATTGACTCATAATTTGACCAAACATGCGCAGCCACCTCAGACACAAATTTATCTTCAGACTCTAATTTAGATCCATAAAAATTTATCGGAATCATGCTAGCATCCTCGGTTATGGCCAAATTTTTCCAAGAATCCCATATTTCTGGTCTAAATAATTTAGCGGCATTAGTAAAAGCCCATTCTATTTCATCTTTAGTCCCTAAAAAAATAGAACGAAGAATCAGCCCGTTAACATACTGACTATATTCTTCTGCATATGCTATACCTAATGTAGATCCCCAACTACCTCCAACAACTATCCATTTTTTAATATTTAACTTTTTTCTTATTAATTCTATATCTTTTATTAAATAACTAGTTGTATTATTAGTTAATGAACGTTTGGGTAAAGATTTTCCTGCACCCCTTTGGTCTAAAAATATTATTCTACTACTATCTAAGTTAAATAAATTTCTATGATGTATTTGACATCCACTACCAGGACCTCCATGCAAAAAAATAATAGGTATCCCTTCTGGATTTCCTATTTGTTCCATGTATAATTCATGTTCATCATCAGTTTTAACATATGAAGTTTCATAAGGAACAGGAAAGTTATTATCTTGTATCATTGCCATTTTTTTTTCCCTACTTGCATTAATTATTAACTTCTAGTAAAAGTGATCTTTTAAACTATAATTATTTTTATAATTAATAAAGTTAATTAAAGATACTTAGGATTTTATAATGAAAAAAGATGTACATCCAGATTACCATGAAATAACAGTCATAATGACTGATGGTTCAGAATTTAAAACTAGATCTACTTATGGAAAAACGGGTGATAAATTGAAACTTGATATTGACTCTAAATCACACCCCGCATGGACAGGTGGGCCAACTATAGTTAGAGATGATGTAGGACAAGTTGCAAAATTTAATAAACGCTTTTCAGGTATAAAGATTTAACTCTTCTCTAAAATTTTTTTACATGCTAAATAGATATTTTCAGGAATAGAAACAACTTTATTTTGATTTTCCCTATCTACATAAACATGAACAAAATATCCTATGGCACAAGGCGAATCTTCATTTAATTTAAATACTCCTATTTCATATCTGATGCTAGATTTTCCTAATCTTTTTATAATTATGCCCACATCTACTTTCTCTGGATATTTGATAGATTTATAATAACAACAACGAGTTTCGGGAGTAACTCCTATACAATTAGAATTTAAAGGATCAAATCCTGCGGTCTTAATAAGAAAATAATTAACCACAGTATCAAACATAGAGTAATAAATAATATTATTTACATGTCCATATATATCATTATCACCCCATCTAGTTAAATATGAGTGCCACCATAGATACTTGTTCCGAGAAACCTTTTTCGGGGGCCAAATTTCATTCTTATTGTTAATAACCAATTTAAGTTTATTCCTTAAAAATATTTTCAGCTTTATTTAATGCTGCAATTTTCTTTTTTTTTGTTTCTTCTACTTTTATTATTTCATCTTTTAAAACCTCAACAAATTCAGTCAATTCATCAATAGACCAATTATCTAAGTTTCCACCTATTTCAAATTCTTTTTTTTGTTTTATATCTTCTTCTTCCATTTTGTATCCTAAAAATTTATTTGCTTCATATTTTACCTATTCTTTATTATAAATCTATATATAAAAAAAGGATATTATAATGAAAGAAAATATACCTAATGAAATGGAATGCATAGAAATCAAAGAATATGGAGAGCCTAAAAATTTAATAACTTCCAAAAGACCAATTCCAAAATTAAAAAATGGAGAAGTGTTAATTAAGGTACATGCGTCCGGTGTTAACAGACCTGATGTAATGCAAAGAAAAGGATTATATCCTCCTCCTCCAGGTATAACTGATATACCCGGCCTTGAAGTTTCTGGAAAAATTATTGCAATAAATTCTAAAAACAATAAATTTAAAATTGGAGATAAAATTTGTGCACTTGTTTCAGGAGGCGGCTATTCGACATATTGTGTGGCTCCCGAAGAACAAGTTCTTCCTATACCTAAAGGTCTTACTTATATAGAAGCGGCAGGAATTCCTGAAACTTTCTTTACAGTGTGGACAAATGTATTTGAAAGAGGAAAACTTAAAAAAGGAGATACTATTCTTATACATGGTGGGGCAAGTGGCATAGGTACCACAGCAATTCAACTTGCTAAATCATTTGGAGCAAAAGTAATTACTACTGTTGGATCTAATGAAAAAATTAGTAAAACAAAAAAATTAGGTGCTGATTTAGCTATAAACTATAAAACTGAAAATATAATTGAAAAAATAAATGTCTATACAAATAATAAAGGAGTAAATATTATATTAGATATTATAGGTGCAGATTATTTTGATATGAATTTAAATTTATTGTCTAAAAAGGGAAAACTTTTAATAATCGCTTTTCAAAGCGGCTTTAATAAAAATATAAACCTATTACCTATTTTAACTAAATGGCTTACTATTACAGGATCTACTCTAAGACCTAGAAATAAAAAGGAAAAAGGTTATATTGCAAAAAAATTATACAAAAAAGTATGGCCAATTATTGAAAAAAAACTAGTATTACCTCAAATATATGTTACTTACAATCTTAAAGATGCACATAAGGCGCATTCTTTAATGGAATCTAATAAACATATTGGCAAAATAATACTTACAGTATAATTTTTGATATATAAATTAATAGAACTAATATTGGAGATAAAATATGTCTTTCCCATTAATGCCACAAGCAACAGCAGTTTGGTTAATAGAAAACACAGCACTTTCATTCGCACAAGTGGCAAATTTCTGTGGACTTCACATTTTAGAGGTTCAAGGAATTGCGGATGGCGAAGTAGCTAATGGGATTAAAGCTAAAAACCCTATTAGTAGTGACGAAGTTACTGCGGAAAATATAAAAGAATGTGAAGAAAATGCTTCTAAATCATTAAAATTGATTACTTCAAAAATTAAATTATCTACTAAAACAAAAAGATCTCCTAGATACACACCTTTATCTCGAAGGCAGGATAGACCTAATGCAATCGCTTGGTTACTTAAATTTCATCCAGAAATGACAGACGGACAAATATCAAAGTTAATTGGTACTACTAAATTTACAATTACACAAATAAGAGATAGAACACACTGGAATATAGCTAATGTCTCGCCTAAAGACCCTGTAATGTTAGGACTATGTAAACAATTAGACCTTGCGGATGCTATTAATAAAGCACGAAGATCTTCTAGATGGAAAGATATGCAATCTAACCTTGAAACCAATCAAAGCAATAATGATTCAGGAATGAAATATGGGCTAGTAAGAAAGGAAGATCATAAGGAGTATAATTTAGCAGAAGAAGCACAAGAAGAAGTAAATAAACTATTTGATGGAATTGTAGAAAAAGAATAATAATAAAATAAATATTGATATAAATTATGCTCAAACAAAATAAAATTGAAAAAATTTTAGATAATATTCAAAAAATTAAAGTATTAGTTATAGGTGACATTATGCTTGATAATTATATCTTTGGAAAAGTTGAACGTATTTCTCCAGAAGCCCCTATACCTATTCTAAAGAATAAAAATAATACATTTTCAATTGGAGGAGCAGGAAATGTATTAAAAAATTTAGTATCTTTAAATATTAAAGCTTCATTTATCTCAGTAATAGGAAAAGATGAAGCAGGCAAAAAACTACTAAAACTTATTAGTAAATTAAATAATGTAGAATATGCACTAATTAATGACATAAATAGAAAAACTACTGTGAAAACTAGATATTTAGCGGAAGGTCAACAAATTTTTAGATCTGATGATGAAACCACAGTTAATTTAAACTTAGAAATTAAAAATAAATTATTTAATTATTTTAAATTATTTATAAAACAGGCCGATATTGTTATTTTTTCAGATTATGGTAAAGGAATTTTTTCAGATAATTTTTGCCAAAAACTTATCAAATATTCAAAAACAAAAAATAAAAATGTTATCATAGATCCTAAAGGAAATAATTTTAATAAATATAAGGGCTCTTTCTGCATAACTCCTAATATCTCCGAAGCTGCTAACGCATGTAATATTGTTCCATATAACAATAAAAATACTGAAGAATGCGGAAAATTAATATTAAATAACAAATGGTCTAAAAATGTACTTTTAACTAGAGGAGCTGATGGTTTATCGATAATTGAAAAAAATAAATTTACTCATATTAATGCTAATACTGCTGAAGTTTTTGATGTGACAGGTGCAGGAGACACAATTATTGCATTATTTGCAGCAACTTTGGCTGCAAAATTTTCTCTTTTAGATTCAGCCAATTTTGCTAATATTGCTGCTAGTATAGTAGTTAAAAAAATTGGTACAAATGTTGTTACAAATGTTGAAATAAAAAAAATCCTCAGTCCAAATGAATTAAATTTAAAAATTATAGAAAATAAAAAAGTTATAGAAAAAATAAAATTGTGGAAATCAAAAAATTATAAAATAGGTTTTACTAATGGATGTTTTGATTTACTACACTCAGGACATATTGACTTATTAACGAAAGCTTCCCAAAAATGTGACAAATTAATTGTAGCTCTTAACTCCGATAACTCAATTAAGCATATTAAAGGAAATGAAAGACCTATTCTTGACCTAAACTCCAGAAAAAATTTATTAGCAGCTCTAGAAGCTGTTGATTTAGTTGTAACTTTTAACGAAAACACCCCGCTTAAATTAATCAAAAAATTTAAACCAGATATTTTGATTAAAGGTGCTGATTATAAAATAAATGAAATTGTAGGCTCAGACTTTGTACAAAGCTATGGAGGAAAAATTATTAGAATCAATTTAACTAAAAATCAAAGTACTACAAAACTTATAAAAAGAATTCTAAATAATCATCAATAGTTAAAAAATTTGAATAAAAATTATATTAAAAACATTGCTGGTTTAAAAACAATATTACTATTATTTTCCTTAATAATATTTTTAATAGTCGTATATATTTTCTGGTATATATTTCTAATAAATAATTCTAAAGCGGAATTATCAATTTTAAAAAATAATTTAATTAAAAATGACATACATATCTCATGGAATATAAGTAAAACATCAGGTTTTCCTTACAGACTCGAAAATAATTTAAACAATGTAATTATAAAATATAAAAATCAGAATATATTTATAAAAAATATAAAACTTATAAATCAACCATGGAAATTAAGACATTACATAATAAAAATTAATGATGAAATTAAAATTTCTAATCAGGTTGATAAAATTAATATAAATATTAAAAATTTAGTAGCTTCTTATATTCTAAAAGAAAACCTAAATTTTAGAGCATCAATCCAGATGAATAAAATCATTATAAAATATAATAACTCTTCATATGCTTTTAACAAGCCACTAATACATTTTAGAAAAAATTCTAAACAAGATTTAGATTACGCATTTTTAATAAAAAATATTATATTACCTAAAAATATAAAAGACTTAAAACTCATGGATATTAACAGTAAAGGAAAAATATTGAAATATCAAAACATAATAGAAGATGGTGGAATAGATATAGATAAATTTGACATAATTATAAATAACGACGAATACAACCTTAGAGGATTCATAGGATTAGACAAAAATTATAATGTTATAAGCTCTGTTTCTTTTTATAGTAAAGGAATTACAAATTTTTTAAAATTTTTAAATAAGAAAGATTTTATTTCAGAAAAATTGACAAAAGCATGTACTTTAATAATCAAAGCTGTAAATATTTCGGCTAAGCTATCCAAGGAAAGTCCAATTTATACTATAAATATACAAAATAATTACTTCTACTTTTTGAATATAGAAATATTTAAAATACCAACTCTAAAATATATTTTTAATTATTAATCTTGTTTAGCTGAAATAATCCCTTTTCTTATATCTCTAGTTTTAGAAAACAATTCTTCTAAGGCATCTCCATCTTTCCATCTAATACTTTTTTGTAAAGCCGTTAAATCTTCAATAAACCTTCCAAGCATTTCTAATACTGCATCACTATTATTTAAAAACACATCTCTCCACATTACTGGATCAGAAGCAGCTATTCTTGTAAAATCTCTAAAACCTCCAGCTGAATATTTTATCACTTCCGTTTTAAGATGATCTTCCAGTTCTGTAACAGTACCTACAATTGAATAAGCTACTAAATGAGGAATATGAGAAGTAATAGCAAGCACCCTATCATGATAATCCGCATCCATAATAGCTACTGACATTCCAGCTTGTTCCCACAAATTAGTTACTACTTTTATAGCATCTTTATTAGTGTCCTTACTAGGAGTTAAAATACACCAATGTCCGTTAAAGAGTTCCGCAAAACCAGATTCTGGTCCAGACTTTTCTGTCCCCGCTATTGGATGACCAGGAACAAAATGTATCCCTTCAGTCAAATAAGGAGATATTGAATGAATTATTTCCTTTTTTGTTGACCCAACATCTGTAATAATTGCACCCAATTTTATATTATCTTTAAATTGTTTTACTAAACTTTCCATAGCTCCTACTGGAACTCCTAATATAATTAAATCAGCATCTTCAACAGCTTCTAATATATTATCATTAACATTCGTAACTATATTTAAATGCTTAATCTTTTTTCTGGTTGCTTCAGAACGAGAATAAGCACATATTTCATTTGCTATAGCTTTAGATTTAATAACTCTTGCTAAAGAGGAGTTAATAAGCCCAAAACCAATAAATGTTACTTTATTGAACTTTATTTTTTCTATCATTTAATTCTTTCTTACTTAAATAAGGCATTGCTCCTATTATTCTTATCTTACTTCTTTTAAATTCACTATTTTTTAATAAATATAAATTATTATTAGCTTCTTCTTGAGTACTTAATAAAGTTGAAAATAATAATGAAATATACTTTTCATCAACTTTACCTTTACTTAATAAAATATAATTTTTTTGTTTAATATATTTCTCAAATAGTTGAGTTTGCTTATACTCTAATGTAATCATATATATTACATCATTTATTTTAGTGTACTCCATATCTTGTTTACCAAGAATAACTGCCTTGGGCTTTTCAAAAATATATTCAGATATTGACCCTATTATAAATAAACTTTTATACTTTGTTAGTGATAACCACCATTTTTGTTTATTATTAGGAAAAGGAACAACTAAAATATCTAAACTATTCCTATTTAATTGATTCAATGACTTATCTATAGAATTTATTCTTTTATAAACCATAGTAATACCAAAATAATCCTTAACTAAATTCTCTAATGAAATATCATAAGAAATTTTAAGATTTCCTTGAAGTGAAATATATCCACCAATCAAATTTCTCCAAATATTAATTAAAACCTTTAAAGGAAAATCACCTTTATGTCGTTTCAATAGGTCTACTAATATTTCATGTTCTCTTGAAGGGCGATAAATATCAACCTTTCCATTAACATGTTTTTTCTTTTGCTTAGCAATATTTTTAACGTATATAGCCCTCTTCATAATTAAATCGTGTAGTTTAATATCTATTTTATCTATTTTTTTTCTATAAATACTTATATTCAACTCTTTCTTGAATTTATTTTTCAATGAACTTTTATTAATATTATCTTTACTTTTAGTTATTTTAGAGGGCATAACCATATTCCATAAATATTATAAAAAACTTAAATTATATATATATATATTATAAATATAAAAATAACCATTATGATTACATATAATCTTTTTTAAAGATAAAAATATTTAAAGGAAAGAAAAATTAATAAAAATAATATAAATGCTATAAAAGAAGTATTTGGACCAATAAAATTGAATTTAGAAGGTGGACAAACTTTAAATTCTGCAAATATTGCATATAGTACTTGGGGCAAATTAAATAATAATAAGTCTAATGCCATATTAGTATGTCATGCTTTAACAGGCGATCAATATGTTAGTGGCAAGAACCCCATTACTAATAGAGATGGTTGGTGGAAAGATTTAATAGGACCTAATAAAATTCTGGATACTAATAAATTTTTTATTATTTGTTCTAATGTTTTAGGAGGATGTATGGGAACTACGGGACCTTCATCAATTAACTCTAAAACAAGAAAAAAATATGGAATGAATTTTCCTATATTTACTATTAAAGATATAGTTAATTTACAATTAAAATTAATAGACTATTTAAAGATAGAGCAACTTTTTTCAGTTATAGGAGGCTCTATGGGAGGCATGCAAGTTTTAGAATGGGCTGCTAGCTATCCTGAAAGAGTTTATACTGCAATTCCTATAGCAACATCTTACAGGCACTCTGCCCAAAATATTGCATTCCACGAAGTTGGGAGACAAGCTATTATGAATGACCCAAACTGGCTACAAGGTAATTACTACAATACTAATAATAAACCAAAACACGGCTTATCTGTTGCAAGAATGATAGCTCATATTACATACTTATCAGAAGGAGCATTTCAAAAGAAATTTGGAAGAGATTTACAAAGTAAAGTCTTATCTTGGGGCTTTGATGCAGACTTTCAAGTAGAAAGTTATTTAAGACACCAAGGTAGTTCTTTTGTTGATAGATTTGATGCCAATAGCTATCTTTATATAACACGTGCTATGGATTACTTTGATTTAACCAATAAATTTAATGGTAATTTATCTTTAGCATTTAAGAACACAAAATGCAGATTTTTATTAGTTTCATTTACAAGTGATTGGTTATTTCCTACCTCTGAAAGTCTTAATATTGTTAAAGCTCTTAATAAAACAACAGCTGATGTAAGCTTTATTGAAATAGTTTCCGAAAAAGGACATGATAGTTTTCTATTAAAAGTAGAGGAATTCTATAAAACATTAACTGGCTTTATTTCAGGAGCTGCTACCAAAAAAGGAATATAATAATAAAAATGACTAATAAGCTTAATGAAAATTTAATATCAAATTTAATTTTTGAAAAATCAAAAGTACTAGATATAGGTTGTGGTAATGGACAACTATTGAAAATTTTAGAAAAAACAAAAAGTGTTAATGGTCAAGGTATTGAAATCAGTCAAAAAGGAGTACAAGAATGTCTTGCAAAAGGATTATCTGTTATTCAAGGAAATGCAGATACTGACCTTACACATTTTTCAAATAATGCATTTGACTATGTTATCTTAAGTAGAACTCTACAAGCTACTCATAAACCAAAAAATGTACTTACTGAAATGCTTCGAATAGGAAAAAAATGTATTGTATCTATTCCGAACTTTGGATATTGGAAATGCCGCATGCAAGTTCTATTTTATGGTACTATGCCAATGACAAAATCACTATCAACTCCTTGGTATGAAACTGAAAATATACATTTATGTACCATTAAAGATTTTATTGAAATATGTAAATTATTAAATATAGTAATTGAGGAAACATATACTAATAATGATCATACAATTAAAAAACTTGCCCACCCCTATAGCTACTGGCACAATCTATTTTCTAAAGAAAGTATATTTGTAATAAAGAAAAAATAATAATTATTTCTTAAAATCTGCATCCACCTCTATCTGATATGCATTTGCTAAAGCATTAGTCTGGGAAGCCATTGCTATAACCGCCAACAACTCACTCCTCATTTCCTCTGTCATACCTTTTTTTCTGGCTATTGTAGTATGCGAATGAATACAATATTCACATCCATTTACAACACTAACAGCTATATATATTAATTCTTTAACTAAAGGATCTAAAGCACCAGGCCCCATCACAACTTTTAATCTATTCCAAGTAGCTTCTAACAATTCTGGATCATTAGCTAAAGCTTTCCAAATATTATTTATTGGAGCCCCTTTTCGTGTTTCACTAATATCCTTAAAAACTTTTTTTACTTTTTCATTAGCTTCTTGTTCCTCAATTAGATTCACTGTAGCCATTTAAATTCCCTTCTTTATTAACTAACTTCTAATATAGCTGATCTCAATGTTTCAAAAATAGTTTTTACTTCATCTTTGTTAATCATCAATGGAGGAGAAATGGCAATTGTTTCACCAGTAAAACGAGTTAACAAATTGTTTTCAAAACAATTATCAAAAACATCATACGCTCTTTTACCAAAACCATCATCTCTTGATTTTAATTCTATTCCTGCTGCTAAACCTATTGTTCTAATATCTACAACATTATCAAGGTCTTTCAGCATATGGGCATTTTCCTGAAAAAATAATTCCATATTTTCTGCTTTTTTAAAAAGATTTTCAGATTCATATTCTTCAAGAGTAGCAAGAGCAGCAGCACAAGCTAAAGGATGTCCGGAATAGGTATACCCATGAAATAATTCTACTATATGCTCCGGGCCAGTCATTAAAGCATCATAAATTTTCTTATGAGTAGCCACAGCACCCATAGGAACAGTGGCATTGGTAATACCTTTAGCCATAGTCATAATATCTGGAATTACATTAAATTTATCTGCAGCAAACGCTTTACCCATTCTTCCAAAACCACATATTACCTCATCAAAAATTAATAAAATTCCGTTTTTTGTACAAATTTCTCTTAATTCTTCTAAGTACCCAATTGGTGGAATTAAAACACCAGTTGAACACGCCACAGGCTCAACTATTACAGCTGCAATAGTAGATGCATCATGTAAATTTATTAAGTCAGTTAAAGAATGAGCTCTTTCTATACCATATTTTGGTTGTCCTTTTGAAAATGCATTTTTTTCTGGGATATGCGTATCTTGTAAATGATCAACTCCAGGTAAATGATTAGGAAATTGCTTTCTATTTACTACCATTCCACCTACAGACATTCCTCCAAAACCCACTCCATGGTATCCACGAGCTCTTCCTATTAGTCTTATTCTTCTGCTATCCCCATTAGCA
>Ga0163108_10003217_pt1 | contig 11633 bp, 6 predicted proteins | sample Fk1155metaG_FD_109644 | JGI IMG/M metagenome (GOLD analysis project Ga0163108, IMG submission 109644) | Marine microbial communities from the Central Pacific Ocean - Fk160115 155m metaG | ecosystem: Environmental > Aquatic > Marine > Oceanic > Photic zone | place: The Central Pacific Ocean...
AGTTCTAAATCTTTTTCTTCAATTAATTCTAATTGTTGAGTTAATTCATTTTCTTTATTATTAGCATAAGGACTATTATATATCGTATTCTGAACATAAGATTCTTCAAAATCTGAATTAGTAGATGCTGAAGATGATAGTTCTTGACTTATTTGCTCAACTTTATTTTCTTGCTTTAGTGATTCATTGGGATTATTATTATCGTTTATAGAATCGCTTAAATGAGTTGTTTGAGAGTCATTATTATTTTTATCTTCCTTAGACTCCTTTTCTTTAGAATTATCTGGATCTGAAATTTGATCATCATTAACAGCTAATATTTCTTCATTATCATTAGGCAGTGTTTTTAAAATTTCTTCATTACTACTAATATTGTCTGAATTAACTAATTCATCTAATAAATTAGACACCCTTTGTTTATAAACTTCACTTATCTCCTGAGTTTCGGTTAATTCATCTTTAACTAAATCAAGTTCTTCATACATTTCAGCTTCTAGGAATAATTCTGAAGCCTCATCTTGATACTTTTCATACAATATAAACTCTTCATTAGCCAGTTTATATTCCTTATTAATTTCTTCTTCAATAAGAGCTATCTCATCTTGTATTTTCTGCTTGTCTTTATCTTTTGAGGCAGATAAAGCATCTTTTTTTAATTGTAATTGTAATTCTAAATGCTCTTGGCGTTTTCTATTCTGTTTTGCTTTATTTAATTGAGCATTAGCAATATTTTCTTTCTCCTTTGCTTGTTTTCTTAACTCCTCATAAGGTAACCCTGTATGAGATTCTGTTTCAATTATTACATTTATATTCTCTTGTAATTTTTCTAACTCTTTAACTGCTGTATGATGGGATTCACTATTAACAGCCTCTTCAATTGTAGATGCAATAAAACTAGCTTCTTGTACTTCTTTTTCTTTTAGATTATATTGATCTTTTAAATCTTCTGCTAAATTTACAGCAATTACAGCTTGCTTATTCAAATCTTTAGATTTCTGATGATATTCATTAGCTAAATCAATTTGTTGTTGTTTTTCAATAGGGTTTTCTATATCTTCTATATTAGACAGTATTTCTTTAGCTTGCTTAGCTTTTTCTATAGCCTGTTTTGTCTTACCTTCTGCAATAATATAAGCTCCATTCATTTTATTCTTAATCTCTTGAGCTTCTATCTCTATTTCATTTGCTAAAGATTTACTCACTGATATTAAATCTAATTCCATAGCTAGAGTATCATCAAAACTATCTACTGTATCTATTTCAATATTGTCAGAAAGCAAACTATCTGGATAATCATCTATATTAATAATCGGGTCAGATAATTCTTTAATAACTTCAGCTATATTTCACTTTGATTATCAACAGATTCATTAAATAAATTCTTAATCACAAGTTGCTCGTTTCCGCCTCTGTCAACTAATAGAATTTCTTGCTTTAATGGAATTAATTCTTTCTGTGGAGAAACTTCAACAAGTCCTGAATGAATTTTCTGACTTTCTGGTGTTTCTACAATAAACTTATATTTCCCACTATGAGGTAATAATATGGTGTATTTTCTTTCATCATTTGGACTATAAACACCGATAATTTCATCAGAAGTTAATTCTTTAACTTTAATACTAGCTTTAAAATCAGCAGTATTAATTTCATTAGTAAAGGTTCCTGCAATTATAACATTTTGTATCGGGAATGCTTCAACTTTAACTTTATATACATCTAAAAAGCCTCCTTTTGAAGATCTTGATGAAGAGAAAAAAGCATTAGTATTTGTAGGGTCAACAACATACATTATATCATCATCGGGGGTATTTATTTTGTAGTCTAAATTTACAGCTTGTCCGAAAGAAAAAGTTTCATCATCATACATACACTTAAACACATCATAAGCCCCCATGGAATTATGTCCCTTAGAACAGAAATAAAAACTTTTTCCATCAGAATGTAAAAAAGGAAAAGCATCGTCATACTTTGTATTTATCTGATTTGGTAATTTAATAGACTCAGACCAATCGCCACTAGGCAAACGTTTTACTCTGTAAATATCTAAACCTGTTTTACCATCATTCCCGTAACTAGAATAGAAAATCACATTATTTCCAATCGGTGGAAAATAAATTACAGAACGATAACCTTTTTTTTTATCCAATTTAGTTTGAAACTCTTCAGACATTAATATCGTACCTCCAATTTGAGATAAATCATAAGAATATTGAAAATTATTAATTTTTGTTTGGATTTTTTCTTCTACAACTAAATCTGTAAGTTGTTTCATTAAACTTTTTCCACTATTACACATGTTAATATGCATTTGTACATCAATTTTTTTTAATTGTTTATCTGTTGCTTTATCAATAAATTTTTCATAATTCTTTATTGCATCTGCAAAACGATAATTTAGATGAAAAGCTTTGCCAAGATAGAAATATGCTCTAGCATCAACATTTCTATCTTTTTTTATAGCATGACTTAAAAATCTTAGAGCTTTAGATTTATCAGGGTAAGTATATAATGCACAAACACCATATTTAAAGCTATATTCTGCATTATTTTTTATACTTAAAATATGAAGCATGTGTGGCTCTGCTTCAATAAATCTCTTATTTTCAAACAGTTCATTTGCATATTCTATTCTCTGTTCTTCATTTTTATATTGAGAATAAATATTCATATTATAAAATAGAACAAAATAAAAAATACTATATTTAAAATAATTAGGCACTTATAAAATAATGGTTACTCCTTTTTAAAACGTAGATTTAGAGGCATTTTTCCTTCTTCTTTATTTAATAGTCTAGATATATTCTTTCGATGAGTTATGATTACTAGGATAGAAATTACTATTGAAAAATATATTAATGATGGTGATTGTGCTTTAAATATATATATTGTAAAAAAAGGAAAAAAAATAGCAGCAACAATTGCTCCTAATGAAACATATCTACTTACTAAAAATGTGATAAAAAACAAAATCGCACTCAGTCCAGCAGCTGGTAAATTTATAGCTAATACTATTCCAAGTAAAGTAGCTACTCCTTTTCCTCCTTTAAAGCCTGCATAAATAGGAAATACATGCCCAATTACAGAAGTCATTCCTATTGCCAATTGCAAGTTTACATATTGATCTGAATTATAAGGATAGATTGCAAAAAGATAAGCCAATAATTTTACTGCTCCCCATCCTTTTAAAATATCAAAAAACAATACTGTGAAGCCTGCCTTTTTGCCTATCACTCTAAAAGTATTTGTCGCTCCTGCATTCTTACTCCCATAATCTCTTACATCAACGCCAAAAAACCATTTACTCACCCATATTGCAGATGGAACTGAGCCTATGAGGTATGCAATTAAAATTGCTATAATATTATTTATTTCATATATTTCTTCCATAGAAAAATTTTGTTTATTATATGATTAACCTTTTTAATCTTAATAAAAATCATTTTTGCATAAAGGATCTCCTAAAGCCAGCAACTGAAGTTTCAGTTCCTAACATAAATTGAAAATCATCCTTATCTTTTACCTTAAACTTAGTTTTATCCTTTTTTGTTTCTAAAATTAGATTATTAAAATCTTCGCTCGTTGAAAACACTTTCATAAGCCCTCTTTTATAATTAAAATGATAATAATTATTATCATCCATTTCTAAATGAATATATATTTCATCTCCCGTTACTTTCTTGTAAACTATAACCTTACCTTTTACATATCTCATTACCTGTTTCGATTTAATATTTGCTATTCCTATATCGCCATAAGAAACATAGGCTTTTCTATTTGCATTCCATTTAAATCTAATATCTCCAAAATATATAGACTTCTCTAATTCTTCAGGAAATCTCTTTATTTTGCCATGTATATTAAGATCTGAAATCATCTTATCTGCCTGTTTAAATCCAACTAATTCTCTTAAAGATTGCTCGTAAGTAGAATTTTTTAGGTCCAAAGCTCTTAAATCAGGATATTCTATTATCTCTCCTGCCATTTTTTCTAATATAACATCATTAAATGGAAAATTAATTAATAATGATGATTTTATATCTGTTGACCATCTTTTGGGCTTAAACTTCATTTCACCTACTGTTTCTAAGTCTATTTGACCAAGATCTGCTCCAAAAATAAATAAACCATCTGTTTCAATGTTACAAGTCTTTATATTTAGTGATGTATAATTTCCATTCATCTTCCTTTCAGACAATTTTTCCATATTAGATAGCTGATATTCATTATCTTTTTTATTATAATGAATAAAACCACTAGAATTAATTAATGAAACATGACTTTTATTTCCTAATGGAGATAAAAATGTAGAATATAATGACAGAGAATCTGTTGTATTAAAAACCATTCCTGAAACAAGGAAATCTCCGCTTGAAGATTCAACTACAGAATCTATAGGAATATAAACCTCTTTAGAGTTAATACTTTTCTTGAATCTAACCCAATTAGTAGTAATATTTTTACATTCATGTAAAATTTTAGCCTCTCCATCAAAAGTCAAATCTTTTACTGAGGCAAATAATTCTACCTTTCCATGAAATTTAAAATTAGAGTTTAACTTAAATTCTAATTCATCATCTATTTTACCAATTGCAGTTGTTTGATAAGTTTCATCAGGGTGAATATCAGAATAATATATATGTTGTATTTTTTCATCTTCATCTATATAATCAAATGTTCCAGATGCTTTATAATTCATTCTTGCTTTAATATCAACCTCAGCATCATAAATCGTATGATATTTAGTAATATAATTTGCTAATATTTTTGCCTTCTTCAATGTTTCTATCCTCGCCTTTTTTCTAATAATTATTCTTGAACTATCAGGATATATTTGCGCATCTGCTATTGTTATATAGTCAATCTTATCGCAAGTTAACTTCTTACCTCTTACATCAAATTTTGCCTTAGGAGCTCTAAAGTTTAATGAATCTTGATCCGGATGAATAGAGAAAAAATTAGAAACAGCTAAATCTAAATCTGAATCAATATTTATATCTCCTTTTTGGCTTGCTTCCATCTCTAAGTTATCGTTATCCATATTCCAATTAAATTGATCCATATAGCATATATATTGATTTTCAGGAAATTCAACAAAACTTTCTCCATCATTAGACTTAAACTCTCCTTTTCTTTTCCCAAAATCAACATGAGCATTTACATTCTGTGTCTTAAAGGCTAAATCTTTCAAATTATCGTTAAATGTATTTAATTTAAACTCTGATGTATCAGCATTAATTGCGTCTAACTCATAACTATATCCGTAAGATAACAATTCTCCTTTACCAAAATACATAATGCCTGCTCCTTTCATTCCTTCATACCTTAACTCCAATCGCCCATGAAGAGTAGCTTCCTCATTTTCAAAAAATATTAAATCATCTTTAATTGAAGATGCATAAAGAACATCATCTTCTGGTATATAAGTAATATGACAGTCTTTTCCTTTTACTTTTGGAATTTCAGGATCTTCTTTATGAGCAATATTCTCGTAAGTATGAGCTATAGCAATTACAGAGTCAGGGAAAAAAGTAATTTCTTCAGACTCTGCGTGAGAAGTAAAGAAATCTATAGAACCTGTTCCTTGAAGACCTTTATGAGAAAGTCTAATTTCATTATCATAATTAGCAGCTCTATCATATATATGAAAACCTTCGTCTGGTGTAGTTCTTATAAATCCTAATGAATAATCTTTTTGTAAACGAAGTGAATCGTTAAATTTAGGGAAAATCCCTGAAGATAAAAATTCTCCCCCTAAACTAATACCTTCATTACTAAAGTTATCTAAGCTATCCATAGAAAAAGGAGCTATTATAAATTTAAAACTATCTCGACTATAAACTCCTCCTTGTATACTTGGATCATCATAATATACATATGTTTCCTTTGTACAGTTTAATATAGGATAATCTTGAAAATTTGTATCTAAACCCGATTTGTTTGAATTACCATCAATGAGTATCTCTCCTTTTAAATCTTCTAATATTGACAAAGATCTAATTTGTTTAGGCCCTGACTTCTCTCTACTTAAAGCTCTAAGCCGCATGGAATCACAGTGCCCTAGAGTAAGTTTAAAATCCTCATAATGAAAAATAAAATCATTTCCAAAATACTCAGTTCTTCCTGAATTAATAATACCTGAAAATAAAATATCTCTATTCTTTTTAAGTATTATCTCAGATGAATCAGGATAAATTCTAACAAATTGAGCATCACTTAAAGATACTTTATTAACTCCTCTAATTCTCATATCATACGAATGTAAACTCAATGTTGCATTCTGCTTTGCTGAAGAGTTTATTACTAAAACATCAAAATCTCTTTCACCTTTTCTAGCGTCAATATAATTGTATAATTTTTCTTTAACTGTAACACTCTTACTATCAGTATTATAATCAATAAAACCAAGAGTTGTTAATTGAAATAGTAACAATTGAATATCAGCTTCTGTTTTGTTCATGAATGTTGCTAAATCTATAATTTTAAAAATATTTGAACTCGTTTTTTCAGCAAAATACTTTATCTTAACTAAAGGATTTGCTCCCATTCCTGTTAACTGATCGTAAACTAAAGGATCAAAGAAATTATGCGAATCAAAACGTGCATTTATATCAGTACTTCCAAATAAAGGAGCAAATTCCATTATAGGATCTCCTGTTTTCCAATAAAGAGCTTCAAAAAACATATCAATTTTATGATAAGAATTATAGAAAGGTGATGCTGAAATTCCTGAAGCCCCTCTTATTAGAGTAAGCTTAGAGGTTTTATTTACGTAATTAAAGTTAACACCTGGATGTGTAATAGAATCATTATCAATATTAATAATTATTTTAGCTCTCTCTGCAGTAATTTCATGGTCATTAATTGTAAAATTAATTGCATTAGCTACTATAAATTGCTCATTATTAAAATTAAAAATAATTTTAGCTAAATTATCCATTGTTCCTGAGCCTTGCAGATTAGCTCCTCTAATTGAAAAACCTCCATCATAATCTATATCTTTAAACACATCTTTTATTACGAGTCGTTTACTATATGATTCAAAACTTGGATACCTAACTTTTGACACCCCTCTATTTGAGAGAACTTTCTCTGTTATTCTTCCAAGAATTGCTTTATCAAAATACCTGCTACTAAACATAACAGAATCTGCAGAAAAACCAGCACTCTTTAAAGAAATATTATATTTCTTGATTTCTGCATACACTTTATCTTTTTCTAGTCCAGCTCTTTCCCACGTAATTTTACCTCCATCTCCAATCCACATAGATTTTAGAGGATAAAAAATTCCTGTTGTGTTATATATAACTGAGCTGTCATTTTTAGAATAACATCGTAAATTTGTATTTTTAAAAGTTATAATTGGAACCTTATTAAATGAAAATTTGTAATTATTATTACTTGTTTTCCATCTAGTTGAACTAGACAGAAAAACTGTATTATCAGAAAATAAATTTGAACATGTTTCTATATATTTTGCTATTCTTTTCTTATCACGTCCTTCAATAACTCTATCCATAGTTGTATGCCAATTATTAAAATCTTCAGAAGATTTTCCAGATTTGACAAAATTTAAAACAGCTCCCATATAATTTCTATAATCTGGATAAGGCCTTAATCTTTTCTGAGCCATATTATTAGAGAAAGAATATATCTCCGCCATTTGTTCAGAAGTAAATGCGTTTCCTAACCAAAATGGTTCAAATTCTTTAATGAATTTTTTTGCATCTATCTTATTTACATTTCCTAGGTATGATTGTACTTCTTTTAGAAATTTTTCTGGCTCGGGTGTAAAAGACATTATCTGTGAATAAGACACTGGCAACAATGCTATTATGAATATAATATTTAAACATAGCTTTATTCTCATATTAATTTATATTGATTTAATAATTTCTAAAAATGCATTACTTTCAAGTGCTGCCCCACCAATTAGACCTCCATCTACATCCTTTTTAGAAAAAATATCTTTTGCATTGCTAGGTTTACAACTTCCTCCATATAAAATACTAATTCTAGTAGATATATTTTCATTATAGTATTTTTTCAACAAGGATCTAATAAAATCATGCATATCTTGAGCTTGCTCTGACGTTGCTGTAAGTCCTGTCCCTATTGCCCATACAGGTTCATATGCAATAACTACATTTTCTATTTCTTTACTTGAAATATGAAATAAACTTTCTTTTAATTGCAATTCAATAACTTCTTCTGCCCTATTTGTTTCTCTTTCATTTAAACTTTCTCCACAACAGAAAATAACTTTAATATCATTTTCTAATAAACGATTTATTTTCTCTGCAAGCGTTGTATTTATTTCATTAAAATAGCTTCTTCTTTCAGAATGTCCTACTAAACAATAATCTACTCCTATTTCTTTCAACATTTTAGCTGAGATTTCACCTGTATATGCTCCTTCATTATATTGAGAAACATTTTGAGATGCTATAGCAATTCCTTTTGTCACCATCGCAAATTGTGAAAGATAAATTGAAGGGGGGCTAATTATAACTAAAACATCATTTGAAAAAGTATTATTTGAAATCTCATCAAATAATTTATTTGCTTCCATCAGTGTTTTATTCATTTTCCAATTTCCTGCTACTATTTTTTTTCTCATTTATTATATATTATTTATTATCTATATTAATAATTCCTGTACTCATAAAAAGATCTATTTCAACACAACTCTTGGATCAATTAAAGCATAAATTACATCTACTATTATATTTATAAAAACAAAAAATATTGCTATTACAATAGTAATTCCCATTACTAAAATAAAATCATCATTCTTTAGAGCCATAACTAATTCACTGCCAATTCCGTTCCAAGAAAATATCTGTTCAACAAAAACTGCACCAGCAAGTAAAGACGCAAACCATCCAGATATTGCAGTAATAACAGGATTTATCGCATTCTTTAAAGCATGTTTATATACAATTTTAAATTTAGACAAACCTTTTGCTCTTGCTGTTCTAATATAATCTTGCTGTAGCACGTCTATTAATGAGTTTCTTGTTAATTGCAAAATAATAGCCATTGGTCTTATTCCAAGGGTAAATGCGGGAAGAATTAAATTCTCCCAATGATATTCTTCATTTCCTGTATAATCATTTAATTCTATTAATGAACCACTAGGACTTAAACCAGTTCCCGAAATTGAGAATGTAGATGACAAAATAGGTATTTCATTAAATCTAAATACACTAATCAAAATTATATATAGCATCCATATTCCAAGGCCAATAATTCCTCCTTTAAATATCCAAGATAATACTTTATTAATAGTAAGTCCAGACTTACCCTCTACATAAGTTCTTATTAAACCAACTAATAATGCTAAAAGCATTAAAACTAATGGAAATACAGGCAGATTCATTGTATTTGCCCAAACATAACCACCAACAACAGAAATAATTGCAGCCATAAAAAAAGATGGAGCTGACATTCCTGCTATAGATATAATAAAAGAAGCTTCATCATAAAATTCTCCTTTTCGTAAAGCGCTTATTATTCCTAAAAATATTCCTAAAACACTAGCTATAAAAATTGCTGAAAAAGCCAAAATAATTGTATCTGGAAATTTCTCAATAATAATATCGTTTACATTACGTTTATTTTGATATGATTTTTGTAAATATGGATATTTTAATACAAAAGTTTTGTTATCAGATAAATTAACAAGTTGTTTATATGAATATTTATCATTATCTAAGAATATATGACTATTATTATTTTCTAATTCATGAATCGAAAATATAGATAAATCATTTAGATATAATAAATATCGTTTATGAAATGGTAAATCTAAACCTAAATCTTTTCTAATATTTTGTATTACTTCTTCAGAAGAGTGTTGTCCACCTAACAAAAGAGCAGGATCGCCTGGTTTTATATTAAACAACACAAATATGGCTGTTATTACACCAAATAGGACAATAAATCCATATAATATTTTTCTAATTATATATCTAAACATTAGTAATATTTTCTTTCAAGTAGAATTTACTATGCTACAAATATAGTATATTTGTTTTTATGCATAGAGTGATATTATATAGCTGTTTAAATGTATTACTATGTTTTGGCTTTAATATTAATGCACAAAGTTTAAACCTTATCACAACATTAAGTTCTGATATTGAAGAAACCTCTGGATTAGCATTTATTAATGGCAAATTAATTACTCTTAATGACTCAGGTGGAGAAGCTTCTCTTTATGAAATTGACACAATTACTGGAAATGTAAATAGAGAAGTAGTAATAAATAATGCTACTAATATTGACTGGGAAGATATATGTGTTGATAGCAATTATATTTATATTGCAGATTTTGGCAATAATTATGGAACTAGAACTGATTTAAAAATCTATCGCATACATCTTTATGATTATATTAACTCTATAAATGATACTGTTTCTGTAGATACAATTAACTTCTCTTATTCTGATCAAAATAATTTCTCTTCAAATCAATTTTCTACAAATTTTGATGCTGAGGCAATTATATCTTATTATGACAGCTTATATATTTTCACTAAAAATTGGGGGAATCAGAAAACTTATATATATCCACTATCAAAAAAACCCGGAACTTATCAAATCACAAAATCAGATAGTATTGATGTAGTTTGTTTAGTTACTGGTGCTTGCTATAACAACAATATTATTTCACTTACAGGATATAACTTTCAAGAAGCTTTTAGCATAAAAATTGATCAATTTAGTTCTAATAATTTTTCTTCAGGGATTATAGATAAAAATACTCTACAAACATTTGGTTCATTTCAAATTGAGGGAATTACTTACAATAATGGCAATTACTACATCTCATCTGAATATAACAACGTAGTAGATGCTTCACTTTATAGTTTTAGATATAATTCTACTACTTCAATAAATTCTAACAATTCTAAATTATTAATTTACCCAAATCCTGCAAATGATATTATTAAAATAAATATTGTTGATTTAGAGTCGATAGAAATAATAAATATTAGTGGTGAAGTAGTTATGAAATCTTATAATAATATAGTTAACATATCTGATATTTCAAAAGGCATATATTTTATTAAGCTTATACACAATTCTAAAACTAAAATTCAAAAATTAATTATTAAATAATTTATGATGAAACTAATATTTATTCTCCTTTACATTACATTATATTGCTCTGGGTTTTCTCAATCGCAAACAATAATAAGAGCTTATAATATAGATGAAATTTGCATTAGTACTGAAGAATATAAATTATATGAACTTGTAATGAAATACCGTAAAAAACATAATTTATCTAAAATACCTTTATCAAAAGCTTTATGCCACGTTGCAAGAATTCACACAGAGGATTTAGAAATTAATTTACAAGAACTTTCTCATGCTTGGAGTACTTGTGAATATAATAATTTGAAACAAAAAACATATTATTGTATGTGGGACAAACCAAAAGAGCTTACTTCTTATAGTGCTATGGGATATGAAATTGCTCATGGTGGAGTTGGAGGATATATTGCTAGTGCCGAAAGTTCTTTAGATGGATGGCAACATAGTAAAGCTCATAATAATGTGATTCTAAATAAAGATATATGGCGAGATAATAAGTGGAATGCTATTGGAATTGGAATATATGGCGG
>Ga0163108_10003218_pt1 | contig 11630 bp, 8 predicted proteins | sample Fk1155metaG_FD_109644 | JGI IMG/M metagenome (GOLD analysis project Ga0163108, IMG submission 109644) | Marine microbial communities from the Central Pacific Ocean - Fk160115 155m metaG | ecosystem: Environmental > Aquatic > Marine > Oceanic > Photic zone | place: The Central Pacific Ocean...
GCACAAGGCACAAACGCCCGCATTGGAAAACAGACCCCAGGTACTTATCACGCTCAAGGCCAGGATCAGGCAACACAGCAGGGAGCAGCCCCAGAATGGGATTCTGAACTAGGCGCCCAGCCAGCACAGAAAGATGGCGAGAGTGACGAAGCTTATGCTAGTCGCCTGAAAATGGCGGCAGCCGCACGCCGGCGAGGGGTGACAGAGATGAAGAGGCTGCGCCAATTAGCCGGGCTTAAGATTCTACAGTCTTAGAGAACAAGGGGTAACTTAATGGATGGATGGTCGAGCTTCGCAGATGACAAAAAGATCACCGATAACTGGAGACAGTTTTTGGGTGAATCTGCTGGTATTGATAGCGTAAGGTATCCCGACTCTCTAATCAACATGCTGGAGCCCATGGTGGCTAATGGTATTCTGACCGACGATGAAAAGCAAGAACTGCTTAATTTTATGATTCAAGCTGCCACTGAAGACGAAGTGATTTTGGAAGCTCTTGGAGAGCCACAGCGAGATATTAGAACATTTTCGCGTGAAACCACAGAGGAATTAAACAACCTGATTAGTTCTTTTGGGTTAAGACCTGACGATCGCAAGAATCTAGAAAGTCTTTTCAACAATTGGGCGCGCCTTAATACTGTAAATTTTGCAACCATTGAACCCGATTTGGGATTGGATACCAGCGAGCTACCACCACCGGCAACTCCCCTAAAACCCGAAATGCCGCTACCTCCCACATCCGCAGCACCTCCAGAGCCTGAGAGTGTTGAAGATGAGGAAGGAGAACCAGACACCGATGAAGAGGCTGAAGAGGAAGAAAGTGGCGTTATTGACAAAGCCATGGATACTGTAAAGCAAAAAGCACAAGATTTAGGAGTTGAAATCCCGGATGTGGAGCAAGTAAAGTTTGCGCTTGATGCAATTAGTCTTGCTGGTGTTACAGGTGCTGGTGAACTTGTAGCAACCCCTGCCACAATAGCCTCACTAGCTCTCAATATAGCAACAAAAGATTGGGACGACGCTCTAATAGATGTTGTGTCGCTTTTGCCGGTGGCAGGTAAGGCTTTTAAGCTGAGCGCAAAGAGTGCGAAAACTGCTAAAGCTGCAAAAGCTTTGGCAACGGCTGCTGAAGTATCCGACCGCGCTGCTAAAATAGCTGATGTTGTTAAAAAAGGAAAAGCCGTGGGTAATGTTGCGAAAAATCTTGGTATGATGTTGGGTTCACGACTTGATAAGAAAGAATTGCAACAAGTAGCAAGCATTAAAGACTTCATTGCTAAACTTGCAGACTCTGGAGTATTTGGTGACGCACCCTCTGAATTATCAGAACCGTTTCTTGACATGATGTCCGCCGCAAAAAAAGCCCAACGACAAAAAGCTGCAGATGATGAGTCTCCGGCGAACCGCGATACCGCGATCGCGCGAAATCCAGAATTTGCCGGATTGGCTGAGTCTATTGACAGGTGGCAAAAACTTGCAGGAATTAACAAGAGAGTAAAATGAAAAAGAACGATTTAAAACAAATGATTAAACCCTTAGTAAAAGAATGCATTCACGAAGTGCTTATCGAAGAAGGGTTATTATCTAATGTAGTAGCAGAAGTTACTAAGGGATTGCAAGCAGGTTTGATTGTAGAACAGCAAGCATCCCCCCCTCAAGCGCACGGAGCACCAGTACCGGAGCCCGCTGAAATTCGTAAACATACGGCGGCGGCAAGACAAAAGATGCATGCTCGACGCCAAGAGTTGATGGACGCAATTGGTGCCGATACATACAATGGAGTTAATCTCTTTGAAGGTTCAACTCCAATGTCGACAGAAGAAGGTACTCGCCAAGGACATGCAGACTTAGGAAGCCCCAGTGATTCTGGGGTCGACATAAGCAGCCTTGTAGGTGACGCCAAACAAATTTGGGGAGCAATGAAGTAGGTGTTAGATGGCTAAAAAAGGTGCACATGTAAAAGTAACAGCAAAAGAATGTCGAGGAAATCACGAAAGAATGATTCGACGTTTTATAAAGAAGACAAAGAAGCAGAAAATTGTAGAACAAATTAAAGAACGCCGGCGCTATAAAAAGCCGTCTGTGGTCAAAAAAGAAAAGCGCCGCAAGGCAACTCGTTTACGAGAAAGAGAAAAACAAAAGATATTGAAAGCGCAAGAAAGGCGCAATAGAAAAAAAAGATGACTATTTATATTGAATAGCTTTAAAACAGGAGAATTTTCATGGGTAATTTCAACACGCTGCGTTCGGGACTGAATCACGCACCAGCGTATCAGGTTAGTGGAAGACCGTGGGCCTCGGGCTCGTGTGTCGCACCGGTTAGTGGAACCACGGCCGGCCAAGGGCCGACAAGTCAAGCGATCACTTTTCCCTATGTTACTAGGTGGGTGAAGATAAATGTTTCGGGCGCGGTTCGAAGTTCAGCTGAACTTCGTGTGGGATTTAGCCGACATGGGCTAGCCGACTACCCCCATGGGGACGGCAACGCGGGTGGTGATTATTTTACTGTGCACCCGGGAGAATCCACGGTGCTGGAACTGAAAGTATCCGAATTGCACTTCATGTCTAATACTGCCGCAAGGGTAACATTTGATGTGGTCGCCGGATTAACCAGTGTGGCAACAACCGGGCTTGTATTCAACACTACTGGTTCTAGTTGGTCAGGCTCAGCCGGGGTAGGATAACGTATGGGAGCGTGGCGCTGGGCATATGTAGATTGCACTGCCACGGGAGGTCAAGCGGCCGGTCCCACTGGCTCACTGCAATATCTCACCGGGTCAAACGCGACGTCGGGATCCGCGAAGCTGATGTATTACACGGCTTCCGCGGGAGATCTTGCCGCAAGTACATTGGTGCTGACAGGCACAATGATTGTGAGCGGCTCGCTTACTGCTAGCAACTATCATATTAAGAATATTACTGAGATTGATGGAACAGGTTCCACCTATTTTGGTGATTCTAACGACGACATCCATGTTCGCACCGGTAGTTTGCTCATTGGCGCTTCGGGCGCCGGCACCAACTATATTCTGAGTTCGAGTACATACAGCAGTCAAACGTTTGTAAAAGGCTTTGGGGGTAACTATACAGCCGTAAGCACCACACACCACACCACCAGCACTTCCACTTATATTATCGGAGTCACAAACACCAACGATGTAGAGATTCGGATCCACAGCGCCTCAAAATGTGGGGCTGGAGCTATTATTTTGATTAAAGATGAGGCGACGAGCCGCGGCGCAAACAACATTACCCTAACAGCTTCTCACTTAGAGACAATTGATGGCGGTGGCACGTACGTGTTGACAGGAACGATGCCCGCGATTAGTTTATATTCAAATGGTAGCAACTGGTTTGTCTTCTAATTATCTTTAGGGAGACTCCGTGAATGGCTTATAACGCAGTATCGGGAACACTGATAGCAGCCCAAAATTATATTCCGGGCACGCTAGTGGTGGCTAACGTTGTCTCTGGAAATCTGAGCACATCAGATGGCGCCAGCGTTATTAACGTCCCTCGCGTCTCTAACGCGACGAATAATTCCATTCTCACCAACGTGGGTGGCGATGCGAACACTCTGACATGCGAGAGCAATCTTAAATTTGACGGCAGTGTACTCAGTATCACAGGGGAATTGTCATCAAGCCTTGGGGTATCAGCTTCTTTTTTCTATGGTGACGGAAGCCAGTTAACAGGCATCGCCGCGGCGGGCGTATCTGGCAGTGCACGACATTATAGTAAAACAGGGTTTGAAACATCTGGGTACCTCAAGGTGTCAGGATCTTCCACCCTAGGTGCCGTTTCTGGTTCTGGCACACTACAAACTGTTGGCGCCACAATACTTGGAAGCACCCTCACTGTGTCCGGCAATGTCGGCATCGGAACCGATAGTCCCGCAAAGAAATTGGAAGTTAAAGCAGGATCCAGCGGCGATGGGATAAACTTAATCGCCCACGATAATTCATTCGCGTATGTTCAGCTAGAGGCTGGAAGTGCTGGAGGATACGTGCAGGTCCATGATTCTTCGAATAATCAAAAAGTGAGATTAGACGCAGCTGGAAATTCATGGTTTGATGGTGGTAATGTTGGGATAGGAGTTACGAATCCAGCAAAAACGCTGGAGGTTAAAGCGGGAAGCAGTGGCAATGGGATAAATCTAATTGCGCACGATAATTCAGTCGCATATATCCAACTAGAGGCCGGAAGTGGAGGAGGATATATACAGGTACATGACTCTTCGAATAATCAAAAAGTCAGACTAGACTCCACCAGCAATTCATGGATCAATGGCGGCAACGTTGGTATCGGAACGACTGCCCCAACAGACACACTTACAGTCGTAGGTAGTATTTCTGGCTCTAGCACTCTTAGCGTTGTGGGCTCCATCTCGTCGTCCGGAGATATAGCAATCACCGGTGCCATGCATGCCACCACTTACTATGGCGATGGCAGCAACTTAACTGGCATTAGTGGCGTTGGCGGTGGAGGCATCTTCACCACTCTTAATGCCACTAAGGCCTATACCACAAGCAGCATCAACATCGGATCCGACAGTACTCCCACGCACACGTTTGCAGTGGCAGGCAGTTCTTTCATGAGTGGGGGAATTGCCTATAAGCGGAAAGAGATATCGAGCACCTATACAGCCTCCACTACTGATTACTATTTAGGTATTAACTCCACCAACGGCGCGGTTGAAATACGCCTGCCTGATGCTGCGGGATGTTCGGATGGTCAAACATATGTGATCAAAGACGAGGGTGGTAACGCCAATACCAACAATATTACGGTGCTGGCCAGCGGCGCCCAAACTATCGATGGCGTAAATTCGATAGTTTTGGAATCACCTTATGCAGCTCTTCAGCTTTATTGTAACGGCACAAATAAATACTTCGTCTACTAAATTAATTTTCTCTATTTAAGAGTGAGAGCGGTAGCTATGTCTATCGTTCTCGCCAAAATAAAACTTATAAAATGGAGGGTTTTTTAAATGGCTTTTAAATTTCAATTGGGAATGGCTCGAATGAGCGGTTCCTTGGTTCAAGATGGTGGTTTCGAGGTACGGGATGACGACGACACTCAGCGGTTTGCGGTTGCTAGGGATACTGGTAACACTACAGTTGGCGGAACGCTAACTGCCGCAGGCGTCACGTCGACCGCCGCGGCTAACAGTCTTGGCGCTACGTCGTTTAACGACGCAGACATCACCAATGTTGGTGACGTCGCACTTGACAGCATCTCTGCTGACGGTGCTAGTTTTTCGTTCGGTTCTAACTGGACAGCCGCGGGTCGCACTTGTGCTGATCTCGGCACGGTGACTACTGCCGACATTAACGGTGGTAATATCGATGGTACCGTTATCGGTGCTGCTTCGGTTGCCGCTGGTTCTTTCGCAGCAGTTGTGGGTACCACTGGTACTTACTCTGGTGTTCTCAAAACTGATGACACTACTGATGCTACGAGCAAAACTGACGGCTCGCTTCAAACCGATGGTGGTTTGAGTGTTGCCAAAGCAATCTATAACGGAACAGCGGCTACTTTGGCTGCGGATTCTGGGGTTGTGACAATTGGTTCTGCTACATCTGCTACTTTCTCAGCTGCTGGCTTATTGAACATCAATAACGCCACCGAAGCAACTACAGCAACCGACGGTTCTTTACAGACTGACGGTGGATTGAGTGTTGTTAAGAGCGCAGTCATCGGTGATGACTTGGATCTCTTGTCTGACGCATCTATCCTTAACTTTGGTGCTGATAAAGACGTTAATCTTACGCACGTTGCTGACACAGGACTTCTGTTGAATTCCTCACGTCAACTTCAGTTCGGCGACTCGGGCACTCATATTGCTCAGTCTGCTGATGGCGTTCTTAAATTAACGTCAGATGCTGCTGTCGAGTGCTCTGTTGGCGCCGCTGGTATGCTTATCACAGGAACGACCCCAATGCTCACCATCGGCGATGCCGGTGCTGAAGATAGCAAGGTCGTCTTTGACGGTAATGCACAAGACTATCATATTGGTCTTGATGACACCGATGATATGCTTAAAATTGGTCTGGGCAGTGCGCTTGGTACCACGCCGGCGATTCTCGTCGACTCATCGCAGAATGTCACCATCGAAAACGATGGCTTTATCGGCGATGATCTCACGCTCAAGTCTGACGCAGCTGTTCTAGGGTTTGGTACCGATACGGATACCACACTTACTCACGTTGCTGATACTGGTATTCTTCTGAATTCCACCAGGAAGATTCAATTCAATGACTCCTCGCAGTACATTGGTGCTTCTTCTGCTGCCGATCTCGATATTGCTGCTACAACCGATGTTAACATTGATTGTACCACTCTCGATGTCAACGCGGCCATGAACGTCTCTGGCGATGCAACTCTTGAAGGTGCTGTTACTCTTGGTAACGCCACTGGTGACGATTTGACCTTCACCGGTCGAGCCGCATCTCACTTTGTGCCGAAAACTGACAGTACTTACGATTTGGGTACTAGCGCTCTGCGCTTTCGCACCATCTACGTTGACAGTATTGTTGGCGCTGATGTTGCATTCGACTACGAAGCTGTTGGTCCTGGCGATACTATTGCCGCTGCGACTGACTATGCTCTGGTCACTGGTTCTCAGGTGGGCACCATTACGATGCCTGCTGCCTCTGTCGGTAAGCGCGTCTATGTGAAGCTTGGCAATGCCTGTGCTAACATGACGATTTCCGCTTCTGCCGGGGACGAGTTCCCAGAAGTGACAGGATCCTTGGTCCTTGAATCAACTGGTTCTGCTGTTACTCTTGTTGCTATTGACGGAACTAACTGGTACATCCAGTAATCATTTCTGTTTTGCTCTGCAAAACATTTTTGGTGTTCTTGGGTGCCTCCCTTCGGGGGGGCATCCTCTTTTTTCATTTAAGAAGAGTTTAATAGAAAAATAAGCTATTTATTGAAGACGAGGTAATTCATGGCTTATAATGTATTAAAAGGTAGTGTAGAGGGTTCAGTAGATCAATATGGCGATCAAGAAATAGAAGGCATCAAGGTTTTTAAAAGCACCATTAGTGCTAGCGTGTTCTACGATACAGACGCGAAAAGCCCCTGTGCCACTTTAAAAGATGTTGCCGTAACGGAAATTAAAGGAAAGATCCCGGGCGCTGTCCTTACCTACGATGGGGTTGGCACTCTGCATACCTGTCGTAATTTAAAATATGACGGAGCCACCTTAACGGCTCGCAATATTTTCGCAAGAAGCATAACAGGATCGGCTTGTGGTTTACGAGAAATACCGGTAAATAAGTTTGATGGAGTTATTGAGGGCAAATATATTCAACACGGCTTAGGAATCCACAGCGTACGCGGCAAACTGCAGGTTAAAATAGCTGACGGCTTGCATTTGGATAAAGACGGGATCGGAATTTCCCTCGATTCAAAGAGCGGCTTGGTTCTTAAGTCTAATAAGCTGATGGTCGATCCCACCAAGAGTTCTAATATTAATCGAGCAGGACAGAATGTGAGCGATGAAGATGTGCTTCTGATTGCGGATGCCACTAACGGCGTTTTATATAACACAACGTTGCTTAATCTTTATAATAATTACATTGACACTAAAATGCCTCAAGCCGCCGGCGATAAAAACGCTATTCAACTTAAAGGTCGAAAGGGATTTACTGCATCTTCTAAATTATCTTATGATGCTGTCAAAGATATTTTGATGGTCGAAGGTCGCGCCATTGCACATGAAATGGAAGTGGAGGGCGATTTAGTTTGTAGAGGCGCCGTGGTTCAGAACATCAACTGTGTGACTCAAGAGCACTACGAAGTCGCCCCTGATGATTATACGATTTTATGTGATTCGATCAAAAAGCCTATCACTGTGATGCTCCCACCCGCATGCAATCACCGCGGGCGCATCCTTATAATTAAAAAAGCAAATTCCGATCCTTATAACTTACGCTCTTATCCGGTTGCCATTAAAGCCACGGAGGACCGAGTGGATGTTCATAAGGAAATTTTAATAAAAGTCAACTCCTCGGCCAGAACTCTTCAGTCGGATGGCTCAAGATGGTGGGTAATTGCCACAAAAGGAACATGACCATGACACTACAATACAGAGAACACTATTTATCACGGGAGACAACATATAAATGAGTTATAATTCTTCGAAAGGTCCACAGAATATTGGAGACTTAATTAACGAGGACGATCCAGATACCCTAATTGACTGGGAATCAGACAAGATTGTTTTTAAAACAAATAGCACTAAGCGCTTCACCATTGATAACAATGAAATTTCAGGCTCTGGCGCTGCTGTCATTATGGGAGCAACGGTGCTCGGAAGCTCACTTAAAGTTTCCGGAAGTACTACATTTGCCGGCGGTATTGTGAGCCCAGTTTCAAGTTCTGGACTCGCCACTTTCGTGGGCGGCGTGGTGACCGAAGGAAATCTCAAAGTCTCCGGGAGTACGACTCTTGGAGATGCTAGTGGTGATAGTGTCACCCTCACCGCTGCCACTGTTAACATCCCCAACGTAGCAGCCGGCACCGATAACACGGTAGTCATCTACAACGGGAGCACCCTTCTGACTGACGAGATCGATTCTAAGGTGTGGGGCGGGGCTCTTGTTGATACCAACGGGAATGGAAGTACGAATTATATAACTACGTTTGTGGATGCGGACACCGTTGGAGGATCTGCTAATTTAACCTTTGATGGTACTACTCTAATTTTAACGGGCGCAATCATTACAAGCGCCGCCGCACAATTGCTAGGCAATACCACTCTCGGCAATGCTGCTTCAGATGTGATTACTGCCACTGGACAACTCACAGCGTCGGCTGGGGTTCTGCTGGCAGATACTGTAACCTTGGGTAACGCAGCGGCTGATGTGGTTACCGTCGTAGGACAAGTTACAGCATCCGCCGGCGTCTTGCTTAGCAGCACTCTCGAAGTCGATGGCGCCGCCCAATTTGACGGATCCGTAACACTTGGAAATGCTGCCAGCGACGTCGTAACGCTAACTGGACAACTTACGGGCTCGGCTCCTGTTAAATTTACGAATACGCTTGAAGTTGATGGAAATGTCACCCTCGGAAACGCCGGCGCAGACACCGTGACGATCAATGCTACCACTGTTAACATTCCCAACGTAGCAGCCGGCACCGACAACACTGTTGTAGTCTACAACGGGAGCACCCTTCTGACTGACGAGATCGACTCTAAGGTGTGGGGTGGAAGCCTGGTGGATGTCACCGGAACCCCTAGCGCCAATCAGGTAACTACATGGTCGGATGCGGACACTGTAGCTGCATCGGCTAATTTAACGTTTGACGGTACAACATTGACAACGACAGGGCTTTCTTCGACTGGTACGACCACACTTGGTAACGCATCCAGCGATGTGGTAACTCTAACGGGACAAGTGACAGCTTCTTCCGGCTTGGTGGTTGCAGGGGACGCTCTCATCGTGGCCAATGGGATCCCCGTTCAATTTCTGGGAAATACGACTCTTGGCAATACCGCTAGCGACGTCACAACTCTGACAGGGCAGATGACCGCCTCCGCTGGTGTGTTGCTTAGTAGCACCTTAACCGTTGCTGGCAATACCACTCTCGGCAACGCCAGTTCCGACACAGTGACCTCCACAGCACAGCTAACCGCATCAGCCGGCGCCGTCGTAAGTGGCGACGGACTCGTTGTAACGAATGGGATCCCAGCGCAGTTTCTCGGCAATACCACTCTCGGCAATGCCGCCAGCGATGTCGTAACCGTAACTGGACAACTTACGGCATCTGCCCCCGTTAAACTTACGAATACTCTCGAAGTCGACGGAAATACAACACTTGGAAACGCTAGTGGCGATTCCGTCACCATTAACGCTGCGACTGTCAACATCCCCAATGTAGCCGCTGGGACCGACAACACCGTTGTCGTCTACAATGGAAGCACACTGCTGACTGATGAGATTGATTCTCGCGTGTGGGGAAGCACTTTGGTAGATGCCTCGGGCACCCCCGCAGCAAATCAGATAGCTACCTGGACGGATGCTAATACCGCCCAAGGCGCCTCCACGCTAACTTATGACGGCACCACCCTGTATGTCGCCACGGCCAATATCTCTGGAGCACAAGGTCTCTTGAATATGAGTACCGGCGATATGATTTTAAGTGGCGCCATCTCAGGTTCTATGGGTAGATTTAATGTGGAGACAGGAGATATCATCTTCTCTGGCTCTATCTCCGGAGACGGCTCAGGTCTCACCAACACAGGCACAATTACGAGTTATGCTACCAGTGGTGACAATCGGATCCTCACTTCGGTGGATTCCACGAGTATCCAAGGAGAAGCCGACCTTACTTTTGACGGCAATACTTTAACGACGGCAAATGCTTCTAACACCGCTATACCAGCGCTAACAATTGACAGAAATTATACTGGCACCACCAGCATCGGCAATTACACAACCGATCCGCAGGGTTTGCTTATTGATTATGATGTAACTGGCATAGTTGCATCAGGACAAACGGCAATTCATGACGCTATTGCCATTCATTTTAACCAAGACTCGCCGACCCACGTTGGTACCCTTAATTCAACTGGCCTAGATTGCAGAATGACCGGTGGAACATCGGGCACGCAGTCCATGAAAGGTGTGGCTATAAATCTGGCAGGCGCTGACACTCACACTGGGGTTGATATTACGGTACCCAATGACGGGACTCATATTATAGCACGATCGCCGGACAATATCCTCGATCAGTTCAAGATCTCGGTTGGGGCGGCAGGAGCGACAACGCTGAGTACTAACGATGCTGATGCCGCACTGGCGAATCTTACGCTAGTTGCTGATGGAAAGATCATCATTGAGGCAGCTGCCGGCGATGAGGTCGTCTTCAATGAGGGAGATGCCGACGTTGACTTTAGAGTTGAAACTGCCGACGAATCCCATATGCTTTTTATTGAGGGCTCTTCCAATAGGATGAGCATCGGCGACAACACAGGATCGCCCGGCGCAACACTGGAAGTTAAAAATAATGCAACTGCCGGCGCAACTGGAGTGCCTCTTGTACAACTAAATAGCAACGACACCGACCAACAATGCCTCGATATTAATGCTGACAATATTACCGCAAATGTAGTTAATGTAACAGCAAACGCTGTAACAACAGCAAGAGTGCTTGCTATTGGCGCAGATGGTTTAACGACTGGTAATGCTATTCATGTTGATGACAATTCACCAAGCACAGGAACAAGAAATACTGCTCTCATAATTCAGAATCATACTGGGGCAATTGCCGCCACAGCCCTGGGTGTTCAGTCAGATGGTGGGATTACAGGAGTAAAAATAGACAAGAACTTCTCCGACACTTCCGCCGCAACAGTAACCGGTCTCGAAATAGATTTTGACAAGACCGCCACTACCACATCAAACAACACCATGTATGGTCTTAATATTGACATGGATAATACCACAGCCACCAATGGTACCAACTATATGTATGGCTTACACGTCACACCGACGCTTACGCACGCTGCTGATGCCGGCACCACCTATGTATATGGCGCGCACATTAATGCACAAGGCGGAACAAACGGCGGCAGCCTCGTCCAAGCAGCAAGGTTCGAAGCTGGAGGCGGCGAC
>Ga0163108_10003221_pt1 | contig 11625 bp, 13 predicted proteins | sample Fk1155metaG_FD_109644 | JGI IMG/M metagenome (GOLD analysis project Ga0163108, IMG submission 109644) | Marine microbial communities from the Central Pacific Ocean - Fk160115 155m metaG | ecosystem: Environmental > Aquatic > Marine > Oceanic > Photic zone | place: The Central Pacific Ocean...
CCAATGACAGTTGCCATGCTTCTAAAAAATACTCTTATTGCATCAACTATTAATAGTAATAATGAAAAAAGAGAGAGGAAAATTTCATCTGATAAATGGATTAAAGTTTAATTAAATAAATGACTATGAATATAAAATTAAAGGAATCAATATTAGTATCATTAGTATTCTTATTATTAAGCAATTTAAGCATTGCATCTCAAAATTACCCTCAAATTGAATTCACCACAACCTCAGGCAAGTTTACTGTCGAATTGGACCGCAATAGAGCTCCAACTACAGTTAAGAACTTTTTGCAGTATGTCGAGAGTGGTTTTTATGTGGATACAATATTCCATCGAGTTATAGCAGGATTTGTTATTCAAGCCGGTGGTTATTCAGTTGATCTTGAACTCAAGGAGACTCTCCCTGAAATTATTAATGAATCAGGCAATGGTCTGACCAATCAACGGATGTCTTTAGGCATGGCTAGAAGCACCGACCCACATACTGCTAGCTCTCAGTTTTATATCAATATCGTTGATAATTTTTCGCTTGATCCAATGCCAACTCGTTGGGGTTATGCAGTCTTTGGTGATGTGATTGATGGCTTTCAGGTTATAAATGCTATTGCCAGTAACGCCACGCAGACCATGAGTGATATGCAAGATGTTCCAGTCGCGCCTGTCATTATTTTGGACGTTAAAAGGATTGATTAATAAAGCATTAAGCTTGTATTGGAACTCTTGACTGTGAACAGGTACTTTATTTCCGATCTCCATCTTGATGAATCTAAACCAGAGACTACTGCGTTATTTCAAACTTTTATTAAACAGACCATCAGAGAAAATGTTAATGGGACGGAACTTTATATTCTTGGTGACTTGTTTGAATCTTGGATAGGTGACGATTATGACGATCCTTTTCATAATGAAATAAAATTACTCTTAGCAGCAATGTCAAACTCGGGAGTAAATATCTTTTTCTTATTTGGTAATCGTGATTTTCTCATTGGAGACACATTTTTATCAGAAACAGGTATCAAATTACTCGATGATCCTGCCCTACTGACTATTAATGAGAAACTAGTTCTTGTTACTCATGGAGATCAGATGTGCTTGGATGATCAGGACTACCAAAATTTTAGAGCTATGGTTAGAAATCCTGAATGGCAGAAAGAGTTTCTTAGCTTTCCTATCTCGAAACGATTAAAAATAGCAGGAGAAGCTAAAGATGCCAGCAAACAATCTAAACAGGAAAAAGTAATTGAAATAATGGATGTGAATGATCAAGCAGTTGAAGCAATCTTTAACGAGAATCAAATTGATCTTATGATCCATGGCCATACACACAGACCAATGAAACATGAAATTGTTTTGGACGGTAACACTTATTATCGTTATGTTTTAGGCGATTGGACAGAAGACCATGCAATAATCATAGATTGGAGCAATGATTCTCCCCAATTTATTGATTTAATTGATTAAAGTAGACGTGGGATCCTGAATTTCTATCTGTTTTCGCAGTTTTTCCTCTTTCATCTTAGCAGTGTCGTTTCGTTTGAGTTCAATTTTTTGTAGATAAGCTTGGGTAACATCATTGGTCACATAATCTCCAGAAAAACAAGATGTATCAAAATCCTGAACTTCTGAATCTTCAAATCGAACGGAAGCAATTAAATCCTCGAGTGTTTGGTAGAGTAACCAATCTGCACCTATAAATTGTGCTAGTTCTTCATCTGATTTGTTACTGGCAATTAATTCACTGCTGGCTGGCATGTCAATTCCATAAACATTTGGAAACTTTACAGGGGGTGCTGCTGAAGCAAAGAAAACTTTCTTTGCTCCTGCATGTCTAGCCATCTCGATAATTTGTTTGGAGGTTGTGCCTCTCACAATTGAATCATCAATTAACAATACATTTTTATCTTTAATTTCTAAATCAATAGGATTTAGTTTTTGCCTGACTGATTTTTTTCTTTTTTCTTGACCGGGCATTATAAAAGTTCTGCCAATATAACGGTTCTTTATAAAGCCTTCTCTATATTTAACACCTAGATGATGTGCGACTTGTAAGGCACTGCTCCTACTAGTGTCAGGAATAGGAATAACAACGTCAACTTCGTGATGTAGGCCTTTTTCTATTATTCTTTGTGCTAAAAATTCTCCCATTCTTAATCTTGACTTATAAACAGACATACCATCAATGATTGAATCGGGTCTAGCAAAATATACAAACTCAAAGATACAAGGAGTATAGGTTTTGGGTTTCACACATTGGTGTGAATAAAAGTCTCCATTTTGACTAATATAGATTGATTCCCCTGGCAGAATATCTCTCATTAAACTAAAACCAGCTGCATTAAGAGCTACACTTTCTGAGGCAACCATGTATTCAATTTTATTGCCTGCCTCTCGAGTTCCTATTACTAGTGGCCTGATACCATTAGGATCTCTCATGGCAACCAATCCTTCATTAAGAACCATAGCGACAACAGCATACCCTCCAGAACATTTATTGAAAACAGCAGTTGAAGCTTTAAAAACTGATTCCGGAGTTAGTGATTCTTTCTGTTGAATTTGAATTTCATGAGCAAATAAATTTAGTAATGCTTCTGTGTCTGATTCAGTATTAAGATGTCTTCGATCAACCTCTTTTAGATGAAATCTAAGCTCAGTGGTATTTACTAAATTACCATTATGAGCTAAGCAAATACCGAACGGTGAATTAACATAAAATGGCTGTGCCTCATTACTACTAAGAGTCCCAGCCGTTGGGTATCTGACATGACCTATACCAATGTTGCCTCTCAATCTGGTCATGTGTTTATCAGTGAACACATCATTAACCAAACCATTGTTCTTTCTTAGACAAAGTACCCCATTATCATCAGTCATAATGCCAGCTGAATCCTGCCCGCGGTGTTGCAAAACAGTTAATGCATCATAGATTTCCTGATTGACAGGTTTGGTGCTGACTAGACCAACAACTCCACACATCTAAATAAATCCCCTAATAATTTAAATAGGACTATTGATTATAATGCTCAAGAAACAAATTGTAGAAAAAATCTGCTATTTTTTCTGCTTCTTCCAGTAACAGTGCATTCTGAACTAAAGGTTCTCCATATAGACTACTGTCCTCAAGCATAAACATAATGATTGCTACAAAAATCAATCCTCTTAGAAATCCAAATGCAATACCGAACAATAAATTCCCCGCAAAACTCCAACCAATTGTCTTAGTTGCTTTCTTACTCACTAAAGCCCCAAGAAATAACATTACAGCTAATATGAGAGCTCTTGCTAACCATATCTGAAAGGTTTCAGAAACTACAAAAGACCCAAATATTACTGCTATATTTTCATCAAAGCTAAACGCAGCCCATAAGGCAATCAACCATGAAAGTAGAGAGAATAATTCGGATAGAAACCCTCTAAAGAATCCATACAAAATTGAAATTGATACAGTACCAATTAAGATAAAATCTAATATTGAAATCACCTCCTCTGACCCAAAAATCCAGACTGGAAAAATCACAGGAAAAGGGAAAGGAAAATGGTATATCATTGTTGGCCAGGAGGTAATATTTGATGGGAATAATTGTTTCTTTCTAGTCTTTTAACTATTTTTTCAATAGGGTCATCCATGCTTTTAGGTTTTATCCTAACCCTATATAGGGTTTTACTGGCGATGTCCTTTTGACTAATGAAGACATTAAAACTTTTTCTTTCAAGCTCTTTAGATAAAATTTCTGCCTCCTGATAATTCTCAAAAGCTGCAATCTGTATAATCCATATTAATTCAGTCGGTTTGATATCTTCTGATTTTTCAATAACTACCGAATTTTTTTTGGAAATAAATTGCTGAATGCTTTCTAAGCCTTGTCCTTGCAATAAAAAAGATAAAGCCGCCCCTATTAAAAGGATCAATGTTAATAAACCAACTATTTTCTCTTTCATTGAAGGTATCTCTTTTGGTTCAAATACTGTTTTGCTGGTCCAACAAGTTCAAATGAGCCCGAAACTATAATATTGTCGCTAATGGGTTCAAGATTCTCAACATATTTGAAGGCTTCCTCTGTTAACTCCATGACCTTAATATTATCTATACCTAGCCCAGCAAGCCTATTTTTTAACTCTAGTGTTGTGTATGAACGTTCTGTGTTCATTTTACAAACAACCCATTTTGAAACAATATCTTTGAAAACATTAATAAATAGGTCTAAGTTCTTATCTTTCATCATACTGAAAATCATTACATTGTTTTGCTTAATATTTAATGTGCTTAAACGTTCTCGAAAGTTCTTAGCTGCAGCTGGATTATGAGCCACATCCAAAACCCAATTTGTTCCTGATTTTATTAGTTCAAAGCGGCCTGGAATAAAGAAATCTTTTAAAATATTATTCAATATTTCTGTTGTGGGTAGTAACGAGCTATTATAACTCTCTATGGCAGCCAAGGATGTCGCTAGATTGTTAATTTCCCCTTGCGCCCAGTGATGAGGTATATGTATTCCCTTGATTGTATGCTCAACTCCTGACCAGAAAAACTGGTTAGCTTTTTTTTGAATTGAAAATTCTTTATCTCTTGAAATCAATTTAGCATCAACAAGATTTGCTTGTTGTTCGATTATGGACTGAACAACAGTGTCTCCGTAAATAATTAGTCTATTGGGCTTTGCTATGCCCGCCTTCTCATAGGCTATCTCTTCAATAGAGTCTCCAAGAAATTCCTGATGATCTAGATCTATATTAGTAATAATGGACACATCAGATTGGATGATATTTGTTGCATCCAATCGTCCTCCCAAACCAACCTCTATAATCCAAGCATCACATTCATGCATCGCTAATAAATAGAAAGCCGCAAGAGTGCCAAACTCAAAATAAGTTAAAGGGACATTTCCTCGAAACTTCTCAATTTGCTCAAAAGCGTTCACCAATTCTTTATCTGAAACATGGGTTTTATTAACACTGACTCTTTCGTTATAGTTAATAAGATGCGGGGATGTGTAGACACCAGTTTTTAGGCCTTTTTGTATCAGTATGTCTTCAATCAAAGCAACCGTAGTGCCCTTCCCATTGGTCCCTCCAACAAGGAAAATATTATCCTTGGGTAAATTTATATTAACGGCACTATAGACTTCTTCAACCCTCGTTAAATTTAAATCAATTGCTTTAGAATTAAGTCCTTGTTGATATTCTAACCAGTCTGAAAGACTCGATTTTTTCATTTCAAATCTCTTGTTGAATATTATTGTTGTGTCTGTTTGTTAAGTAGATTCTTAATGAGAGTAGATATGGTCTGACGCATCTCGCGTCGATCAACAATCATATCTATGGCACCTTTTTCAAGAAGAAAATCACTGCGTTGGAAACCCTCTGGAAGTGTCTCTCTTACAGTTTGCTCAATAACTCTCGGGCCTGCAAAACCTATTAATGCACCTGGTTCAGCAATATTAATATCACCGAGCATTGCAATACTTGCAGAAACCCCTCCTGTTGTTGGGTCAGTCAATACAGATATATACGGTAACTTTGCAGCATCTAAGTCCACTAAAGCAGAGGTTGTTTTAGCTAATTGCATTAGTGAAAGAAAGGCTTCTTGCATTCTCGCACCGCCGCTTGCACAAAAACAGACTAATGGGACTTTAGTATCAATACTTAAATTAACCGCCCTAACAAACTTTTCACCAACTACTGATCCCATTGAGCCGCCCATAAAATTAAAGTCAAAAGCACAAGCAATCAGTCTGACGTCTTTTACACTTCCTTCCATAACTATCAGAGCATCATTTTCACCTGATTTTCTTTTAGATTCAGTTAGTCGATCTTTATATTTCTTTGTGTCTTTAAACTTTAAAGGGTCATTGGAAATTAGATTATTAAAATATTCCCTAGATGTGCCCTCATCAAAGAACTGACTTAAACGATAGCGAGCAGAAATTCTCATATGATGATCACATTTATCACAAACATGAAGATTGCGTTCTAAATCAGCACGATAAATTTGGACTTTGCAGTTGTCACAAGTTATCCAAACACCTTCAGGAACAGACTTAACTCGTTGAGATTTCTTTGTTTTGATCCTAGATGGAACTATTTTTTTAAACCAATTCATTGTCTCATTAATACATCTTTAGAGTTTTTATATTAACTCAATGTCAGAACTAGGCAATTCAAATTTATCTGGGTAATCAACTCTTTGTAAATATAAACCATGTGCCGCTGAGGTCTTAGAAACTAAGCTTCGATCTTGAGCTTCAATAATTTCTGGAATGTCATCTGAGCTGAATCGTTTTAGCCCAACATCAATTAATGTCCCTACAATATTTCTAACCATATGATGTAAAAATGCATTGGCTGTGCACTCAATGGTAATCATATGATTTTTTCTAATGATGGTTAACACTTTAAGTTCACGAATAGGATTTTTTGATTGGCAACTCGAAGCTCTGTACGAACTAAAATTATGAAGGCCAATAAAGTGACTGCAAGCATCTTTCATTAAATCTAAATCTAACTCTTGATCAATAAATAAAGCTCTATTAAAAGCAAAAACGTTTTTACTAGCAGTGTTAAGAATTAAATATTGATAGGTTCTTGAAAGGGCTGATCGTCTGGCATCAAATTCATTGGGCACTTCTTTAACCCATAATATATTTACATCATTGGGTAAATAAGTATTAATCCCCTCTTGCCATTGGTTATGAGTTCTAGAAGCAGATGTAATAAAATGCAATACTTGGCCCCTAGCATGTACACCACTATCTGTCCTCCCTGATGCAAAAACTCTAATTGACTCATTGGCTACTTTGCTGATCGCGTCTTCAACAACACTTTGAATGGATAGATTATTATCCTGTAATTGCCATCCACAATATTGCGTTCCTAGATATTCAATTCCACAAGCAATTTTAGTTGCTGAGACGCTCATTGTTATATATAAGATTTGATAAGTAATTCGGCAATTTGAATCGAATTAAGAGCTGCACCTTTTCTAATATTATCTGCCACTATCCACAGATTAAGACCGTTCTCAACGGTCAAATCTTTTCTGATTCTTCCAACAAAAACATCGTCTGTTCCCTCTCCATGAATAATGGGTAAAGGGTACAAGTTGTCATCTGATAAAACTTCAATCCCTTCAGTTGATTGCAACAAATCTTTAATTTCATTGACCGCAATAGGTTTCTCAGTTTGAATAGATACTGCTTCTGAATGGCCATAACGAACCGGAACTCTGACTGCTGTGGCATTCACTCTAATCTCCTGATCATTGAATATTTTTTGCGTCTCCCATAGCATTTTCATTTCCTCAATGCTGTTGCCATCTTCATCAAACTCACCTATCTGTGGAATAACATTGTGAGCAAACAACATCGGATCATCAGAATTTGGATATTCATCTGATATTAACTGCTGATTGAAGATATCCAATGTTTTTCTCCCAGCTCCTGAGATTGCTTGATAAGTTGCAACATTAATTTTTTTAATTGTAGCTTCCTGGTGAATTGGGTTTAGAGCTACAAGCATCTGTATGGTTGAGCAATTAGGATTGGCAATTATATTTGTTGTAGAATATTTCATTAAAGCATCAGGATTTACTTCTGGTACAACCAATGGAATATCATCTTCGTATCGAAATTGGGACGTGTTATCAATAACAATTGCCCCTGCCTTGGCTGCTATTGGAGCGAATTGTTCAGAAACCAAAGCTCCAGCAGAAAAAAAAGCGAAATCCACACCTGTAAAATTAAAATCATTCAACACTTGGATTTTAATATTCTCACCTTTGAACTGGACATGCTTATTTTGAGATCTCTCACTAGCAATCGGTATCAAAGATGAAATAGGAAATTCCCTATCTTCAAGTAATGAGATCAGTGATTCTCCGACAAGACCGGTTGCACCAACTATTGCAACATTATATTGAGACATTTTAATTATAGTTTACTAACATCGACGTCCGCATTCTGGGCTCGATGGCGTAAATAATGATCCATTAAGACTATGGCTAGCATAGCCTCACCAATTGGTGTAGCTCTTAATCCGACACAAGGATCATGCCTTCCTTTTGTAACTATTTCAGTCGCTTCCCCACTTTTATCTATGGTTTCAGCAGGCTTTATAATGCTTGATGTTGGTTTTAGAGCAATGCTTGCCAAAATATCCTGACCGCTTGATATACCGCCTAAAGTTCCTCCAGAATTATTCTGTTTAAAACCTTCTGTATCTATCTCATCTCGGTGTTCACTGCCTCGCTGAGTCACCACTGAAAAACCTGCGCCAATCTCAATCCCTTTAACTGCATTGATGCTCATTAAGCCATGAGCAATATCAGCCTCTAACTTATCAAAAACCGGTTCCCCAAGCCCTACTGGGACCCCTGTGGCCAATAAATTTATTTTAGCTCCTATAGAATCACCCTCTTTTCTTAACTGGTCCATAAATTGTTCTAATTCTTCAATTTTACTTGGATCACCTGCAAAGAAGGGGTTAGTGGAAATAAACGACTTTTCCTTGAGTGGAACCTCAATAGCACCCAATTGACTGAGGTAACCAAAAATCTCTATTCCAGCATTCTCTCTAAGGTATTTTTTTGCAATTGCACCTGCTGCTACTCTCATCACTGTTTCCCTGGCAGATGATCGTCCACCACCTCTATAATCTCTAATACCGTATTTATGATAGTAAGTATAATCAGCATGTCCGGGTCTGAACTTATCCTTTATGTCACTGTAATCTTTAGACTTATGATCAACATTTCTAATAACTAGATTAATTGGTGTCCCTGTGGTCTTTCCTTCGAAAACCCCGGACATAATGTGGACCTCATCAGGCTCTTTTCGTTGAGAAGTAAAACGAGATTGGCCGGGTCTCCGTTTATCTAAGTCTTTTTGTATATCCTCTTCTGAGAGATCCATACCTGGAGGGCAGCCATCAATAATAGCCGCCATACCGGGTCCATGACTTTCTCCGGATGTGCTTACAGTAAACAGTTTCCCTATTGTATTGCCTGCCATTGCTCTCTCTTAATTAATAACTGTATTGTATCCAATTCTATACGAGATGTTTTGCCTCAATTAAAGCGACTCCTTCTCCACCATGTTCAAAGCTAATCCAGGTAATAGGAAGGTTATACACTCTTTCAACTTCGGTTGATGCGATTCCCGTCTCTATAATTAAAGCTCCATCATCATTAAGAAATGGAGGAGCATCTTGCAGTATTCTTGAGATAAAATCCAGTCCATTTTCTCCTGCCACTAATGCTTGCTGTGGCTCAAAGCCATACTCAGTGGGCAGATTTTCAAAAATTTCCTGAGCCACATACGGTGGATTACTAATAATTAAGTCAAAACGTCCTGAGAGATTTGTAAAGAGATCTGTTTGTAGTAGCTGGACTCTATTTTCTAATTTCATTGCTTTGCTATTGATCTTGGCTACCTCTAAAGCTGGTGCTGAAATATCTGTAGCTACAATCTTAAGATGTGGGAATTGCTTGGCCATAGATAAAGCTATACAGCCTGATCCTGTTCCAATTTCTAAAACCCTTTTTACTCTATTAATATTAATCCAGGGCTCTAGATTGTTTTTTATTAACTCAGCAATTGGTGATCTTGGAATGAGAACTCTGTCATCGACAAAAAACTTATGATCACAAAAAAAAGCTTCATTAGTTAAATAAGGCAGAGGTATTTTATTTAATATTCTTTGTGATAAGAGTTCGTTTAGATCTAACCACTGCTTAGAGGATGGCAATATGGACAGTACGTCATTATCTAAAGGATAATTCAGATCGAAAACTGATAAAACCATCGCTAAAGCTTCATCTTTAGCTGAGCTGGTGCCATGACCATAAAATAAATGCTCTCGATCTAGTAACTCCTCTAACTCTGTGAGAATATCAGAAATCTTAGAATGCACTGAAGTCGATTGTAAACAGATGTTATTCATAATTTTCGATGTTACATTAGATCACAAAGAAACCTGAGACAATAATTATCATCATAGAAGAATCAAATGACGTGGTTTAAAACAATAATTCATGAACTGGTATTAAAAGTTACGCGAACCCGGATTGTGTTTATAAAAAACCTAATGATTAAATATTTCATGCATCATTATCAGATTCAACTTAATGAATGTTCAAGAAAAAATATAAATGAATACAAAAGTTTCAATGATTTCTTTACCAGAGAATTATCGCTAAATAATCGCCCTATTGCTGAGAATGTTAAATTAATTATCTCTCCAGTGGACGGAACAGTTGCCCAATTTGGCTCAATTAAATTAGGTCAATTGATGCAAGTGAAAGGCACAAATTACCGACTTGATGAATTCCTTAATCACCATGAGCATTTAATCAAAATTTATGAGAATGGATACTTTATGAGCATTTATCTGGCGCCTTATAATTATCACCGTGTGCATCTACCGTGTGAAGGAACTTTAGTGAGTGCAGAAATGGTCTCAGGTAAAACACACCGAGTTGATCAAAAAGCATTAAAAACGATTAAGAATTTATATGTAGAGAATCAACGCTTGATTAGTAACTTTGAAAGCAATATTTTTAACTTCTCTTTGATTATGGTTGCTGCTTTAAATGTGTCTTCGATGTCCATTACAAAAAAAAATCATGGAACAAAATTTTATGAAAAGGCAGAAGAATATGGCCGGTTTAATCTTGGCTCGACAGTAGTAATATTATTTCCAGAATCTGCAGAATTAGATTGGTCTACCTCCATCACAATAGGACAAAAAGTTAAATTTGGTGAATGCATAGCGAAAGTTCGTTAAATTAGGTATTTAATGGGAGTTAATTATGGAAGCAATGATTGTTGTTCTTATCATCGTGCTCATTTTTATGGTTCGATCATTTAAATACTTTAGCAAAAGAAGTTCGCCTTCCGATAAACATAATAAGAAGAAAGATTTTGATTAGAAAGGGGAAAAAATATTCTTAACTCCATAACCAATCAGAACAAGCAACAAAGTTACAATAAAATAATAGATTAGTTTCTGGTTAAGCATTATTTATTAACTCTAGATAAATACTCACCGGTTCTGGTATCGACCCTGATTAATTCTCCTTGATCAATAAACAAAGGAACCCTAATGGTTGCACCTGTTTCTATAACCGCTGGTTTAACTCCACCCTGTGCAGTGTCGCCTCTAAAACCAGGTTCTGTTTCTGTGATTTTAACTTCGACATTTTTTGGCGGTTCTACTGATATGGCCTGATCATTCCATAAAGTCACACTGCAGATAGATTCTTCTACTATCCAGAACTTAATCTCTTCTATAATTTGTGCTCCAATTGCTAACTGTTCATAAGATTCGATGTCCATAAAATGCCAGTATTGCCCATCAGAATATAGATATTGCATCTCTCTAATATTGACATCTGCAGCCTCTAAACTTGCTCCAATTTTGACTGTTTTCTCTAAGACACGACCGTTTTTTAGATTTTTTAATTTAAGCTTATTAAATGCCTGCCCTTTTCCAGGTTTATGGAATCCAGACTCAACAATACTAAAAGGTTCTCCTTCAATTAAAACTTTTAATCCGTTTTTAAAATCACCACTGTTGTATGAAACCATTGCAATCCTTTATCTACTTAGGCTCTATTGCCAGGTGATCA
>Ga0163108_10003223_pt1 | contig 11624 bp, 10 predicted proteins | sample Fk1155metaG_FD_109644 | JGI IMG/M metagenome (GOLD analysis project Ga0163108, IMG submission 109644) | Marine microbial communities from the Central Pacific Ocean - Fk160115 155m metaG | ecosystem: Environmental > Aquatic > Marine > Oceanic > Photic zone | place: The Central Pacific Ocean...
GTCAAAAACAGCAATGATTTGGTCTTCCGTCTTGTCCAAGCCATAGGCAAGGGCAGCAGCGGTAGGCTCATTGATGATTCGCTTCACATCCAAGCCGGCAATCTTGCCTGCATCCTTGGTTGCTTGTCGCTGTGCATCGTTGAAATATGCAGGAACGGTAATGACCGCTTCTGTGACCTCTTGGCCCAGGTAGCGTTCTGCTTCCCGCTTCAGTTTCTGAAGGATCAACGCGCTGATTTCAGGGGGAGAATACTGCTTGTCATCGATTTGAACGCGGGGTTGCCCGTTGTCCGCACGAACCACTTTGTACGTGGACATGCTGTTCTCTGACTCGCATTCATCGAACTTCTGTCCCATAAAACGCTTGATAGAAGAGACCGTCTTTTCAGGATTGGTGATCGCCTGACGCTTGGCGACAGACCCCACAAGACGCTCTCCATCTTTTCCAAAACCCACGACAGATGGTGTCGTACGGTTGCCTTCTTCGTTGACGATGACTGTGGGCTTGTCGCCCTCCATCACCGCTACAACTGAGTTTGTGGTTCCAAGGTCGATCCCGATGATCTTACCCATGTTTCCTCCGGCGCAATTCGATGCGCTCCATGATTCTTCAGATTAAAGCTATACTTTTAGAAAAAACGCTCTCAGCGTTGCTCCCAAGCACCGCCAAACTAATCGCCCAGCGATTCTCGGCAACCCGATCTCGGCCCTCGATTGCCACCGAACAAAGCAGCGCAGAGGGCATAGACCGCGACACCGATGTCACGATTTGAGCGATCCAAGTCACAAGCCGATCACGTAAGTGATTGAAATTGCGACCATAGGACACTTGGCACATCCATTGCATTCCCTATCTGCAGACTCTTTTTGGCGTCTTACATATTTTACGTCCGTGCCCGACTTAATGGGCGTCGAAAAGAGTTTGGGGCGATCGGGTAATTCTGCCCACACCGCCTCATCACCGCGCCCCCTGGATCCCCAGGGGGCGTTTTCTATGAGGCGAAAGGCTTGACAGAAGCCGGTCAGAGGGTAAATCACAGCCCGTTGATGCCCGTGGGGGGCAAAAACCACATGCCAGGCATTGGGTACCCCACACCTTACACACACTACAAACCTAGGGTTTATTCAATGAACTTTCGCCCCTTGTACGACCGCATCCTCGTGAAGCGTGTCCAAGCTGAAGAAAAGACTGCTGGTGGCTTGATTGTCCCAGATTCCGCCAAAGAAAAGCCACTCGAAGCCGAAGTGATCGCCGTGGGCTCTGGCCGCCAACTGGGCGACGGTACTGTCCGTGAAATCAGCCTGAACGTTGGCGATCTCATTCTCTTCGGAAAATACACCGGCGACGAAATCAAGCTTGAAGGCCAAGAACACATCATCCTCCGTGAAGAGGATGTGTTGGCAGTCATCGAGCGCTGAACCCACTCTGTTTTCTATTCAATTCACGCGAGCAACGCAGGAGAAGCCATGCCCGCCAAAGAGATTAATTTTCGTGAAGATGCCTGGTCTGAAGTCCTGAAGGGTGTCAACACCCTCGCTTCTACCGTCAAGGTCACCCTCGGTCCCAAAGGCCGCAACGTCGTTCTGGAAAAGAGCTTCGGAGCCCCCGTCGTCACCAAAGATGGTGTGACGGTCGCCAAGGAAATCGAACTTCCCAACAAGTTCCAAAACATCGGCGCACAGATGGTCAAGGAAGTCGCTTCCAAGACATCAGACGTTGCTGGTGACGGAACCACCACCGCTACCGTGTTGGCAGAAGCCATCTACACCCACGGTGCCAAAATGGTCGCTGCGGGTGCAAACCCAATGGATCTTAAGCGCGGAATCGACACCTCTGTTTCGGCTCTTCTTGACGCACTGACTGAATTGTCACGCGAAACCAAGGATGCCGCTGAAATCGCGACCGTTGGAACCATTTCAGCGAACGGCGACGAAGAAATCGGCGGTATCTTGGCCGAAGCAATGGGCAAGATTGGCATGGACGGTGTCATCACCGTTGAAGAAGCCAAAGGCCTCAAGACAGAACTCGAGATTGTAGAAGGTATGCAGTTCGACCGCGGATATCTGAGCCCGTACTTCATCACCGATGCAGACCGCATGGAAGCCGTGCTTGAAGACCCGTACGTGCTGGTTCACGAGAAGAAGATCTCCAACATGAAGGACCTTCTTCCAATTCTCGAAAAAGTACATCAAGCCAACAAGCCTCTTCTCATTCTTGCTGAAGACATCGACGGTGAAGCACTGGCTACACTCGTGGTCAACAAGCTTCGTGGAAACATGAATGTTGTGGCCGTGAAGGCGCCTGGCTTCGGTGACCGACGCAAGGCAATGCTTGAAGACATCGCCATCCTTACCGGCGGTAACGCCATCATGGATGACCTTGGCATCAAGCTGGATGGACTCACCGTGGACGACCTTGGCACCGCACGTAGAATCGTGATCACCAAGGACAACACCACGATGGTCGATGGTGCTGGCGAAACCGATGCAGTTCGTGCCCGCGTCAAGCAAATCCGTGGCCGCATCGAGAACACCACATCCGATTACGATCGCGAGAAGCTCCAAGAGCGCCTTGCCAAGCTGGTCGGTGGCGTCGCCATCATTCACGTCGGTGCAGCCACCGAAGTAGAAATGAAAGAGAAGAAGGCACGCGTTGAAGATGCATTGAACGCGACCCGCGCTGCAGCCGAGCAAGGTGTTGTACCTGGTGGCGGTGTGGCTCTCATTCGTGCCATGAGCGCTCTCGACAACGTCAAACTCGACGGTGACGAAGCATTCGGCATCAAGATCATCCGCGATGCAATCCAAGCACCACTTCACTCCATCTCGGCCAATGCAGGCCTCGATGGAACCCTTGTCGTCGACAAGGTCAAAAACGGTGAAGGCAGCTTCGGGTTCAACGCAGCCACTGAAGAATATGGCGACATGTTCGAAATGGGCATCATCGACCCCACCAAGGTGGTTCGCACGGCATTGCTCAACGCAGCCAGCGTAGCCAGCTTGTTGCTCACCACCGAAGCCATCATTGCCAACAAGCCTGAAAAGGCACCTGCTGGCGGCGGCGGCGGCGGCGGCGGCGGCATGGGCGGCATGGGCGGCATGGGCGGCATGGGCGGCATGGGCGGCATGGGTGGCATGGGCATGATGTAAGCCCAGTTCCTGCTTTTCCAGGCCAACAGCGCCCGCCCTTCCATCAAAGGGCGGGCGCTTTTGCGTCTGGGAAGGTTACACGAGCCCACCGGAGAATGAACTGTGCAGATTCCTCATCCAAATCATCGTATGGCTCGAATACTCGCAGCTCTTTTCAGTGGCGGATGTCTTGTTTTGGTCGCACCTCCGGCCAATTTATGGTGGCTCCATTGGTTCTCATGGGTGCCGCTTTTGTGGGCACTCTATCCAGGCACAGTCAAAAGCAATCTCCGGCTTGGATACCTGGCCGGATGGTTTGGTATGTGCTGCATATTCTTCTGGATCGTTGAAACAGTACAGCGATTCTCAAGCTTAAACCTTCCGCTTTCCTACCTAATTCTCGCATTGTTCGCGACGGCCTTTGGACTCTACTACGCCGTCACATGGGGCACGGCGATGTGGTTCAGGAAGCACTTTGGATCCTACTGGGTGTTTCTTACGCCCGCCATGCACGTTGCGATGGAGAACCTCAGCCCCGCACTGTTCCCCTACTACGAAGGCGTGACTCAATATCGCTTCCCAGCGATGTTTCAGTTGGCCAGTGTGGTCGGCTCCATGGGTCTCACCTACTTGTTGTTCATGGTGAATTGCATCCTGGCCGAAGGCGTCTTCCGCAAGATGGAAGGGCGACCCCAAAAAACACAATTGTACGCCATCGCGGTCGGCCTGGTTTCGATGAATTTGCTCTACGGCTCATGGCGACATGGGGCGGTTGAAGCAGACTTGACCAAAGAGCGCACCATCAATGCCGCCATCATCCAGCACAACACCACCATGGAAGCACGGATGGCGGAAAATGTGTGGGAACAAATCGACAGCTGGACAACCCGCACGGCCAAAGTGCTCGACCAAGAACCGGACCTTGTGGTCTGGCCTGAGGGCTCTGTTCACGTAAATCCAAACTCAGACCGTCGATTCAAAAACTTGAATGGCCACTCTCCACGTACTTTCTTCGAAGACTACACCCAGAGCGGAAACTTCCATTTGCTCATTGGTGGGGGCACCGTGGAGCGTGGAAGAAACCCGGATGGGAGCAAGTGGAGGAAGGCCTTCAACTCCGCATACAGCTTCACCCGAGATGGAGAACTCGACCTCCGATACGACAAAATGGTACCGCTACCTTTTGGCGAATACATCCCATTGTCGGACACCTTCCCATGGCTGCGGGGAATCGTGCAGGGGCCAGGAGACTTCCGAAAGGGGAAAGTGGCCACAGTGTTCAAGGCCAAAGACGCCAACGGTGATGAATACAGCTACTCGACGCCCATTTGCTATGAAGGCATCTTGAATCGTGCGATGAAAGCACTGTCCGATGTAGATCTATTTGTGAACATCACCAACGATGCCTGGTTTGGAAACACCGGATGCCCTCATCAACATGCGATGTTGACGGCCGGACAAGCCGTTCAGTGGGGTCGCCCCCTCCTTCGCATCGCATATACGGGCATCTCATGGGTCGTAGAACCACATGGCGACATTCTGTATGAAACAACACCGTTTACCGAAGTGGCAACGGTAGAGAAAATCCGTTTGGGCTCCGTGAACACGTTGTACAGGCAAGGCGGATGGATCTTTCCATACCTGTGCACCTTGGTTGCTGTGGCGGCCGTGATGATGGGCCGTAGACGCCGAGAACTACACAACGAAGAGTAGACCGTGGCAAACTGCGTCTATGCATTACTCATGGACATGGCTGCTCCTAATGGCATGTGGAAACAAAACCCCACCACCCTGCCAAGAATGGACGCTCGACGAAGATCTTGCTGGCCCCATCCTTGAGATTGAACGCACGGATGGACCCAACGTCGATCTCCAAGCCGTGATCCCAAACATAGGAAGAAGCACAGAGGGCGCCCCCACTGCGATCTTTGTGCACGGCGGTTGGAACCCTGTTCAAGTACCGATACAACGTGACTCCGTTGCCCTCCGTGGTGATTTGGGCTTCACGACCCTGTACCCAAACCTGGGAAGAACCGACACCCGAGGAGCGGCCTCCCGCACCATCCTTGCGCGGGTTCTCGAGTACGCCAACGGAGACATCACCGACACCGAAGACTGCAGCCTGCACGACCGCATTCCCGATGGGCGCGCGCCCGAAATCGTACTGGCCGGTTTCTCAAACGGAGGAAACCTGGCTTGGGCAGCCGCCGGCGACGACACCCTCAACATCCCACGGATCGATGGCATCGCCACATTTGAAACGCCCCCGTCCAGTCAGTTTATTCTGGGCGAAACCGGAACCAAACGGTACCAAAACCCAGGTTTTGATGAGAACAATTGCGAAATAGATGATGCATCAATCCTGAACTGTAGTATCGCGTACAGTCCTTTGGTTGCAGACATCACAAATGAATGCGAATCCCCCTGTCTATTTCTGGATTTGGATGCATCAAATGACTGGACTGAGGGGGACTTTCCCTTGGGAGGAGTACACGAAATCGAGTCCGACTCAACCGTGTATTCACCGGGCGCAACCCACCAAGCTGAGTTGCTGGGAATCCTTCCCGGACAAACATACGATCCGGAAGAGGCTGAACGCTTCTGGGAACAGCGAGAAGCACCCAGAATGATGTCGTCCGCCATTCAGCGCTTTCCCAATCTGGCGGGAATCGCCACCGGTACAGAAACCGATCACGTACTGAACGATCTTCAGCGCCCAATCCATGTGTTGGCGATGGTGGAAGCCATGGAAAAAAATCACATACAATGGTCGCGTTTGCATCCGGATGCGAAATTCCTTGACGAAATCCACGGCGACCACATCAACTGGCTCGATATTCCAGCCAATAATGGCATCACGATCCAAGACACCGAATGGATGATGGAACCCGAAGACGACGCCACCATCCGCGGGACAGACTACCTTTCAGCCGCGGTGGCCGAATTGCTTGACAGGTCAAGAGCGCAAGACTGGTCTACAGACCTTTAGAATTACGGGTATGGCCAAACCTTGACAGAAAACCATTGCCAATGCGCTTGGGTTGCCCTACTTTATTAGTGGAGGCAGGAATCCTGTTTCCGGGAAAGAACCAGTCCCCCCCGCCGAGTCCACACTCGTTACGTCTCAGCGTCTCCTCCATCTTATGCGGTGAGGAATCGGAAGGGGGGGGCTCTTTTTTTTGCCTGACCCGACCAGAATGCACGACGGGCCGCACAAAAAAAGAATATGAGACACCCATGAGACAGTGGGCTTCAATTTGGTTGTCAATCTTTTTGGTATGCGCGAGCCTGTTCGGGTGCGCCGAAGATGTACATCTGAAGGCAAAAATTCCCAAATCAAACCCCACCCTGAAATGGCGGAACACGCTGAAGCAGGTGGCAACCCCCAATGGCGTTCGATTCGGCGCGCTCAAACGAAAACGCAAGCGTCTGAACCAGTATGTGGCTTGGGTCGCGATACATGGCCAACACAGCGATGGTTGGACCGAATCGAAAGAAGACAAACGAATTGCCCACCTGATCAACGCTCACAACGCAATGGTCCTCCACAATGCATTGAGGCTTGGCCTACCCGAAACACCTGATCGCGTGGATGTGGGCCTATACCGCTGGTCCGAAGCCGGTTTTTACTGGGGCTCTCGTTACAAACTCGATGGGGAGTGGTCTGCAATCCGACACATCGCGATTCATGACACTGTGAATCGCTATCAAGATGCCTTGTTGTGGATGGGCCTGTATGACGGAACCAAAGATTCACCGCCATTGCGATTCTTCACGGTCAAGAATCTTAAACGTGAAATCAAACAAGCGACCCGTGCCTTCGTCAATTCGGAACGTGGCATGAGCAAAACCGAATCTGGATGGGCCGCAAATCCAATCTTCTTCCGCTATGAGAAAGACTTCTTGATGTGGTCAAACGCGAGCAATCTGTGTGATTGGATGAAGAAATATGCCAAAGATGAGCGATTGAAATGGCTCAAGGCACAAGGGGAGGACTGCGCGCTTGAACAACGCCCGCCCAATCGAAACCTGGATATCGCTCCCGTGAAGGCCAAAACACAGATGCCAGTGCCGGAAACAATCCAAGACTGAAAAAGATCGATCCACGGGTGGGCTTGGGTTAGGAAATGGCGCCAAGCATTTAAGGGGTACGATGCACAGAAAGAAGCCGCCATGGCTAAAGGTACGAGCGCCCGGAGGCGAACGGTACACCTGGATCAAGGGACAAGCACGGGAACTTGGTCTGCATACCGTGTGTGAAGAAGCACATTGTCCCAATATCGGTGAATGCTGGGCCGGTGGAACCGCCACATTCATGGTCATGAGCGATATATGCACGCGCGGCTGCCGATTCTGTGCCGTCAACACCAAACGAATCGGCCCACCACTCGACGCAGAAGAGCCACGCAAACTGAGCCAAACCATCGCCGCAATGGAGCTCGACTATGTTGTGGTGACCAGCGTGAATCGAGACGATTTAGACGATCAAGGTGCCGGACACTTTGCGGCCTGTATTGAAGCCATACGAAAGGCGAGCCCAAACACAATGGTTGAGGTACTGATTCCCGATTTCCAAGGACGGAAGGACCTTATTCAGATGGTTGTGGATGCAAAACCAGAGGTCATTGCACACAACATCGAAACCGTTGAACGACTCACACCCACAGTGCGCGACCCACGTGCCAGTTACCGCCAAAGCCTCGAAGTCCTTGCGGCGATCAAGCAAGCCGATCCGGATCGGGCGACAAAATCGAGCATTATGGTTGGGCTTGGTGAAACAGAAGAAGAAGTTCTGCATGCAATGGGCGATCTTCGGGCCGTCGGAACCGACTTTTTAACCCTGGGGCAATACCTCAAGCCCAGCAACAAACACCTTCAAGTCGAGGCGTTCATTCTTCCAGCGCAATTTGATCGGTACCGAGAGCTGGGCGAGGGGCTCGGATTCCGCTACATCGCTTCTGGACCGCTGGTCCGCAGTTCCTACAAAGCGGGCGAATTTTTCATCCGACAGCAGATTCAAAGCAACAACAAGAGAGACATTGCATGACTGGAGCCCAGAACATCACTGCCGTTCTCTCGGAGACCATGGCCACAGAAGACAGCGTTCATCTGCTTGGCGAGTCCCTCCCTTTGAGTCCGGTGTGCGCACCTCTGCTGATAAAACACGCTGAACGGTGTCACCTACTTCCAGCGGCGGATGCCACTTTGATTGGTGTTGCGATTGGTCTTGCGCTTGCCGGCAAAAAGCCGGTCGTCGAACTGGCCGGACCCGAAGCGTTGTGGGGAGCCATTCAACAGATTGGACAGGAAACTTCTGCGTTCTCCGATGAATTTGGGATCACCATGATTGTCCGCGTGCCTCTCGGGCCAGCAGCCATGGATCCCAGTGGCATGCTCGCCGATTTGAAACACATCCGTGTGGTCAGCCCAGCCGAACCTGCGGATGCTGGAAGCTTGATTGAAAGCGCTTTGGGTTCCAACGGTGTCACCATCGTACTCGAGCCCCTATCGGTGCTCGGCACTTCAGGAGGCACGTCGGGAACGGATTTGAACGCACGCATCATCGAAGAGGGTGACCACCTCACACTCCTCGCGTGGGGTTCAGGTGTACAAGAAGCCAAAAAAGCAGCCAAGACCCTGCGAAAGGAAGGCATTTCATCTGAAATCGTTGACCTTCGTGTCCTCGCCCCCCTCGACACCGAGACCGTGGGCAAGTCCATCAAAAAGACTGGACGCGTGATCATGGTCGGCGGCTCCGGAACCATGATGAGTTCCACCATCAATGCAGCATTCTTGCGATTAGAGAGCCCGCCCGTGCAGGTGGAACAATCTACAACCGCTATCGTATCCCAGGCCCGCGTGGCCACTCAGTACTGACAAGGACAAGAGCATGTACGTTTTCGAACTTCCAGAAATTGGCGAAGGTGTGGTCGAGGGTGAAATCGTCCAATGGCTAACCAATGTGGGTGAATTTGTAGACGTGGACCAACCACTTTGTGAAGTCATGACCGACAAAGCAAATGTGGAAATCAGTTCGCCCAAATCCGGTGTTGTCCGGGCACTTCATGGTGACCCAGGAGACATTGTTGCGGTCCATTCACCATTGGTTGACATCGATACAGCAGCAGATACGGCCGCGGCCAAAGCGGCACCGAAGAAGGCCGCAAAAGCACCCGCGCCCAAGAAAGAAGAAAAGAAAGCTGCTGCACCAAAAGCAGAGGCGCCCAAGCCAGCCACTCCAGCCGCTCCTCCAGCCGCACGAACAAGCGGGAAAACCTTGGCGACGCCGGCAGTGCGTTCCTATGCACGCGAACAAGGTCTCGACCTAAACGACGTCCCTGGCTCTGGCAAAGATGGGCGGGTCACCAAGGCGGATATCAATGCCTTTGTGAACCGAGCCTCTGCAATCAAGGCACCTGCAGCCCTGGATTTCTCACCCGTCGATTCCCCTGGATATCCACGTGCAGACGAAACGGTGAAGATCATCGGCCTGCGCAGAAAGATCGCAGAAAAGATGGTGGAATCGTATCGGACCATCCCCCACTTCACCTACGTCGAAGAAGTGGATGCAACCCGTTTGGTTGGTCTGCGTTCAGCGCTCAAGGGCGCTGCAGCGCAAAAGGGTATCCAGATCTCCTACCTGCCATTCATCATGAAAGCGCTGGTTCGCGTTTTTCGCGACTTCCCAACTGTGAACGCCAATATGGACGAGAAGGCTTTCGCATTACAGGTTCGTGGGGAGGTCAACATTGGCATCGCGACGGACACCCCTCAAGGCTTGTATGTGCCCGTCATCAAGAACGTAGAGGCCAAGAGCATTCTCCAGCTTGCCCATGAAGTCATCGACATCACGGAGCGGACCCGCAATGGCACCGCATCCCTCGACGACTTCCGAGGCGGCACCTTCACGATCACATCGGTCGGAAACATCGGCGGACGATTCGCGACCCCCATCATCAACCATCCTGAAGTGGCCATTTTGGGCGTCAACCAAATCCACGATCGACCCATGGTCGTGGATGGTGAAATCGTTGCCCGGAAGATGATGTACCTTTCACCTTCCTTCGACCACCGCGTCATCGATGGTGCTGTGGGTGCTCGCTTCGTGGCCGCACTCAAAGAGATTCTGGAAACGCCAGAAGTCTTGTTGGTGGAGGGCCTGTGAGCGACCAAACGCTGGTACACGCCGAAGCGGCGCTCGCTGGGCTGTCTCCTGTTCCCTACCCTTTGCCCTTGGGGCCACTGGCACCCGTGGTGGAGGGAGGATTCAAGGGAATGAAAAAGACGGATTGGGTCGTCACAGGAATGCGGGAACGCATCGGCGCGGTCTTGCGTGGATGTTCTCCAGAGCGCTTGGTCAATGGGTATGCAGGTGCCCGCCCCTATAAGCTTGCACCGGTCTCCGACGCCCCAGGGACACGGGCGCTGCATGCCGTCGGATTGGCCCTGGGCTCTCAAGCGCCCGTCCTCTGTTTCCTGGGCATGGCCTCATCCGCCAGCGGAAGCTTCCATGAGGCGCTCAATGCGGCCACGCTTACAAACGCACCCGTCATCTTCCTCGTAAGCATCATGCCACTGGGAGACGACGCCCCGGTGGGTCCTCAACTTGCAACCACGCCCGCCAAATTGGCGGAAGCTTTTGGTATGCATGTTGTCGAAGCAAGCCCACATATCAAAGATATTCAAACCGCTGTTTCGAAAGCACGAAAGAACGGTAAACCCTCCCTGATTCAAGTCCTGTTGGAGCCAACAGCATGAAAACCATGAAGTACAACACAGTCGTCGTCGGAGCCGGACCCGGTGGATACCCATGCGCCATTCGGCTGGGACAACTCGGTGTCGAAACCCTCTGTATCGAGAAAGACTCTTGGGGCGGCGTATGCCTCAATGTTGGATGCATTCCATCCAAAGCCCTGATCACAGCAGGCAAGCAAATGGACGCCATTCGCAAAGCCAGCGCCATGGGCATTCAAGTCGGGGAACCGACCATCGACATGGTGAAGCTCCAAGAATGGAAACAAGGCATCGTCAACAAGCTGACGGGCGGTGTGTCTCACCTGCTGAAAGCAAACAAGGTCGACACACTCAAAGGCACCGCAACATTCACGGGCCCCAAAACCTTGGAAGTCGATACAGCAGATGGCAAGGTCAAAGTGGAGTGCGAGAACTTGGTGATCGCAACAGGCTCTCGTCCGATTGAGATCCCCGGCTTTTCCTTCGCCGATGCACGCATCTGTGACTCGACCAAAGCCTTGGCGCTCAGTGAAGTACCCAAGCGCGTGGTCGTTATCGGCGGTGGCTACATCGGATTGGAATTGGGACAGATGCTCCGCAAAGTCGGTTCCGATGTCACCGTGGTCGAAATGGCGGACGACATCATGCCTGGCTTCGATCCAGACGTGGTGAAACTGCTTGGACGAAAACTCAAGAAGAGTGGCATCAAAGTGCTCCGCAAAACAGGTGCCAAAGGTTGGGAAGAGACGGAGGATGGCGCA
>Ga0163108_10003224_pt1 | contig 11623 bp, 6 predicted proteins | sample Fk1155metaG_FD_109644 | JGI IMG/M metagenome (GOLD analysis project Ga0163108, IMG submission 109644) | Marine microbial communities from the Central Pacific Ocean - Fk160115 155m metaG | ecosystem: Environmental > Aquatic > Marine > Oceanic > Photic zone | place: The Central Pacific Ocean...
ATGACTCGGCCCGCCACACAGCAGGACAAAGATGCAGCACTTCTCTGACGCGACGGCCTTGCCCGAGGCGTCAATCTTGTCACTGCCCATGACCATTCCCGGCATGCCGAGACTCAGCGTGCCCAGTCCGCTGGCGATGAGGGCCTGTCGACGATTCAGCTGAAACTCGTTCATGCGATCAGCTTCAAAATGTGGTGTCTGGTGACCTGGTGGAACCGCAAGACCATGCGTTGCTAAACGGCATCCAGCGTGCCGGTGCTGTCAGCGAACTTGTTGGTCTTGACGCCAAGACGCTGCAGCATGGTAACGAAGAGATTCGACAGCGGGATGTCCTCGTGAGTGATCTCCTTCTGCCACGGTTCCCTGCCACCGTTCCACGGGCCTCCCTGCGGATTGTCGCCCGCGTAGTTGAGGTACTGCCCGTGCTTGAATCCCATGTTCTTTCCACCCGCCAGGATCAACGGGTAGTTGCGTGAGAGATGGAAGGCGCTCGAGGCGGAACCGAACAACAGAAGCGTGTTGTCGAGCATCGTGCCCTTGCCGCCGGGCTCGGGAGTCGCTTTGAGCTTGCCAATGAAACGCCCGAGTTCTTCGCTGAGGAATCGACAGTAGGTGCCAAAGTTCTTCCAGCCACCGGGGTTTTTCGTGTTGTGCGAGAGCTGGTGCGTCAGGTTGAACCCGACCGCCCGAGCGAGATAGTCGCTGATGCCAATCCCGTTCTCCCGGCCCAGCTGGTATGTCGCGACCCGCGTGGAATCGGTCTTGAATGCGAGATAGATCAGTTCGAACATCGTCTGCAGGTAAACGCGTGGATCCTTGGGCGTGATGTCGAGCTTGAGGTGATCGACGTCGACGGTGGGCAGCGGGATGTTCATCCACCGCTTCGCCTTTTCGACCTTGATCTCGGTGTCGCGGACCGACTGGAGATACTCGTCCAGCGTTTTCTGATCGCGGCTGGACAGTTTTTGTCGCAATGAACGTGCATCGGCCAGCAGATCGTCCAGGGCACTTTGGCTCAGTGCCAGCCGACGCGCCGCATCACCGTCACTTTTGACGAACAGCATGTCGAAAATCTGCTTGGGTCTGTGCTCTGCAGGGATGGCTCGGCCACTTCGATTGAACGACAGCGTGTGGGCACCGCGTGGAGTTCCCGTGCCTCCATCGGTCGACAGGACCAGCGATGAAAAGCGGGTCTGATCTCCGACATGGGAGGCAAACTCCTGGTCGAACGAGATCGAATTCCGGTAGCCACCCCTGGGCCCGGTCGCGGCTCCAGTGAGAAACTGATCGGCATTCGAATGGCCGTGGATGCTTCGGACCGAGGGATGAGACAGGCCGGACAGGATCGTCAACTCGCTACGTAATGGCTGCAGCGGTTCGAGGCTTTTGGTGAACGTGAATTTCTTTCCGCTTCCATGAGGAAACCAGGCCCAATCCTTGTGGGCCGGGTCCTTGGCCAGCGGCATCGGCACTCCGTCGGGCATGTAGATGCAGGCGAACCGTGTTTTCCTGGCCGACTGCTCGGCGGCGCCGGCGTAACTGGCAAATGATTCGAACCACGGCAGTGCCAGGGCAACCCCGGAACCATGAAGGAACCTTCGCCGGTCGAGAGATGCGAGGCTGGTGTTCATGACGCTTGTCTTTCGTGGAGCAGGCGAGCCGTCCGTTCTATCTGTTCTACTTCGACTGAAACAGTTCACTCGTCACAATCAACGTGATCATTGTAGCAAGTCCATCGTCCTGCTTGCGAAGATCAGCGGTGATCTGGTCGACACCCGAGCGGTCACCGAACGTCAGGGGCCGCCCGAGCGCGTACGTTGTCAATTTGTGGACCATCGCGCGGGCGAATTGATCCTGTCGATTCGTCAGCAGAAATCGCTTCAGGCCGTCCATGCCATCGAGTTTCTGCCTGTTGAACAACAGGCTGGACGCATCGACGGGTTTCCCTTTTACCTGGCTGCGCCAGCTGCCAACGGCATCATAGTTTTCGAAGGCGATTCCCCAGGGATCGATCTTCGCGTGACACGACATGCACGCGGCGTGGTTTCGATGATTCTGGATCCGCTCTTTGAGGCTGAGCTTGGCAATCCTGGGATCGGCAAGATCGATCTCGGGCACGGCCGCCGGCGGCGGTGGCGGAGGATCGTTCAACAGGCTCTCGAGCATCCAGATGCCACGTTTCAGCGGGTGCGAATCCTTGCCATCAGAATTCATGGCCAGCAGGCCGGCCTGGGTCAGCAAGCCACCTCGCCTGTGCTGTGGCTCGAGCTTCACGCGGCGAAAGTGGTTTCCAAGGATGTCAGCAAACCCGTAGTGCCTGGCGAGTCGCTCGTTGACCAACGTGTAATCAGCATGGATGAAATCCAGCACGCTGTGATTGTGCTGCAGGACCTCGTGAAAGAAGGCGACGGGTTCCTCCTGCATCGCTTCCTTCAAGGACGGGTCGAATTGACGGAACGCTTTGCGGTCGACCTTCAGGAAATCCAGCAACTGCATGCCCAGCCACTGACGCACAAAGTGCTTTGAAAATCGCCGGGACCGTGCATCGGTGAGCATTCGCTTGACCTGGCCGGCCAGGACTCCGCGGTCACTCAACCGTTTCCTGGCCGCCAGCTCCAGGAGTTCTTCGTCGGGCATGCTGCACCACAGGAACATCGAAAGACGAGTGGCCAGTACCAGGTCATCCAGCCGCTGGACATTCTTGCTCTTGCCGGACCGGTTCGCCCGGCCTGGGGGGACGAGGTAAAGGAACTTCGGCGAGGAGAGCACCGTGGCCAGGACCTCGACCATCGCTTCCTGGAAATCATCGCAACCGGGACGAAACTTCGTGAACAGGGCCAGTTTCTGATCGAATTCCGGAGCAGTGACAGGGCGTCGCCAGGCACGCGACATGAAATTCGTCAACACTTCCCGTGCGTAGACGATTTCGTCGGCCTTGTTCTTGCTGTCGATGAAAATCCGGGTGTGCGAGCCTGGCGGCCATTGTTCGTAAACGGGTGCCGTGATTTCCACGTAATCAATCTGGATGTCGCCCTGTGAGACCGAGCTGTTGACCAGCTTCACGAACTCGGACGGACTCGGCAGGGCTCCCATCTTCTGGGTCTTGCGCATCAGGTTGCGCGGGTAGATCTCACTCAGCGGAAGATCCCACTGATAAAACCGCGGTTTGTCCGGGGTGGCATCGATGGCAATATCGTGGCCGCTGATTCTCACTGAGGCGTGGGAGTCGTTGCTGGCCTGCCAGCCAAATTCCAGCTGCAGGCTGGGAATGCGATTCTTCTCGACGGACTTCCGCGAGGCACGAACGCGAACTCGAAGCGTTCCCCTGTCGGGAACCAGGTTCCCAAGTTCGACGATCAGTTTTTGGCCGGCCGGAATGACGGCAACGTGATCAGAGACTGCGGGAACCTTGGGTCGCGCCCCGGTCGGTTTCCATGCGTATTTTGCCCCCCCGTAACTCCACGATGCCCTTGCAGTCGCTCCCGTACGCAGATCCTTGTAGTGAGGGCCGTTGGGCCTGGCCCGGAACCGGGCGGCTTGCCGTTGGAGTTCCTGCTTCAGCTTTTCGGGATTGTCCTTGTTCTTCTGCCTGATCTTCTTCAGTTGTTCTTCTTGCTTGGCCCGCAACCCGGCTGAAGCGGCCTTCATGGAAACGCCCCAGAAAATCGGTTCCGGTCGCTTACCCTGCACGGTGGCCCTGTTCAGGGCCTTGCGGGCCAATGCGCGGTACGTCCCGAACTGGATGACTGACATCTGCAGGTTTTCAGAGCTGTTCTGAAAACCGTCTTCCGAGGTCGCCTCGGGCGGCAAGTCCTTGGCGAAGTTGAAAGGAAGCTCCAGCAGATCCTGCAGGGCGTAGTTGTATTCGTAACGGGTCATTCGCCGGAAGGACGAGTGCCCCTGCCTGGCGCGACGCACTGCTGATGCGACCTGGACCTCCGAGGAAAGCCACTCGACGACTCTGCTGCGATCCCTGTCACCGAGCCTGGCTGCGTCGGCTGGAGGCATTTCGCCATTGGTCAATACGGCAGCGATTTCGAGCCACCAGTCCACATCGTCCCCGTGCAGGAGATCGGGATTGAGCTTGTCGACCCGGATATTGCCTTCCTGCTTCCTGGGCCCGTGACACCCCAGGCAGGCCTTTTTCAGGACTGGCTCGACGTTCTTTCGAAATGCTGCGAGTCGGGGCTTGGGAGCTTTTGTCCCGACGGATCGCCGCTGCTGTTTCCGGTAACTCGATCGAAGCGCTCCTGCGACTTTCAGTTCGTCGAGCGTGGGGAGTGTCGAATCATTCCGAGTCGCTTCAGCGGCGTTCGACTCCGCCGCGCGTCCAGGCCTGGACCCACTCGCGTCTTGTCCCGTTGCCGTTGTGCCCATCACGCACAGCAACGTGACGAGCCAGGTGGCTCGACTCCAGTAGAACCCGGTGCGGTTTTTCTTCATTGCTGTGTGCGCCGCGGAGCGGATGAGTGCTGTGCTCATTGGCCGGTCGGCCTAGAGCAATTCCCCTGGCACCTTGCCACCTTCGACCAGGTGAACCGGTCGGCCGGCGGGGTCGACGATTGCCTCTTCCCCGGTCAGGCCGATTCCGTGGTAGACGATGCGACAGAAGTCGGCGACACCGACCTTGCCCGAGATCGGGTGTTCGGCCTTCGAGTTCGTGGCCCCGATCACCTGCCCACCTCGGTAACCGCCACCGGCGACCAGGATACTCTGGGCCTGTGGCCAGTGATCACGTCCGGCATTCTTGTTGATCGTTGGCGTCCGTCCGAATTCGCCGGCGGTGACAACCAGTGTGTTCTCCAGCAGTCCTCGCTCGGCCAGGTCTTCGATCAGGACGCCGACGGCACGATCGTGGCGAGGCATCTTGCTGTCGAGGGCTCCCTTGATATTTCCGTGGTCGTCCCAGTAGCCGGTATTCAGTGACACGTAACGCACGCCGGCTTCGACCAGGCGCCGGCAGAGCAGCGCCTGCTCGCCCCAGCCGGGACCGTATTTCTCGCGGGTCTTGTTGTCCTCGCGTTCCAGTTCGAACGCTTCCCTGGCCTTGCCCGACATCAGGATGTCGACGGCCTGCTGGTCCACGTCATCGATGTTCTCGAACACCACGGAGCTGTCGAGCTGACGACGGTAGGTGTCCAGTTGTCGAGAGAGACCCAGTCGGTCGCCGAGACGGATCTTCGTCAGGCCATCGACCAGCTTGAAACTCCGGTGGTCGGCCGTCGGCAACCGCCCCGCCTCGTTGCCATAATTGAACTCCCCGACCCGGAAAGGATTGTGGGCCACGCCCAGGTAGGCGCCGCCGTGGAACCCGAACCCTCCGTCGTTGAAATTCACCGTGGCCGGGACACCCGCGTTTCGGGGACCCAGCAAAGTGGACGCGCAGGCACCCATCGAGGGGTTCCGCGGCCGCCGATCCGAACCGGTCGATCCCAGGTAAGCCGTCAACATCCAGTGTGCCGCTGCCCAGTGGTCACCGTTGCCGTGCGAGAAGCTGCGGATGACCGACACCTTGTCCATGATCCGGGCCTGGTAGGGCAACAGTTCGCCGACTCGAAGTCCGGGCAGGGTCGAGGCGATTGACCGGTAGGGGCCGCGGACCTGCGATGGCGCCTGCGGCTTCATGTCGAACGTGTCGAGCTGGCTGGGACCCCCGTGTTGCCAGATCAGGATGACCGACTTGTCCGACTTGTACTCGGCTCCCCGGGCCTCGTGACCGAGCAGGTCAGGCAACGCCAACCCGAAAGCGCTGATCGAACCCACCTCGAGAAACTTGCGGCGACTGAGCCCGCTGCAGAGTCGACCGCTGGAACCACCCGTCAATCGCAACATCACACGCTCCTGTCGATCGGCCTGGCGACGTGCCATCACCGGAAAGTCCAATATATCAAACGTCGTCAATGCGACTCAATGTCTTGAGTTGCCCGGGAATTGTGGAATTACGGACTGCTTGAGGATACTATCCTGCCTGGGGGGCCGTTGACCGAGTCGGAACACAACTGTCTGGAGAATCTCGATCAACAAGGGACTGAAAGGAACTGTTCATGCGTGCCTACCTGTCATTCAAGAAGATGCTCACACCGATTCTCATCCAGGTTATTTTCTGGATCGGGTCGCTTGTCTCAGTTGGCATCGGCGCATTGACGATCTTCAATCCGTCGATGATTCCCTTGGAAGGTTTTGGCTACGAACGTCCCGAGGTGGGGACTGTCGCCGGGGCAGTGGCGGGGATCTTTTTCATGGTCGTTGGTCCCATCGTCATTCGATTGGCGTGCGAGGGGATGATCGTCGTGTTTTCGATCAACGACACCCTCACGGAAATTCGAAAGTCCCTCGACAACGAGACCACCTGAACCGCTCTCCCCAATTGTCTTGGAGCATCTGGTACGATAGCCGGTGTGCTGCGTACCGGACCCTGGCAGCGTTGCCGGTGGCCCGAAGACAATAGCGGCGGGATGGCCTGCCGGGATCAACAACGACAACAACGACGATTGGTCGTCATCGGAATTTTCTGGACACCCGGAACACGCTTTCGACGGGAGACTCAACCATGACCGACCCCACGCGACGCAACTTCCTGCAGGCCTCGGGCGCCGCCCTGTTGGCGGCCAACGCAAAGATCTCCAGCGGGGCTTTTGCCGGCGGCAACGAGACAATCAAGATCGGCCTGATCGGTTGTGGTGGCCGGGGGACGGGCGCGGCCGCCCAGGCACTGGCCACCGAGGGTCCCGTGCAACTGGTGGCGATGGCCGACGCCTTCGGAGACCAGCTCGAACGCAGCCTGAAACGGATCACCAACTCGGTGGGCCCGAGAAAGGAACGCGTCGCGGTGACGCCCGAGCGGCGGTTCACCGGCTTCGATGCCTACAAGAAACTGATCGCCAGCGACGTGGACCTGGTGATCATGGCCACACCTCCCGCCTTCCGCCCGACCCACTTCGCGGCGTGCGTCGACGCGGGGAAGCACGTCTTCATGGAAAAACCCGTCGCCACCGATGCGCCGGGCATCCGCCAGGTGATCGCCGCGACCGAACTCGCCAAGAAAAAGCAACTGGCGGTGGGCGTGGGCCTGCAACGGCATCACCAGAACACCTACCTGGAGACAATGAAACGGATCAAGGACGGCGCCATCGGCGATATCGTCTCGATGAGGTGCTATTGGAACAGCGGGGGGGTCTGGGATCCGCGGAGGACGCGGAAGCAGTGCAAGGGAGAAATGGAGTACCAGATGCGCAACTGGTACTACTACACCTGGCTGTGCGGCGACCACATCGTTGAACAGCACATCCACAACCTGGACGTCTGCAACTGGTTGATGGACGGTTACCCGGTCGTCGCCCGCGGCATGGGAGGTCGGCAGGTACGAACCGACAAGAAGTACGGTGAGATCTTCGATCACTTCGCCGTGCAGTACGAGTACGCCGACGGGACACCGATGTTCAGCCAGTGCCGGCACATCCGCAACTGCTGGAACAGCGTCTCCGAACACGCTCATGGTTCGAAGGGCTACGCCAACATCAGTGGAGCCAGCCTGCAGTCCGGCCAGAGCAAGTGGCGTTACCGGGGCAAGAGGAACAACCCTTACCAGACCGAACACGACCACCTGTTCGCGGCGATCCGGTCGGGCAAGGCCGGTTCGTACAACGAGGGCGAACGGGGTGCCTACAGCACGCTGACGGCGATCCTCGGTCGTGTGGCCGTCTACGGTGGCAAGCCGGTGACCTGGGACAAGGTGCTCAACTCCAAGATCAGCCTCGTGCCCCAGGAACTTGCCTGGAACGACAACCCGCCGACGATGCCCGACGAACTCGGTGCCTATCCGATTCCCGTGCCGGGTGTCACGCAGGTCGTCTAGGACGCCCTGTCGATGCTTCGCAAAGCCACTCCCGGGCTGTGCTCCAGGAGAGGTTTACGGAGGCCGGTGGCCGGAGACACGAGATGAGACTGCTGCCGTTGTTGATGCTGGCGGGGATGGTCGGGTGCGGCGCTGCCGGGCCTGCGACGGAACCGGTTGGTGGCCAGCTTGTCGTCCAGGTTGCCGGATCGGCTGTCAGCCCGGACGTGAAACCGGACGTGAAACCGGACGTGAAACCGGACGTGAAACCGGACGTGAAACCGGACGTGAAACCGGACGCCCTTGCCCGACTTCGCATCGTTCTCGATGAGAAGAAAGGGACCGTCTCTGTCGTTCGCGACGGTCAAGCCAGACCGATTCTCACGCAGAACGCGCGGCCTGATTTTCGCCCCTACATCCACCCCATCGTCGCTCCCGATGGCAAGGGCGTTCTCACCGAGTACAGCCCCGGCCATCACAAGCACCAGACCGGGCTTTACTGGGGCTTTACCCGTGTCAACGGTCGCGACTACTTCCACCATCCCGGGGGGGACTACTGGAAGCGGAAGTCGTTGACCGTGCTCAAGGGCAAGGGGGCTGCGGTGCAGTGGCGAACCGTTTACGACCTGCTTGATGCTCGGGGGGCACCTGTCCTGAGCGAACGTCAGACCTGGAAAATGCGAGTGATCGACGGTGAGTACCTTCTCGATCTCACCTGGAATGGTACTGCGCAAACCGATGTCACCATCGACCGGTACAACTACGGCGGGCTTTTCCTGCGGATGCCCTGGAAGAAGGGCATCGTCGGCGATGCGGTCAACGCAGCGGGCCGTCGAAACGGCGCGGCCGAGGGGCAGCGCGACGTTTGGGTTGACGTTGGCATACAACTGGCGGGCCGTGACGACCTGGCCCACATCGCAATTTTCGATCACCCGGGCAACAAGGGGTTTCCGCAACCCTGGCGGATCGACGGGCAGTTGGGTGTCGGTCCGGTCCGGGCCCGGCTCGGTGCCTGGAAGATCGACAAGGGGGCAACCGAGACGATCCGACACCAGTTCCTGGTTTACACCGGGGATCGAAACAGGCAACGACTCGACAAGAGATGGACCGAATACACCGGCCTGGCAAAGCGACCGAAGGTCGAAGCGGCAAGGCCCGCGGCGCGTCAACCAGATCGGCTGGCACTCCTGGTCAAGGCACTCGACGAGACGAAGGACTCGACGCTTCGCGCTGCACTGATGCGTGGCATGCTGGACGGGCTGGCCGGAAGACGAAATGTTGTTCCCCCTGCGAGGTGGGCCGATCTGAGTGCCCGGCTTGCCAGGAGCGACAATGCGAGTCTGCGTGAGCTGTCGCAGCGGCTTTCACAGATTTTCGGTGATGAAGACGCGGCGGCGCGGGCGCTGGCCACGGTGAAGGACCGATCCGGGAGTGTCGCGTCAAGACGATCGGCGCTGCGTTCGCTGCTGGATCTTCAGAACGAGGATGCCTCGGACCTGCTGGAATCGCTGCTGGTTGAGCCCGCCCTGGCTCTCGATGCAATTCGCGGCTACGCGGCCGTCGAGAACGCGACAGCGCCGGCCGTGCTGCTGGGGCGTTTCCGGAAAATGTCGCCCGTGCACCGCCGTGCGGTGGTCGAAACGCTTGCGATGCGAAAACGTTATGCGCTGCGGCTGGTGGATGCGGTCAAACAGGGAGTGGTCTCACGAGACGAAATTCCGGCTCACGTCGCGCGTTCGCTTCACGGTCTCCTGGGTGATCGATTCGTGAAGGTCTACGGCAAGGTGAAGCCGGTTGCCCGGGATCGCCGGAAGCTGATTGCCAGGTACACGTAGCTGCTCACACCGGCAGTGATCGACAAGGCAGATGCCTCGCGCGGCCGGGCTGTTTTCAAGAAGACCTGTGCGGCCTGCCACCTGCTTTACGGCGATGGTGGCAAGATTGGCCCGGATCTGACTGGATCAAACCGCGGCAACCTCGCCTACATTCTTCTCAACAGCGTTGATCCCAGCTACGACGTCCCCGACGCCTACAAGATGGTCACGATCGTGACGCTGGATGGACGCGTACTCAATGGGATTGTCGGCGAGGAAGACGGAACCCGCGTGGTACTCAAGACCGTCGAACGGCCCAGGGTCGTCGTCGCCAAGGAGGACATCGACGTGCGAAAGGTGTCGTCGAAGTCGATGATGCCCGACGGGCAGTTCGAGAAGATGAAACCGCGGGAACTCAGCGACCTGATCAAGTACCTGAGAACGACCGGGCAGGTGGAGATTGCCCGATGAATGGTGTGCTCGTCTGCAAGAGATGGCTGGGCCTGGCGGTTTTCATCCTGGCGGTTTCGGTCATTTTACCGGCAAGGGCCCAGAAGCCACGCAATCGGCTTCCCAGGCAGCAACACAAAAGCAGCAACGCGCCGTTCCTGAAACCCGGCGAAGCGGTCAAGGCGATGTCGATTCCCCGGGGTTTCGACGTTTCGATCTTCGCGGCCGAGCCGGACATTGCAGAGCCGATCGCCTTCTGCTTTGACGACCGCGGGCGGTTGTGGATTGCCGAGAACTTCAATTACCGAACACGTCGTCAGCACACCGGTGACAAGGTCAGTCGGATCCAGATCCTGGAAGACACTGACAGCGACGGGGTCTTTGACAGGAAAAAGACCTTCACTGACAAGTTGACTTTCACGTCGGGACTGGCCTGCGGATTCGGGGGAGTGTTCGTCGGCTCGCCACCCAACCTGGCTTTCATTCCCGATGCCAATGGTGACGACAAGCCGGATGGCCCTCCGCAGGTTCTGCTGGATGGCTGGGGCATCAACGATCGGCACGAGACGCTCAACAGTTTCATCTGGGGACCGGATGGTTGGCTTTACGGTTGCCACGGCGTGTTCACGCACTCGCGGGTCGGCAAGCCGGGTGACAAGCAGGCCCGGCGGCAGTTCATCGACGGGGGGATCTGGCGCTATCACCCGACCCGCAAGACGTTCGAGATTTTTGCACGCGGGTTGTCGAACCCGTGGGGGTTCGACTTCAACGACCACGGCCAGGCGGCAGCCACCTGCTGCGTCATCCCGCACCTGTTCCACATCGTCCAGGGAGGCGTGTATCACAAGCAGAGCCGTCCTCACGTGAATCCCTACGTCTATGACGACATCAAGACAATTCGCGACCACGCGCACCTGTCGGCTCACGGAGGGGCACGCTTTTATCTCGCCGACACTTTTCCGCCGAAGTATCGCAACCGGCTGTTCATGTGCAACATTCACGAGCATGCCGTCCTGACCGATCTGCTCGAACCCAACGGTTCCAGTTTCATCGGCAAGCATGGCGATGATTTTCTGCCGACGAATGACCGAGCCTGGGTTGGATTCAGTGTCGAGATCGGACCCGACGGCGGTGTGTACATTCTGGACTGGCACGACACCGACGTTTGCGGCAACGCGGTGAATTTTCCCAACAGCGGTCGCGTTTACCGGATCATGCCCAAGGGGGCAAAGGCGATTTCACGGCCCAATCTCAGGGCGCTCTCGGATGAGCAACTGGTCGGATTACAGATGCACGCCAACGACTGGTACGTGCGGCAGTCTCGCTTGTTGCTGCAGACCCGCGCCGCGGCCGGCACGCTGAACAAGTCACTGGTTCACTCGCAACTGCAGGACCTGTTTGAATCGGCCTCCGGTTCGCCGAAGCGGCTTCGCGCCCTGTGGGCTTTGCAGGTCACCGGATGCCTGGGACACGACGACCTGGCGGCACTGCTGGGTCACGCCGACGAGTATGTTCGCGGCTGGGC
>Ga0163108_10003225_pt1 | contig 11622 bp, 10 predicted proteins | sample Fk1155metaG_FD_109644 | JGI IMG/M metagenome (GOLD analysis project Ga0163108, IMG submission 109644) | Marine microbial communities from the Central Pacific Ocean - Fk160115 155m metaG | ecosystem: Environmental > Aquatic > Marine > Oceanic > Photic zone | place: The Central Pacific Ocean...
AAAAATCTTGGTTGAAAAATTATTTCAAATAATCTACGTCCATTGTATTTATTATTAAAATCTATTTTTGTTTTTTCATTATTTTTATAAAAAATAAAAAATATTGCTGGCATAAAAGTAAATACAGCGAGCAAAAGATAAGAGCCAACATATAAATGATCAGGGATAAGATTTTTTGAATAATTCGCTAAAGTTATACCTAAAAAGGATGAAACGATTCCAGCTAACATTAAAATAGAGATAGCTTTTGGTACTTTTTCTTTCTCTACACTTTCTGCTGCTGCAAAACGATATTGATGAGCAAAAGCTATCCCCAAACCAAGAATTAAATGTGAGATACAAAATAAAATAAAGTTTTGTTGACTGATAGCGAAAGCAGCTAGCAAACAAGTCGCTGAACTTACTAAAGCTGCGAAAATAAAACCTAACCTTCGGCCTATTTTGCCCATAATTTTTGCTGCTAAAATAGTAAAAATTGCAGTACCAACAACTGATAAAGCTGTAGGCAATGTAGATAAAGACTTTATAGAAGTAATTTGTGACCCGATAATTCCACTTAAAAAAACTGTAATAATATTAGCTGTAAATCCAAAGACTTGGCTTAAAGTTAATAAAAGTAAATTTTTATTCATTGAAAAGAAATCAATATAACCGGACTCACCAACGGACTCAATCTAGACTCACTGACCAATGAATTTTGAGCTTCAGATTGTATTGAAATACTGATAGATTCTCGTTAGAAGAAGAGAGGTCATAGGCACCTGGCAACAGAACGCCCCTTTCAATTTTCCAAATTAGAATATATATTTTTTTTATGAATAATTTTATTTTATGCATGACAAAAAGATTCTTTAAGTTTTCTGGTAGAGCTAGCAAACAAGAATATTGGATGTTCTTTTTATTTATGTTTGCATGTTATGCTATTGCTATTGTGCTAGATATTAGTTTAGATTTATGGGACAGTGAAGAAGATATAGGGTTATTTTCAGGTATACTTTCGTTAGTATTTTTGATTCCATATATATCATTAACTGCCAGAAGATTTCATGACATAAATAAATCAGGTTGGTTCCAATTGATATTTATAATTCCATTGGTTGGTTGGATAGCTTGGTTAATCTGGATGTGTACTGATGCGGTTAATGCTAAAAATAGGTTTGGTAAACCAGTTAGATACAAATAAACTTAGTCTCTGGGGCACCTGGCAACAGAACGCCCCTTATTACTCTCTTACTTTGCTGAATTTATATTAACTTGACATTTCTTATTAAATCTATTTAAAGGTTCGTTGTTGTTAGTTTTTTCTAACAATAAAGTTAAACTAAAAAGGAAGAAGATAAAATGAGTATAAAAGGAAAAGTTAAGTGGTTTAATGGACAAAAAGGATATGGTTTCATTGAACGAGAAGATAAAGAAAAAGATGTTTTTGTTCACTCTTCTGCAGCTCAAGCAGCAAGCTTAGATTTAAACGAAGGTGATGCATTAACATTTGAAGTTGAGAACGGCGAAAAAGGTCCTTCTGCAGTTAATCTGAAAAAAGCTTAATCGTATTTCAATAAATTTCAAAATCATTTGGGGCAGAACTTAAATAAAGTTTATAATATCTAACTTTTGCCCTAAGTGACTACTTTTTTTACTTAATAAACTTTTTTAAATCAGGCCGAAAGTATTTGGGACCTTTCATAACTTTTCCGTTTTCGTTATAAATAGGTTTTCCATCTTCACTAAGCTTACTCATATTTGATCTTTGCACCTCATCAAAACACTTGTCTAGATCAATACCAAATGCATGGCCAGCTCCATATGTTACATATAAGATGTCAGTAAGGGAATCGGCGACTTCTTTAAGGTTTTTTTCTTTTACAGCTTCTTCGAATTCATCTAGTTCTTCTTTAATTAAGTCATACCTCAATTTTACTATTTTGTTTGATGGAAATTCTGCTTTTGTCTTAACTTCTTGACCAAAAGTTTCCATAAATTTTTTTACACTGGTAAAGTTTGTCATAAAATCTCCACAGTTAATTTATAAATTATTTACAATTAAACATGCTTAATATATCTTGGGTACATCAATGAAATATAGAACGGAATTTGATTCTATAGGAAAAGTTAAAGTTCCTGGTGATAAGTACTGGGGCGCATCAACCCAAAGGTCTAATAAATACTTTGATATTGGTGATTTTCTAGTAAGACCAATAGTAATCAAATCAATTGCCATGATCAAAAAAGCAGCTGCAATAGTTCATACAAAAAATGGAGATATGGAAAAAAAAATAAGCAATGCCATTGTTAAGGCTGCAAATGAAATAATATCTGGTAAGCTCAATGATCATTTTCCTCTAAAAGTTTGGCAAACTGGATCCGGCACACAAACAAATATGAACGTTAATGAAGTTATTTCTAATCGTGCAATTGAAATTTTAGGAGGAAAAAAAGGAACAAAAAAACCAGTGCATCCAAATGATCATGTTAATAAATCACAATCTACTAACGATGTATTTCCAACTGCAATGCATATGGCTATAGCCATTAGATCAACGGGAAAATTAATACCTTCTTTAAAATTACTTAATTCTGAAATTAAAAAAAAATCAAAAGAGTTTAATAAAATTGTAAAAGTTGGAAGAACTCATTTGCAGGATGCAACACCGATAACCTTGGGTCAGGAATTCTCTGGATATCATTCGCAGCTAAGTAAATGTATTGAAAGAATTGAAACTGCGCTTAAAGAAATATATTTTTTAGCTCAAGGAGGCACTGCTGTAGGAACTGGTCTTAATACTAGAAAAGGTTTTGATAAAAAAATAGTTAATGAAATAAGAAAAATTTCTAAACTTCCATTTAAACCGGCAGCAAACAAATTTGCTGCATTAGCTTCACATGATGCAATAGTAAATTTTTCAGGGACAATGAATACAACCGCTGTTTGCTTGATGAAAATAGCTAACGATATAAGGTTTCTTGGATCTGGACCAAGGGCGGGTTACGGAGAATTAATATTACCTGAGAATGAACCTGGTTCATCAATTATGCCAGGTAAAATTAACCCTACACAATGCGAAGCGGTAACTATGGTTTGTGTTAAAGTAATCGGAAATCATAACGGTATAACTATGGCAGGCTCTCATGGACATTTTGAATTAAATGTTTTCAAACCATTAATTATTCATAATATATTGCAGTCAATTCATATAATGTCAGACTCATCAAAAAGTTTTGCAAATTATTGTGTTAAAGGTTTAAAAGCTGATAAGAAAAGAATTAAGTCTCTACTTGATAATTCTTTAATGCTCGTAACAGCTCTTTCCCCAAAGATTGGTTATGATAATGCGGCTAAAATAGCAAAAAGAGCTCTAAAAAACGGAACAACCTTGAAGGAAGAAACTTTAAAAACTGGTCTTATAAACGAAAAAGAATTTTTTAGAATTGTAGATCCAAAAAAAATGACCAGATCAAATAAATAAAGTTAAAATTATTAACCAGAGATTTCTTTCGTAAATTTTTTTAATCTAAAAAAATCTAAAATTCCAAAAATACCTTTGTCTAATACAAATTCATTGAAGTTGTTCTCTAAATTTAAAATATCTCTTCTGTCTAACTTTTCCCTATTATTTCTTACAATATTTTTAAACTTAATTTTATTTTTAACTAAATCTATTTTCCCGTTGATCAACAAAGACGTTTTGTTTTCTTCAAAATCATAAATATTAAACTTTCTTAAAAACTTATCTGCATTATTAGAGTAGAAACTTAAAGAAAAGTCCAAGAATGGTTCTTTGTGATTTCCCGTGTGCAAAATACTAAAATTAATTTTACTATCATGTGGCAAAATAGCTGATCCATTTTCGATTTTCATATCCCCATTCTCAAAAACTAAAGACATTTTAATATCATTTATTCGGCCAACAAATGAATTTGTGTTTTTACTATGAATTTTCAATTTTCCATTAATCTTTTTACTGACACCTGAGATTAAAAAATTGTAGTTTTTACCTGGAAAAAAGTAATATAAAAGAAATTTTCTCAGATTAATTTGGTTAACTCCTAAATTAAGATCAAAGAAAAAATTATCTGCAAAAGATATTTCTCCGTCAACCTTGGAATTAACAAATTTATTTCTAAAAAAAGATTCGTAAATTTTAAACTTTTCCTTACCTTTAAAATTTACTGTAAGAATGCTATCAAACAATTTTATTTGGGATTTGCCTGTGACTTCTTCTAAAGTGCTTGAGGGTTCAAAAATCGAACTTAAAAATATTCCCAAGGTAGGAATCTCTAATTTAAGGTTTTTTTCTCCTTTTATTTTATCTGTAAATTTAAATTTTATTTTTTTTTGGAAAAGCTAGAATCGAGTTCTATCTGATGTTTGTTGTTACTAAATTTTTCTTTTAAATTAACATCTTCAAATAGAACTCTATTATTTTGATCATCCGAGAAAAATATTTTACAATTTTTAAAAATAATATTATTTTCTTTCAAAATAGTGAAATGCTTAAAATAACTGTTAAATTCCTCTGGATATATTTTTATTGTTTCATTAAAAATAAAAAATTTTCTAAATTTTAAACTTTTAGAATTAGTTATAGAAAATGGAGAGATAACAATATAAACCTTCTCTAAAAGAATCTTGTTTTTTGAATTATTAAAATTTAAATTTACTTTTTTAATTTCAAGCCTGGGAGAAGGAAACAGCCTGTATGATATCTTGCCTTTTATTTTTGCATTTAGTTTGAAAGAATTATTAATCTTTTTTTCAATGACCTGCTTATCTAAGTTGTAATCTATAAGAGTAGGCTTACCGAAATAGAATATTACTGTTAATAAAAATGCTGTTAGAATTCCTGTTATAATTGTTTTTTTATTTAGGTGTCTTTTAAAATTGCTAACATTTTTTTTGCTAAAAAAGGACTGAAAAACTTTAATTGCTGGATTTTCCATAACGTTGTTTTATAAACAGTATAGAACTAAAAATAAAGAATTTCATAATGAAAGATTTTTTAAAAATATTAAATGAAGAGCAGAAATCTGCTGTATTGAATGTTGATGGGCCGAGTTTAGTTGTCGCTGGTGCCGGATCCGGTAAAACAAGGGTATTAACCTCGAGGTTGGTTTACATACTGGAGCAGAAAAAGGCTTGGCCTAATCAAGTTTTATGCGTCACCTTCACAAATAAAGCGGCAAAAGAAATGCGAGATAGAGTAATGAAAATTTTAGGGGGTAAAGTAAATTCCCTGGCTTGGCTTGGAACTTTTCATTCAATAAGTGTAAAATTCCTTAGAAGACACGCTGAAGCAGTAGGTCTTAAAAGCAACTTCACAATTCTGGATACTGATGATCAAAAAAAATTGATTAAAAATATATGTAAAGGAGAAAATATAGATGCGAAAAAAATATCACCTCAATTTATAATGGCTTTAATTGACCAGTGGAAAAATAAAGGATTTTTGCCAGATGAAGTACGTTTAACTAAAAAAAATATTTTCGAGAATCAAATATTAAAGGTATACAAAATTTATCAAAAAAAAATTAAAGATCTGAATGCCTGTGATTTTGGTGATTTAATACTCTACTGTGTAAAGCTTTTTGAAAAAAATTTAGATATAAGAAATATTTATTCAAATAATTTTAAATATATTCTTGTAGATGAATACCAAGATACAAATTTTATTCAAAATAAGTGGTTAAATTTAATTGTCAATAAGAATAAAAATATATGCTGTGTTGGCGATGATGACCAATCAATTTATAGTTGGAGAGGAGCAGAAATTAAAAATTTTCTAGGCTTTGACAAAGTTTATCCTGACTGTAAAATTTTTAGATTAGAGCAAAATTATAGATCAACCAAAAATATTTTAGATGCTGCTTCTTTTTTAATTTCGCATAACAAAGATCGTTTGGGGAAAAAACTTTGGTCTGATGGTGAAAAAGGTGAGTTGGTTAAACTGAACTGTTATAAGAATGGAAGAGAAGAAGCCCAAGGAATTGGTGGTATCATTGAGGAAAATATTAAAAAGAAAAACTCTCTAAACGATATCGCAATACTTGTTAGGGCCATATACCAGACCAGAGAATTTGAAGAGAGATTTTTAAAGATAGGCGTTAATTATAGAATCATTGGAGGTACAAAGTTCTATGAAAGGGCAGAAGTAAAAGACGCTATTTGTTATTTAAGGATTATAAATCAAAAGTTTGATGATTTGGCTTTTGAAAGAATTATAAATACACCTCGTAGAGGTTTGGGTGAGTCCACAATAAAACAATTGCATGATTTTTCTTCTAAAAATAAAGTTTGTCTAGAAGACTCTGCTCACAAACTCCTTCAACTAAATCAATTTAAACCAAAAACAAGATCTGTAATAAAACACTTTTTAGATTTGCTAGGCAAATGGAGATCTGATCTAAAGAAAAAGAAACATTATGATTTGTTAAAAATTGTTTTAGACGAGTCTGGTTACTCTGCAATGCTAAAAAACAAAAAAGATCTTGAAAATGAAAATCGAATAGAAAATTTAAAAGAACTATTAAGAGCAATGCATGACTATGATAATTTACAAGGATTTTTAGAACATGTTGCGTTAGCGACATCAATTGATCAAGAATGGGAAGATGAAAAAGTAAATATCATGACAATGCATGCAGCAAAGGGTTTGGAATTTGATTCAGTATTTTTGCCAGGATGGGAGGAAGGTTTATTTCCACATCAAAAATCTTTGGAAGAAAAAGGTGACTTTGCTTTAGAGGAAGAAAGAAGATTGGCATATGTTGGGATTACCAGAGCCAAAAAAAAGGCTTACATATCTTTTGCTATGCAAAGATTATGGCACGGTGAATGGATGGATAGTTTGCCGTCAAGATTTGTAAGTGAACTTCCTGAAGATGGTGTAGAAAAAAATGAAGAACCGGTCAAAGAAATTTCTGATGATTTTGATTTTAATCAAGATAACCTTCTTGGAGATAATGAAGAATATAGAAGTCCTGGATGGGCGAGGCTTAAAAAAAAATTAATTAAATAATGAAAAGTTTAAAAAAATTATTCAAAAGATATAGAATTGACGGATATATAGTTCCAAAGAATGATGAATATTTTAATGAATACGTCCATTCATCTAAAGATAGATTAAAGTTTATCTCAAATTTTTCTGGCTCGGCTGGATTTTCCGTAATTTTAAAAAATAAAAACTACTTGTTTGTAGATGGAAGATATACGATTCAGGCCCGTTATCAGTCGGGTAAAAATTTTAAAATTATTACAATACCCAATAAATTTCCTAAAGATGTAATAAAACCTAATAAAAAAATTGTTCTTGGTTTTGATCCAAAATTACATACGGAAAAACAATTAAATTTTCTCTTTAAAATTAAAAACGTAAATCTAAAATCTGTTAATCGAAACTTAGTAGACATGGTTTGGTCTAATAAACCTAAAGAATTGGTAAAACCCTTCTTTTCTCTTTCAAAAAAGAATGCGGGTGCAACTACTGAAAGAAAGATTATGCAAGTTAAAAATGTACTCTTGAAAAATAAGACTGACTATTTGTTGGTAACCGCTCCTGAAAATATTGCCTGGATTTTAAACATTAGAGGTCATGACACTTCTTACTCTCCTATTCCAAATGCCAGATTATTAATAAGTAAGAAAAGAGAAATTAATCTTTTTACGAATCCAAAAAAAATAACTAAGATAAAAAAAATCCTTAAAAATAAGATACGTATTCACAACGAAATAAAAGTTGAAAAAGTTTTAAACCATATGTCAAGAAAAAGTATTTGGTTGGATAGTTTGTCTTGCTCATTTTATTACAAGAATATATTGCGCAAAAAAAATAAAGTTACAGAAAAAATAGATCCAATTCATTTTTTTAAATCAATTAAAAATAATATCGAAATAAAAAATATGGAGAAGAGCCATTTAACCGATGGTGTAGCCTTGACTAAATTTCTATTCTGGGTAAAGAAAAACTTTAAGAAGAAAAAGATTACAGAAATATCTGCGCAAAAAAAATTAGAAGGTTTTAGAAAAATGAATCCTTCATACAAATTTCCAAGCTTTAGTACAATTTCTGGGTCGGGACCTAATAGTGCTATCATTCACTACAAAGCTTCCAATAAAACAAACAGGGCTCTTAAAAAAGGAGATTTATATTTAGTAGATTCCGGAGGACAATATTCCTTTGGAACTACCGACGTAACAAGAACGGTTTCTTTGGATAATCGATCTGGTTATATAAAAGAAATTTACACTCGTGTTTTAAAAGGACATATCGCTGTATCGAATTTTAAAATTAAAAAAAATTCTACCGGTTCAGAAGTTGATCAAAACGCTAGAAAATATTTAAAAAAAATAAATTTAGACTATCCCCATGGAACAGGTCATGGTGTTGGTTGCTTTTTAAATGTTCATGAAGGACCACAATCGTTGTCCAAAAATAACAAAATAAATTTAAGAGATGGCATGGTCGTTTCTAATGAACCTGGATACTATAAAGAAGGTGCTTTTGGTATAAGAATTGAAAATTTAGTCTATATTAAAAAAAACAAGTTTCAGGAACTAACTATGGCTCCTATTGAGAAAGATTTAATAAATAAAAAAATCTTAAATTCGGTTGAGATAAAGTGGATCAATAACTATCACGAGAAAGTGAAGAAAAATCTGTTCAAGTTTATGAATTTTCAAGAGAAAATAGACCTTACAAAGGCGTGTTCACCTATTTAGTAAATCGTACCAACTTTCTTCTGTCATTAAATCTACTTTTAATTCTTTGGCTTTTTCAATTTTCTTTTTTGTTGGTTTTGAATTTCCAATTACAAGATAATCTAGTTTTTTAGAAACTGAACCAAGAATTTTAGCTCCATTTTCTTCTGCTAGAGCTTTGGCTTCTGATCTACTCATTTTTTCAAACCCACCTGTGAACATTATATTTTTGTTACTGAGTTTTCCTGTTCTATTTGTTTTTTGAAAATTTTTTATATTAAGGACCGATATCAGCGATTGGATAATTTGAGAATTTTTTTGGTTAGAGAAAAAGTCTTCTATAGATTTTATTTGTGTATCTCCAATGCCATCTAGATCTTCTAAATTTGTTAAAATATCTCTTCTTTTTTTGACACTAAATAATTCTGAAAATTTTTCTGATTTTTTAAAAAAGTTCGCTAAAATTTTTGCATTTTCTTGTCCTATATGTCTGATCCCAATCGAATAAATAAATCTGTCTAGAACTATGTTCTTTGATTTGTTGATAGCATTTTGCAAATTTTTTATAGAAAGTTTTCCCCAACCTTCAAGTTTTTCTATCTTTCCATAATCTAAATGAAAAATATCTGCTGGTGTTCTAATAAGTTTTAATTCCCAAAAATTATCTATTACTTTTTTGCCTAAACCTTCAATATCAAAAGCATCTTTTGATACAATATGTTTTAGCTTTTCTTTTGCTGTAAAATCACATTCATAACCTCTGACACATCTTCTTACAGCGTCTATTTTTTTAGTGCTTATGCTAATTTCTTTTTTTGTAAGAGAACCACAGAGACATTTGTTAGGAAAAATAAATTTTTTGCTATTTTTATTTCTTTTAGATTTATCAGCTGAAAGCACTTGAGGAATTACGTCACCAGCTCTTTGAATAGTAACAGTGTCTCCTATTCTTATATCTTTTCTATTAATTTCATCTTCGTTGTGTAAAGTTGCGTTAGAAACAACTACACCACCAACTGTTACTGGATCTATCTTTGCAACCGGCGTAATAGCACCAGTCCGTCCAACCTGAATGGCTATATCTCTAATTGTTGAAGAAGCTTTAACCGACGAGAATTTATAAGCAATAGCCCATCGAGGAGAGTTAGATGTAGAACCAAGTCTTTCTTGAAAATTAAGATCATTAACTTTGTAAACTATCCCATCTACATCGTAATCTAAAGTTGATCTTAAAGCTTCCATGCCAGAATGATTTTTTTCAACCTCTTCCATAGAGTTAACTGTTTTACAATAAGAGTTAACTGGAAATCCCCAGGTTTTAAGTTTTTTAAGTAAATTTGTTTGATTTTTAAAAACTTGCGGAATTATCTCCCCAATACCATAAGCAAAAAATTTTAAAGGTATCTTAGCAGTTTCTTTTGAGTGCTTTTGTCTTAGGGAGCCGCCTGCGGCATTCCGTGGATTAGCAAACTTATCTTTTAATTTTTCAAAGTCTTTCTTGCCTATATAGATTTCTCCTCTAACCTCTATAACTTTAGGAGAGTCAAGCAAACTTTTTGGTATGTCTCTTATAGTTATTAAGTTCTCGGTAATATTTTCTCCAAAAACCCCATCGCCTCTTGATAAACCATAAATCAATTTTCCATTTTCATACCTTAATGTAGCAGAAATACCGTCTATTTTTGGCTCAGATGACAATTGAATTTCAGATTTATTATTTAAAAAATTGTTTATTTTCTTTTTAAAATCCATCATATCTTCTTTGTCAAAGGCATTACTTAGGGAAAGCATAGGTTTAGAGTGTTTTACTTTTTCAAATTTAGCCGAAGGTTTAAACCCTACTAAATTATTTAAGTTTTTAACCTTTTTTAAGAATGGATATTTTTTAGCCAATTGAACTAACTCTTTTTTTAATGAATCAAATTCAAGGTCCGAAACAATTGGATTGTCTTTTTCAAAGTATGCTCGATTGAAATCAAAAAGCTTTTTTACCTTTTCTTTGTATAAATTTTTAATTTTTTCCTGATTTTTCATCAACAAATAATATTTTTTTGATAGTCCTTTTTATAAGGCCATCTTCCTTATTCTCTTTCTTTATTTTTGGCGACTCATAGTTTTTGTTCAATATTTTATAAGATCTCTCATACCATTCACCGGAATTATAATTGTATCCTAGTAAAGCAGCAGCGGCTCTAGCTTCTTCTTCTAAACCAATTCTATAATATATTTCAACCAATCTATGTAATGCTTCCTCGACAAATATTGTTTTATCATAATTTTCAACTATAAACTTTAATCTATTAATAGCTGCAATCCATTTTTCAGTTTTAATATAATATCTTGCAATAGACAATTCTTTGGCTGCAAGCTGATTGATAACTAAATCGTGCTTAAACTTTAAATCAATTGCATAATCTGTATTTGGAAATTTCTTAATAAAAAATTCTATATTTTTCTTTGAAATAAGAAGTGGTTGCATGTCTTTGTCTTCATCCAAAATTTGTTCGTAGTAACTGACAGCTATTAAATAGTGAGCGTAACTCACATAGGGACTGGCTGGATAAATTTTTATAAATCTTTTTAAATTTAAAACAGCCTCGTCATATGCATTTATGTTATACAGGCAGTAGCTTGACATCAACGCTGACTTTGCCGCCCAATCAATGTCCGGCAACATTCCTTCTGCTTCACTAAATTTTTTTGAAGCATAAAAATAATCTCTGGACCTCAAACCATCTAAAGCTTCTTGATATGTTTTGATTGCCTCTTCATTTGTGCTTGGAGGTTTTATCGTTTGTTCTTTGTTACCACTGCATGAAATCAGAAATAGAAATAAAGTAAGATAAATTAAAATTTTACCCATGCTTCTATTAATAACAAAAAAAACACTGCGCGTAAAATGTTGTTAAAATTTAAGCGTTTACAACAAG
>Ga0163108_10003227_pt1 | contig 11622 bp, 11 predicted proteins | sample Fk1155metaG_FD_109644 | JGI IMG/M metagenome (GOLD analysis project Ga0163108, IMG submission 109644) | Marine microbial communities from the Central Pacific Ocean - Fk160115 155m metaG | ecosystem: Environmental > Aquatic > Marine > Oceanic > Photic zone | place: The Central Pacific Ocean...
TACCTGTCTTAAAACTGTTGCGTCTGGAGTAAAGGCTGCAGTCATAGTTGATGGAAGAAAGAAACATGCCATTTTACGTGAAATATTCACTAAAGGTGGTTATGGAACTATGATAGATTAAAAAGAACCCAAAGATGATATCTCCTTTTAAAATAATAAAATACTGGGTATTTGATCTTGATAACACCTTATATCCAGCATCCTCAAATTTATTCCTTAAAATTGATTCTAAAATGAAGAAATTTATTATAAAAAAACTTAAGGTTAATGAAAAGGAGGCATATAAACTCCAAAAAAAATATTACCTAAAATATGGCACAACACTATTTGGGTTAATGAAAAATCATAATATTATTCCTGAAGAATATTTGGACTATGTTCATAACATTGATGTTTCATCTATAAAAAATAATACAAAACTTAATAATCAATTAAAAAAACTGCCTGGAAAAAAATATATCTATACTAATGGATCTAAATCTCATGCAATTAATATAATAAAACAATTAGGACTAGATAATAAATTATTTGAAATTTTTGACATTAAGTCTGCAAAATATATCCCTAAACCTTCTGAAATATCTTTAAAATATTTTATTGAAAAATTTAAAATTAAACCTGCAGAAGCAATTTTTTTTGAAGACATATCTATAAATTTAGTTGAACCTAAAAAGGCTAAATTTAAAACAGTTTTAATTAAAAATAATTGCCATCCTGATATAAATACTGACCTAATTAAAAAGGAAAAAAGCAATTATAAATATATAGATTATATAACAGAAGACCTAACGACCTTTCTTAATCAAATAAATTTAGACATAAGTAAATAAATAATTTAATAATATAAATAATTATAACTAATGAGAAACAATAATATTATGAATTCACATATTAGCGATCTAAAAAATGAAATTGAAAAAATATGGGAAATAAAAAATAAAATTTCTCCTTCTGCGACGGGAAACAATAGAAATGTTATTGAAAAATGTCTTAAATTATTAGATAGCGGAGAAGCAAGAGTAAGTGAAAAAATAGGTAATGATTGGGTAGTAAATGAATGGTTAAAAAAAGCGGTTTTATTGTCTTTTAAATTATGGCCTATGGATATCATTACAGGAGGACCAGGAAATAGTAATTGGTGGGATAAAGTTCCATCTAAATTTTCTAAATGGACAAGCAAAAACTTTGAAAACAGTAATTTTAGAACTGTTCCTGGTTCTATAGTTCGCTATAGTGCATACATATCTCCTGATGCTGTACTCATGCCATCTTTTGTAAATTTAGGAGCAAGAGTTGGGTCAGGAACTATGATAGATACATGGGCAACAGTGGGATCATGTGCTCAAGTTGGAAGTAATTGCCATATTTCCGGTGGAGTAGGACTTGGAGGAGTATTGGAACCTCTTCAAGCTACTCCCGTAATCATTGAAGATAATTGTTTTATTGGAGCCAGATCAGAAATTGCTGAAGGGGTTATTGTTGAAGAAGGTGCAGTAATATCTATGGGTGTATATATAGGCGCCTCTACAAAAATAATTGATAGAGAAACAGGAAAAATATATTTTGGAAAAGTTCCCGCATACTCAGTAGTAGTCCCCGGCTCAATGAAAAATAAAAAAAATAATGATTTATCTTTATATTGTGCAGTAATAGTAAAAAGAGTAGACGAAAAAACCAGATCAAAAACTTCAATTAATGAGCTATTAAGAGATTAATCAAATTCATTATATTTTAATGGTCTATCTAATAAAGAATTAACGGCATCTTCCACAGTATAACTGTTATATAAAATATTATAAATCCCATCTAAAATAGGAGTTTCTATATTTTTTTTCTTTAAAATTAAATAAAGGGCTTTAGCCGTAAAATATCCTTCTGCTACAGTTATATTATTTTTCAAGATATTATTTATATTTTCTCCTTTTCCTATAAAACTTCCCAACATAAAATTTCTAGATTTATTACTACTACTAGTTAATAAAACATCTCCTACTCCAGATAGACCAAAAATAGAATCTTTTTTTCCTCCTAATATTTCACAAATTTTTATTATTTCTGCTATTGATCGTGTAAGAAACGCCGCTCCTGCATTATCCCCATAATTTAATCCTTTTACTATTCCTGAACCTATAGCATAAATATTTTTAATAGCACCTCCAAGCTGAACACCTATTACATCATTACTAGGATATAATCTAAAATTTCTTGAAGATATTATAGAAGATAATTTAATAGCTGCTTGTATATCTGGAGAAGCAAGAGTTAAAGCTGCTGGCAACCCTTTAGCAATTTCATAAGCAAAAGAAGGGCCTGATAAAACTAAGAAGTTGTCATTAGAAAAAATATCTTTATATATTTTACTCATTAAAAAACCACTTTTAATATCTATTCCTTTAGAACAAATAACTACAGAGGAACTTTTACATAAAACATTCTTATGAAGAGTTAAAACAGAATGAAAATATTGTGCTGGTGTAACGTAGAAAACATAAGAGGCAACAACTTCTTCTATGTTATTTGTAGCATAAATATTTTTTTCTAAAGTAATTTTTGGAAGATATAATTCATTTTTTTTACTATTATTAATACTATTAATTACTTGATTTTCTTTCGCCCAAACAATTACATTCCCATCATTTAATTTAGCTAATAAATTTGCTAATGCAGTTCCCCAAGCACCCGCTCCTACGACAGCAAAATTATATTTCATAACAATTTTCTCCCAAAGGCCATCTAGATTTCACATCAAAATTATGATCTGTTTCATAACCAATTTTTTTATGTTCTATACCTGCCCAAGCTATCATTACTCCGTTATCTGTACATAGCTTAGGAGGAGGAACAACCAAACTCAAATTATTTTTATTTGCTACTCTTTCTAAAGTTTCTTTTATGGTGCTGTTTGATGCAACTCCTCCAGAAGCAGCTAAATATTTAGCATTAGGATGTATTTTGAGAAACATATTAATAGCTTTTTGAGTTTTTTCCTCTATAATTTTACAGACTGTGTTCTGAAAAGAAGCCGCAATATCAGCTCTATCTTTATTAGATAAAGGAGATAACTTTTCAGCAATTTGACGAACAGCTGTTTTCAAACCAGAAAATGATAAATCACAATTATTTCTTCCTTCTAAAGGCCTAGGAAAATTAAATCTATTACTATTTCCTTTTAAAGCTATTTTTTCAATAGCTGGACCACCTGGATAACCAAGACCTAAAAGTCTTCCAGTTTTATCAAAAGCTTCCCCTAAAGCATCATCAATTGACTGACCCAACAACTTATACTTTCCTGGACCTTCCACAGATAAAAACATACTATGCCCACCTGATATCAAAAGCAATAAATAGGAAAAATTTAATTTATTAGTAAATCTAGGCATCAAAGCATGACCATCGAGATGATTAATAGCTAAAAAAGGCTTATTACTTGCTAAAGAAATTGCTTTCCCAGTCGTTAAGCCCACTAACAAACTACCTATTAATCCTGGGCCAGCAGTAGCAGCAATTGCATCCAAATCATATATAGATAAATTTGCTTTTTGTAATACATCCAGAATAACCTTATCACAATAGTCCACATGACTTCTAGCAGCTAATTCTGGGACAACTCCCAAATATTTTTCATGCATTTTAATCTGACTATGAATTGTTTCCGCAAGCACAATAGAATTTGAATTTACTATTGCCGCAGCAGTTTCGTCACAACTAGTTTCTATTCCTAAAATAATCATAAATATATTATATAATATGATTAATGTTTTTTAACAGTTTAAAATGATGTACATATAAATAATGAATAATAAAAAAGCAAAACATATAAAAATAGGCACAAGAGGAAGTCCTCTTGCACTCTGGCAAGCTCAACAAGTTTTAAATAAAATAGAAAATAGTAAAATAATAAAAATCAAGACTACGGCAGATATTATGGCAAATAAACCTCTATCTGAAATTGGTGGGAAGGGCCTATTTACAAGGGAGCTAGACAAAGCTTTACTTAACAATAAAATAGACATTGCCGTACACTCTCTAAAAGATATTCCTACAAATTTGCCAAAAAAAATTGGATTAACTTGTATTTTGGCTAGAGGAAAAGATCAAGATATATTAATTCCTGCCAAAAAAGAATGGGATATTTTATCTCTTCCTAAAAATAGTGTAATTGGAACGTCAAGCCCAAGAAGAACAGCACAATTAAAAATAATAAGACCAGATATTACTATTATACCTATAAGAGGTAATATTCATTCTCGATTAAAACAAGTAAATGATAAAAATATTCATGGAATAATTTTAGCACTTACTGGTATAAAAAGATTAAACATTAAAACTAATTATTCTATTTTAAAAAACACGTCTTTCTTGCCTTCTGCTGGCCAAGGAATAATTGCTACTACATATATGAAAAAAAATACTAAAATAAAGAATTTATTAAAAAAACACGAAAACTTTCAAACTTTACAGCAAGCAATAGCTGAAAGATCCGTATTAGAGGTGCTAAATGGTGATTGCGATTCAGCAATAGCAGTAAATTCAAAAATTCTAGGAAAAAATATTTATATTACTTCTAACGTATATTCATTAAACGGAAAAAACATGGTTCAGAGTTTATTAAAAGGCAGTATTATTGATGCAAAAATATTAGGAAAAAAATTAGGAGAAAAACTTATTAAAAATGGTGCATTAGAAATCTTAAAAAATGATAAACAATAAAGAGAAATCCACAGTACTTATTTTAAGACAAAAAGAAAGAGCTTTACCGCTTCAAAATCTTTTGATGAAGAAGGGGTATAAAGTAATCATCGAACCAATTTTTAATATTAAACCTTTACCATTTAAAAATATAAATTTTAAAGACTTTTGTGCAATTATGATTACTAGTGCAAATACTATACAAGTACTAGCAAAACATAATAGTTTTGATGAATTCAAAAAAATTAAAACTTTTTGTGTAGGAAAAGTTACGCAGAAAATAGCAAAAAATAAAGGTTTTAATTGCATTAATAATAAAGCTCATTCAGCTATAACGTTAGAAAAAGAAATTATTAAAGCAATAAAACCTTCTAGTAAAAAAATATTAATATTAGGTGGGGAAAAATTAGCATACAATCCAAGTTCAAACTTTATTAAGGCAAAACTACAATCAGAAAGAATAATAGTTTATAAAACATTAGCCAAAAATAGCCTCTCTAACAAATGTATTAAAGCCATAAATAATAAAACTGTTAATAATATAATTATTTATTCCCCAGAAACAGCTAAAACTTTTATTACTCTGAGTATAAAATACAACCTTAATACAATTAAATTTATCTGTTTGGGAAACAATACTAAAAAAGTACTTAATGGAAAAAATTGGAAAAAAGTTCAGGTTATAAAAAACACAGATTTAAAAAACTTTGCTAACGCGATAATAGAGTACTAATATATAAATAATATTCAATATTTATTAATTAGGATAATTTATGGCCAAAAATAATATAAATCATAATGCTTTAAAACTTATTAAAGAAGTAGGCGGAGCTAAAGTTATACAAAACTTCATAATATCCAAAGGCCATAATATCAAAATAGACTCTATTTATAAATGGAAAAATAATGGCATACCTCATAGGTATAGATCATTAATTAACGAGCTTAAAGTATTAAATCAGAATAATAAAAATCTAGAATCAACAATAAAAAGCTCTGACGCTATAATAGAAAGAAAATACAACTATAAAAATTTCAATTCTATTTTAGTAAAAATTTTTCTAATAATTATAATTATTACAATGATATTAATCTATAATAACTACAAAAATAATCATAAAAATCTTAATATAGAAATTTCTATTCTAAAAAAAGAACTTTCTATTTTAAAAAGTAATAATTATGATAAGGATTTAGAAAATTTAAATTATCAACTTGGAACAAACGCTAATATAAGCGCGGAAAATGAAAAAAATATTAAAGAACTTTTAAGTTTATATACTCTCCATGAAAAACAATTTAAAGAAATAGGAAATAATACTAAAAATAATTATAATGAAAAAAATATAAATAGTAATACCAACTATATCAATACACTCTTTTATCTATTTTGGATTAAAGAAAGTTTATACCTAAATTTAAATAAAATAGAAAAATTACCTTCTATTTTAGAATTCCTAAATTCATACAAACTTCCAATAGAAATTAAAAATTCCGTCGTTATTTTAGAAAACATGAGCAAATTGCAGATATTAAGTAACAATGAAATTATTTTTAGAATAGAAAAAATACTATTAAAAAGTGATAATATAAAAAACACAGATGATGCTAATTCTAATACTTCATTTATAGGAAAAATTAAAGAATTAATAAAAATTACTAAAATCAAAAATCATAATAAGACACCCCTAATAAACAAAATAAATAAGAGCCTTATTAATAAAAATTATATATATACAATTAATTTAATGAGAAATATTAATATTACTTCATCACAAGAAGAGTTAGACATCCTAATCACAGAAATTAAAAATATTAATCAATTAAATGAAGCTTTAAATAAAATTATTATTTGGATGATTAATAAAGGATAAATATTGTTTAAATTTATTATTTTTTTTACTTTATGTTCAATCTTAGGTTTTTTAACTATTTGGTTAAAAAAAGAACCAGGGAATATATCTATTGAATGGCACGGTTGGCTCATAGAAACTTCTATGCCCATTTTAATTATAGGATCAATTATAATATTTTTACTGTTAACTTTTATTTATATTGCAAGCAAAAGATTATTGTACTTACCTAAAAATATCCATCAAGCAATTACGAAAAAGAAAATTAATAAAGCCACAATTGCTTTGAATAACGCCTTCTCCGCAAAAAGTATGAATGAAATAGAATTGGCTAAACAATTCTCTAATAAAGCAAAAAAATTAAATAATACTCCACTAAAATTATTATTAGATATGAATATAAGAGAATATTACAATGATGATAATAAAAATATTTTAACAAATATGTTACTGCATTCGGAGACTAAGCTTTTATCCATAAAAAAACTCACCAATATATATATTAAAGAAAATAATATATCTAAGGCAATAGAAACTATTAAATTAACTCCAAAATCTAATAAAACTCCTAATTGGTTTTTTTATAAATTTTTACAATTAAATATCATAGATAATAATTGGAAAAATGTTTTTGAAACTTTAAACCATATTTCTAAATATACAGATATTTCATCAAAAGATTATAAAATACTGCAAGGAAACATTTATCTTGCAAAAGCAATTAATTTAAAAAATAGAAACCATAAAGCTGAATCGTTAGAGAATGTAAATCAATCATTAAAGTATATACCTTCATTTTCGTCTGCAATAGTTTTAAAAGCTAATTTACTACATAATAAAAATCCTAGGCTATGCATGGATTTCTTAAAATCATCTTGGAAACACTTTTCTCACCCTGATTTAGCTAACTTTATTTGCGAAATTAATTATAATAAAACTAATGCTTCTATATTAAAAATTATTAAAGAAATAATTAAATCAGGCAATAATAACTATAATAATAATTTACTTCTTGCTAAGGGCGCAATTAAAGCTAATTCATGGACTACAGCTAGAGAAGCTATAAATAATATTCCAAAAGAAAATTGGACAAAAAATATATATATAATGATGGCTAATCTTGAAAAAAAAGAAAATGGAAATTTAAAAATATATAATGAATGGATAAAAAAGGCTGAAGAAGCAAATTTAGATTTCATATGGGGGTGCATAAAATGTTCCCATATAGATAAAGAATGGAAAATCTTATGTCCAAAATGTTTTAGTCTCAATTCAATAAAATGGCAACAATTTATAGATGACAAAACTTTATCAAAAATAAAGACTATATCTCAAAAAAATGATGAAATTATTATTGATGAATATGATAAAAACAAAGAAAACGCAGCAAGAGGTATTTTAGGAGAACTAGATAAAGGAATAAATAATTAAAATGAAATTCCTAATTAAAATAATCATAATTATGCTTATATTTTTGCCATCACGTTTATTAAGTGCTGATAAAGCAGATATGATTTTAATTGAAAAATCACAAAGGTCCTTAAAATTAATTAAAAATGGAAATATCATAAAAACCTATCCAATTAACCTAGGTTTTGACCCTATAGGACATAAATTTTATGAAGGAGATGGAAAAACACCTGAAGGACTTTACTATATAAGTCAAAAAGTTATTAATAGTGCCTTTTATATATCTTTTAAAATATCATATCCGAATAAATGGGATAAAATTAATGCAAAAGAAATTAACAAAAATCCAGGAGGGTATATTATGATTCATGGTCACCCCAAAAATAGTAAAAAATTTACTAAAGATTGGACAAATGGTTGTATAGCATTATCAAACAAAAATATTAATGAATTAAGCAAAAGAATAAATATAAAAACTCCGGTCTTAATCTTAAAATAATTAAATATTATGGCACAAATAACATTTCTTTATTTTTAAAAGATTTAAGTTCTATCGCATTTAGAGAAGGATCTAAAATAAATAAAGTTGCTTGCTCTCCTGTTTCACCTTTAAACCTAATATATGGTTTAATTAAAAAATTAGTTTTATATGAGATTAATTTATCTTTGATTTGATGCCAATCTTTCCAACCCATAACTAAACCGAAATGTCTTACAGGCACATTTTTCCCATCTACCTTGTTTTTTATTCCATTATTATCTAGTTTCTTAATAGATAAATGCGCCGTAATCTGATGTCCAAAAAAATTAAAATCTATCCATTTTTCAGAAGACCGTCCTATTTTACACCCCAAAATATTAGTATAAAAATCTTTAGTATTATTTAAATCATCAACAGGAAAAGCTAGATGGAATAAAGGCTTATCTTTTAAATGCACAAAAGCCCCTTTCTATAATTTATAAATTAAAAATTATATATCAATATTTTCTACTTCTAAAGCCTTGTCTTGAATAAATTTTCTTCTTGGCTCTACTTCCTCTCCCATTAAAGTAGAAAAAACATTATCAGCTTCTGCCGCATCATCCACATTAACTTTAAGTACAGTTCTTGCATCAGGATCTAATGTTGTTTCCCACAGTTGATCAGGATTCATCTCTCCCAAACCTTTATATCGTTGAATAGCTAAACCTTTCCTACCTAATTCAATAGCTTTTAGATACAGATCTGAAGGGCCTCCAATGTTAAAAACCTCTTCGTCATATTTTAAAACTGCTCCATTAAAATAGGTGTCCTGTAATTCAGAAGCAAATTTATCCAATTTACGCGCATCACTAGAATTTAAAATATTTAAATCTATTATATACTCTGAAATAACACCTCTTCTATCATGTTTAAAAATATATTTTTTTTCCTCAGAATTATATAATCCAGACCAACCATCCTCTCCTGGTTTGGCAAACTTATTTAAAGCTTTAGAAACAAATTCCACAACCACCTTAGCTTTTTCAATATCATCCAATAAACTGGGGTTTAATGCACCACTTATAGCTAATCGCTCTATTAAATTTAAATCTATTTTCTTTGAAAGTTCATTTATTGAAAGAAATTGTAATTTAGCGTCCAATATTACAGCCTTTAAATCTTTTCCTGTTCGGCTATCTCCAGCATGATTATTTAAAATAGAATCGTTTACTAATTGATTAATCAAATAATCATCTAAGCTATCTTCATCTTTTAGATACACTTCACTGGTTCCTTTTTTAACTTTAAATAAAGGTGGTTGAGCAATATATAAATGTCCTGCATCAACTAATTCTTTCATATGTCTATAAAAAAAAGTTAAAATTAAAGTCCTAATATGTGAACCATCTACATCTGCATCTGTCATAATTATAATTTTATTATATCTTAACTTATCAATATCAAAATCATCATGAATGCCTGTTCCTAAAGCAGAAATCATTATACCTATCTCATTAGAACTAAGTATTCTTGCTCTTCCTGCTCTTTCTACATTTAAAATTTTTCCCCTTAAAGGAAGAACTGCTTGTGTTTCTCTAGATCTACCTTGTTTTGCAGAACCTCCAGCTGAATCACCCTCAACTAAAAATAATTCTGACTTTTCTGGATCTTTTTCCTGACAATCAGCGAGCTTTCCTGGAAGACTAGCAAATTCTAATGCACCTTTTCTCCTTGAAAGTTCCCTGGCTTTTCTAGCTGCTTCCCTTGCAGAAGAAGCGTCTATAATTTTTTGAATTATTATTTTTGCTTCTGATGGGTTTTCTTCAAGCCAATTCATTAAATGTTCTCCTACCAACCCTTCTACAACAGGACGAACCTCAGAAGAAACCAATTTATCTTTAGTTTGTGAAGAAAATTTTGGATCAGGAACTTTAACAGATAGAACAGCTGTAACTCCTTCCCGCATATCATCACCGCTTAAACTTATTTTATTTTTTTTTCCTATAGGATTTGCTTGAGAGTATTTTGTAATTGCTCTAGTAAGAGCACCTCTAAAGCCTGCTAAATGAGCTCCTCCATCTCTTTGTGGGATATTATTTGTAAAACAAAGCACATTTTCATAATAACTATCATTCCAGCCTAATGCTAATTCCACTTCTATATCATTTTTAGTACCTTTTATATAAATAATATTCTCGTGAATAGATGATTTTGATCTATCTAAGTACTCTACAAAAGATTTAACTCCTCCTTCATAATACAAATTCACATTTCTTTTTTCTGCTTTTCTATTATCAATTATATTTATTTTTAAACTTGAATTTAAAAAAGCTAGCTCTCTAAACCTTTTTTCTAAAATAGAAAAGTCAAAATCAGTAGAAGCAAAAACTTTATCTGAAGGAAAAAATTTTATATGCGTTCCTGATTCATTCTCTGATTTTCCAATTTCTTTAAGAGGTTCTTCAGCGTCTCCATCAATAAAATTCATAAAAAACTCTTGATTATTTCTATATATTATTAACTCTAATTTTTCAGACAAAGCATTTACAACACTTATTCCTACTCCATGCAAGCCACCAGAGACCTTATAACTATTTTCATCAAACTTTCCTCCTGCATGCAATTTTGTCATTATAACTTCAGCAGCAGACACTCCCTCTTCTGGATGAATTCCTGTTGGTATGCCTCTTCCATTATCATGCACTGAAACTGAGCCGTCTGAATTTAAAATAATATCTATATTATCACAATGTCCAGCTAAAGCTTCATCTATAGAGTTATCTACTACCTCAAAAACCATATGATGCAAACCTGTTCCATCATCTGTATCACCAATATACATACCTGGTCTTTTTCGAACTGCATCTAACCCTTTTAGTACTTTAATAGAATCTTCATCATAATTAATATTACTTTTTACTTCTGCTTCTAAGGCCATGGAAATTCCCCTACTATTATAGTTTCATTATATATGAATTTTTATTAAAAGTCATAAAATCCATTTCATTAATTCCTGTCATGAAAACTTGAATTTTTAAGCTCTCTATCTCTAATGATAATGCCTTTTTCTTATCCAAATCTAAGTGAGCGAATACTTCGTCAAGCAACAAAATAGGTGAAGAAAATAAATATTTTTTATACGCCTTACATACTGAAAGTATTATTGAAATCAAAATAGACTTTTGTTCTCCTGTAGAACATTTCGAA
>Ga0163108_10003231_pt1 | contig 11619 bp, 10 predicted proteins | sample Fk1155metaG_FD_109644 | JGI IMG/M metagenome (GOLD analysis project Ga0163108, IMG submission 109644) | Marine microbial communities from the Central Pacific Ocean - Fk160115 155m metaG | ecosystem: Environmental > Aquatic > Marine > Oceanic > Photic zone | place: The Central Pacific Ocean...
GCAAATAAATTGATATTTTTATATAAAATTATTTCATAATTGACACGAAAATTAATTATGTCATACTCCCCAAAACTAAAATGATTAAACAAAATATAAAAAATAATTCCATTAAACCAATTGCTGATTCAGATAAATGGTACATAATTGATGCAAAGGACAAAATTTTAGGAAGATTATCTACCTTTTTAGCTACCAGATTAATGGGAAAGCATAAAACCACCTATTCTGATAATAAATGCATAAGAGATAAAATTGTGGTAATAAATGCAAAAGAAATAATTCTAACAGGAAAAAAAATATATAAAAAGAAATATTGGCATACCGGTTATCCTGGCGGAATTAAAAGCAAAACTTATAAAGAATTGTTAAATAGTAAAAATTCGACCTTAGTTTTAAAAGATGCAGTTAGAAGGATGTTAAAAAACGGACCGATTTCAAGAAAACAATTGAAAAATTTGTATATTTATTCAAGCGATAAACATCCGCATAGCGCAAACAATCCTTTAGTTTTAAATTTTAATAATTAAAAATGACTAATTCTGATTTACAAACAACTGAGAAGAGTGTAAAGAAAATAAAAAACAACCTATATGCAACTGGAAAAAGAAAGAATTCTGTAGCTAGAGTCTGGTTAATACCTAATGGAAAAGGAGAAATTAAAGTAAATAGTAAAGATTTAAGTAAATATTTTTCAAGGCCACTTCTTAATATGCTTGTTAAAAAACCTTTTGAAACTATAAGTAATAATAATTTTAATGTAAATGTTTCTGTAAAAGGTGGCGGTTTGTCAGGACAAGCAAGTGCAATTAAATTAGCAATATCAAGAGCATTAATTAACTATGACCCAAAATTTAGAATAGATTTAAAGAAAGAAGGTCTACTTACAAGAGATAGTAGGGTTGTAGAAAGAAAAAAATATGGAAGAAAAAAAGCAAGAAAAAGTTTCCAATTCTCAAAACGATAAAATATTCCTTATATTTTTTTAAAATAAGCTTATATCTGAATAAATTTTAGAAATTTAGATTGTTAAAATGAAATTTAGAATAAACACAGCTATTTTAGGTTCTACAGGTTATACTGGAATTGAACTTATTAGATTATTAAGTTTTCATAAAAAAGTTGAGATTAAGTATTTAATTTCAAAATCAAGTTATGGAAAAAAGATATCAGATTTTTATCCAGGTCTAAATTTTAAAAATTATCCAAAACTAATAAAATTTGCTCAAGTAGATTGGAAAGAAATAGATGTTATTTTCTTATGTCTTCCATCAGGAGAAAGTAAAAAAATAATCACAAAAATACCAAAGAACATATGTGTAATTGATTTATCTAATGATTTTAGAGTTGATGCTTTAAATAAAAGAAAAGGTGGGTGGTTATATGGTTTAGCAGAACATACAGACATAATGGAGTCAGATACGAGAATATCTAATCCTGGTTGTTATGCAACTTCAATATTAGCTCCCTTAATACCATTAATAAAAGGAAAATATGTTCAAACAAATGATATAATTATAGATTCTAAGTCTGGCATTTCAGGTGCTGGAAGAAAAAGTGTAACTGAAAATCTTTTTAGTGAAGTTAATAATTCTATAAAACCGTATAAAATTGCTGAACATAAACATATTGCTGAAATTGAAAGATGTATATCAATTAATCATGATAGACAAAATATTAGTATTAGTTTTACACCACATGTTATTCCAATTAACAGAGGTATTTCATCAAATATTTACATTAAGTTACAAAAAGGAAAAAATATAAAAAACATAAGGAATTTTTTTGAAAAAAATAAGTATTCTTTTTTAAAAATCCTAAAATTAAACCAAATTCCAACTATAAAAGACGTTATTGGCACAAATTATTGTTTTTTTAATGTTTTTCCAGATAGGATAAAAGGAAGAATAATAATAATCTCAGTTATAGATAATTTAATTAAAGGGGCCGCTGGTCAAGCAATACAAAACATGAATTTAAGATACAAATTTAAGGAAGATGAAGGTTTAGATTTTAATACTATATTTCCATAGATATAATAAAATCATATATTTAAAGACTAATATTAATTTAATATATTAATATAAACAATGCTATTAAAATACAAAAAGTTTATACCCAAAATTGAAAAAAATGTGTTTATAGCCCCTGGCTCTTATATTGCAGGCAATGTAAATATTGGATCAAAATCTAATATTTGGTTTAATGTAGTAATTAGAGGTGATGTTGAAAAGATTAAAATTGGTTCTAACACGAATATACAAGATTTAACTATGGTTCACTGCACTACAAATGGACATGGAACTCAAATCGGTTCTAATGTTACCATAGGGCATAATTGTGTTATTCATGATTGTAAAATTGAAGATAATTCTTTGATTGGCATGTCTTCAACTGTTTTAGATGGGGCTCATGTAAAGAGAAGCTCTATGTTGGCTGCCGGATCGCTATTAACACAAGGAAAAATTATTGAAACAGGAGAATTATGGGCAGGAAAACCTGCAAAATTTTTGAGAAAACTAACTAATGAAGAAAAAAAATTTATTAAAAAATCAGCGGTTAGATATTATTTATTATCACAAGATTACCTTGCAAATTTAAGAAAAAATAATTAACTAATTCTTATGCGATTTTTAAAAATATTAGTATTAAGTTCAACATTTTTGTTTACAAATTGTTCTTTAATTAATGATAAATTTCTTTCCAAATCCAATGATAAAGGTAAAAAAGAACATGAAATAGTCAAAGATGAAAACAACAAATCCCAAGAAGAAGAAATAGTAGCGGAAAGAGTTTATATTGAAGATAATGAAGAAAAAAAAGATTTGCAAATAAAAGAAGGTTTAAGAGGAGATACAGAATTTGAAGACAATGCGGAATATCCGAATCTAGCAAATGTTCCAGAACGACCTGATCCAGCAATATCATTAGAAGAGCAAAAAAATATAGTAAAGAATTTAGAGAATAATTCCCAGTTAGAAGCCATGCCACCAGAATCTGTTATTGAAGGAAAGGTTCCAAATTTAGAGACAAGTTTTAATGATGAAGGTACTAAAAAGAGTAAAAGAAAATATAAAAGTATGGATACATATGAAACTAATGCTTCAATAAGAGAAATACAATTATCAAAATTAAATGAAATTAAAAGTTTTAAACCTGCTCCAAAAGGTTTAGAAAGTCAAAATATGGATGAGCAAGAAGAAGAACTTCATAATTTAGCAAGAGGACTAAAAGATATTAAAACCACTGATGAAATTAATAAATTTGAAAAAAAAATTAAGAAGAATGATTTATATTACACACCAAAAGATATTGAAGAAATTTTAGGGTTAAAAATAAGTAAGATTCAAAAAGAAAAAGAATTACAAAATGAAGTAATAGCAAAAGAAAATAAAGTTGAAAAAAAACAAGTTGCTGAAGAAAGCACAAATATTGAGAAAAAAGCTGAAATAAACGGAGTACCAGTTGCAAGAGTTACTTTTAATCACGGTTCAAGCCAATTATCTAATGAAGATTTAAATAAAATAAAGGATGTTGCCAATCTATTTATTCAAAATGAAGGAAAAAAGATTGTTATTGTGGGCCATGCCAGTAGCAGAACTAATCATGATATGGATTTGACAAAGCATGCATTAGTTAATTTTAATATCTCACTTGAAAGAGCAAGAAAAGTTATGAGTGAGTTTTCTACGATAGGAATGAATTCGCAAAAAATAGAATTAGTTGCCATGTCTGATGCAAATCCACTATATGCTGAAATTATGCCAAGTTTAGAAGCAGCAAATAGAAGAGCAGAAATTTTTATTCAATATTAAATTTCATTAAATGAAAAAAAATCTGAATATTGTTATTGCAGGTCTTGGAGCTGTAGGTTCCGCTACTATTAAACTAATTGAAAAAAACAAAGGTATTTTTTCAGTTAAATCTGGTTTAGATATAAAAATACTTGGAATTTTTGCTAAAAATAAATCAAAAAAAAGAACTTTTAATAAAAACAAATATAAATGGTTTGATAATCCTATAAAAATGATAAAACAAAATGATGTTGATGCTGTAGTGGAGCTAATAGGAGGAGAAAAAGGTATTGCAAAAAAAATTTGTTATCAAACTCTTAAAAGTAAAAAAAATTTAATTACAGCTAACAAGGCTCTTTTAGCACATGAAGGATACAAAATGGCAAAAATAGCAGAAGAAAATAATGTCAAAATTGGTTTTGAAGCATCTGTAGCTGGTGGCATACCTATAATATCAACATTAAAAAGAAGTTTTAAAGGAATAAAAATAAATAAAATCACAGGAATCTTAAATGGAACTTCTAACTTTATTTTAACTAATATGCTTGAAGAAAAGAACGAATTTAAAACATCTTTAAAAAAAGCGCAAAGACTTGGTTATGCGGAACGACAACCAGAAAATGATTTAAATGGCTTGGATACACTCCATAAAATATTAATTTTATCAGGAATAGCATTTAATAAGCAAATTGATTTAAATAAAGTTGTATATTCAGGAATTGATAATCTTACTAAAGCAGATGTTTTTTTTGCAGATCGATTAGGATTTAAAATAAAACTTTTAGGTATTGGCTGCTTTGAAAATAATAAAATAAAATTAATAGTGGCACCTTTTTTAATCTCAAAAAAAAAAGAATTATCAAATGTTAATAATAATTTAAATGCAATAATTATTAACGCTAATAAAAATAATAAAACTATCCTTATCGGAGAGGGAGCCGGAGGTGATCCTACATCTATTTCAGTTGTGTCGGATCTAGTAAATCTAAAAAACAATAATGAAAATGAATTTATGTATGGAAATACTTATAAAAGATTAAAAAGAATAAATCCTTCAAATTATTTTTTAAATAATAATTCTTTTTTTATAAGAGCTAAAATTTATGACAAGCCAGGAGCCATTGCTGCCATTTCGACAATTTTAAAAAATTTTAGCATTTCTATAAAATCTTTATTTCAAGAACAAACAAATAAAAAATTTTTTAATATAGTAATACTCACACATAAATGTAAAAAAAAATCAATGGACTCAGCTACTGTTAAATTAAATGCATGTCATTTTGTTAAAGAAAAAACAATAATTATGCAGGTTTTACATGTATAAAATAATTATGTAAAATCTTTGAGTGGAAAAAAAAAGTTTATTTCATTATAAATTAAAAATATTAAAAGTATCACAATTAGCGGCAATTGCTGTATACGATTATATTGGAAAAAAAGACGAAGTTTCTGCAGATAAAGCTGCTGTAGAATCTATGAGATCTGAATTAAACAAATTAGATTTTAGAGGGACTATTGTTATTGGTGAAGGTGAAAGGGACAAAGCGCCAATGCTATTTATTGGTGAAAAAGTTGGAACTAATAGAAGCAATGTACAATTTGATATTGCACTAGACCCATTAGAAGGGACAAAATTGACTGCTAATAATCAAAAAAATGCATTAACTGTTATTGCTATAGGAGATAAAAACAGTTTTTTAAATGCTCCAGATGTATATATGGAAAAAATTGCTGTAGGACCAGGTTTTCCAAAAAATTTATTAGACCTTGATAATCCATTAGAAGATACATTGGAAAAATTAGCATTTTATAAAAAAAAGAAAATTAAAGACCTTGTAGTTTGTTTTCTAGATAGACCGAGACATAAAAATATATTTAATGTGGTAAAAAAAAAGAAATGTAAAAAACTTTTAATACCCGATGGTGATATATTTGGCGCAATTTCTACATCTGTTAAAAAATTTAACATTGATTTGTATGTAGGTGTAGGAGGAGCACCCGAAGGAGTCTTGGCTGCATCAGCATTAAAATGTTTAAATGGCCAAATGCAATGTAGATTAATTTTTAGTAATAATGAACAAAGAAAAAGAGCAATGAGTATGGGTATAAAGAATTTAAAGAAAAAATATCAAATAGAAGATTTAATAAAAAAAGATTCAATATTTGTTGCGACAGGGGTTACTGATGGATATCTTTTAAATGGTATAAAAAAAGAAAAAGATATATTTTCAACTCACTCTTTAATTATTTCTACAAAAAATAAAAAAATAAATTTTAAAAAGAACAAATTTAAAATATAAAAAAAATCATTACGATATGAGAAATTCTCTACTAGGAAAAAATTGGATTAAAAAAGAATTAGATTCAAGATTCATATTAAATATATCTCAGAAATATTTTTTATCCAAGATTGCTTCAAATTTATTGTCTACAAGAACAAGTAAAATAACTGAAATTAAAAATTTTTTAGAACCTACCTTGGACTTTTGTATGCCAGACCCTTTAATTTTTAATGATATGGAGAAAGCAGGGAATAGAATTTTAAAAGCCATTAAGAATAAAGAGAAAATCGCAGTTATAGGTGATTACGATGTAGATGGATTAACATCTACTGTTTTATTAAAGAAATACTTAAAAAATTTTAACATTGACGTTTTTACTTATATCCCAGACAGAATTACTGAAGGTTATGGCCCAAATAAAAAAGCTATAGATATAATTAAATCTAAAAAAAATACATTATTAATTATGTTAGATTGTGGAACAAACTACCACGAAGTAATTTCATATGTACTTAAGAATAAAATAGATTTAATAATTATTGATCATCACAAATCAAATGAAAAACATAGCAATGAAATAATTATAATAAATCCGAATATAGTTTTTGATGATTCAGGATATAATTTTTTGTGTACCGCTGGTTTAGTATTTATTTTTTTAAGCTATCTAGAAAAACTTGTTAAAAAATCAAATATTTCAGATCAAAAATCAGAAAATCTTATGACTTTTTTAGATTTAGTAGCTCTTGCAACTGTTTGCGACGTTGTTCCATTGATTGATATTAATAGGGCTTTTGTTTATCAAGGTCTAAAAATTTTTTCTAAACGTTCTAATTTAGGTCTTAAAACTTTATCTGACGAAAACCAACTTAGTAAAAAACCTGACGAAGAGGATTTAGGTTTTTTTTTTGGGCCTAGAATCAACGCAGGTGGACGCGTTGGCAAATCTGATATAGGTGAGAAATTATTAAGCTCTAATAATGAAGATAGTGCTGAAATATTAGCAAAACAACTAAACACATTAAATTACCAAAGAAAATTGATTGAAGATAATGTGTACGAAGAGTCAGTTAAAAAAATTATTGAAGATAAAAGATTTAAATATAATTCATTATTTATTTTTAATGAAAATTGGCATGAAGGCGTCTTGGGAATAGTTGCTAGTAGATTAAAAGAAAAATTTAATAAACCTGTAATTATACTTACAAAAAATAAACAAATATTTAAAGGTTCATGTAGATCAATTCCAGGTATAGATTTAGGAGTTTTTATATTAAAAGCAAAAAAAAAAGAAATTATTATAAACGGAGGAGGACATGAGATGGCTGCTGGATTATCTATAAAAAGAGAAAATTTAAAGTTATTTTCAGATTTTTTTGAGGATTTTGTAAACAATAATAAAGATATATCGAAAGAACATAACAAAAATTTATTTTTTGATGAAACAATATCATTAAATGCTATAAATGATGAATTGATTGAAACAATAGATAGCATCGGCCCTTATGGTCTAGGTAATCCAAAGCCAAGATTTTTATTTAATAATGTTAAAATTATAAAACCTGTTTTAGTCGGAGAAACAAAGAAACATTTATCTTTTTTTGTTAGCGATGGAATAAAAACTATAAAAGCAATTATTTTTTACGGATTAGATAATGCTTTAGGCAAGAGTATTCTAAGCAATTATAAAAAAGAATTTTTTTCATTTATCGGGTTTGTAAAAAAGTCTGTCTGGAAAAACAAAGTTTATTTTGAAACGATTATTGAGGATGGAATTCTATCAAATGATAGAATATAGTTTTTTTATATTATGAGAATAGTAATTTTAGATATTTACCCTAATAAACCTTACCGTATTTCAAAAGATAACAATGGTGGTTATGGGTCTTCTAACAAATATGGATCAAATATAGTTGGAAAAGCTATAAACTGGTTTATAAAAAAGAATGTTGATTGGCCCCCGTTATCTTCTGTTCACGTTTTAGGTATTTTAAGATCAAAAGGTCATGAAGTTTTTTATAAAAGAGAATTACCTGATATTTTAGATGAGTACGATTTATTTGTTATTCCCTCATCTATTGTTTGTCACGAATCAGAGATTGATCTTATAAGAAAAATTAAAAGTTTAAATAAAAAAATTGCTGTTATAGGACCTTTTGCGAGTTCTAATCCTAATCTATATATAAAAGAAGGTGTTATTGTTATTAAAGGCGAACCCGAAATGTTTTTCTTTAATGAAGATATTAATTTAAAAAAAATTCAAAACCTAAAAGGCATCATTGACAATTTTCCTTTATCTCCTTTAGATGATTTACCCTTACCTGCGTGGGATATTATTTATAAAAGTTATCCTTCCATGTTTTCTTTGTTAAGAAATAAACAAAAAATGATTCCTCTTTTAGCTACACGAGGTTGCCCATATTCATGTAGATTTTATTGTACATATCCTTTGCAACAAGGAATAAAAGTCAGACAAAGGAAACCTTCATTAATTTTAAAAGAAATGAAACATTGGAAATCTACTTTAGGCGTTAATTTTTTTATTTTTAGAGATCCTGTATTTTCTATAAATAAAAAACATACTTTTGAATTTTGTGAAACATTAATTAATTCTAATGAAAAGTTTCAATTTGTAGTTGAGACTCATTTAAATAATTTAGATATAGGGTTAGTAAAAAAACTGAAAGCTGCGGGCATGGTTATGGTTAAAGTAGGCGTTGAGTCAGCAATGAAAGATGTTAAGAAAGATGCCAATAGATTTTCAATTGATGAAGATGACACGTTTAAAAAAATTAAAGAAATTGAATCTTTGAACGTACATGTAACAACTATGTTTATTTTAGGTTATCCAAAAGATACAATCGAAACTTGTAAAGCTACAATTGAATATGCAAAGCAAATTAACAGCATTGTTACGCAATTTACTGTATTTACCCCTTATCCTGGCACCCCGGCTTATAATGATTATAAAAAAAAGATACTAACTAATAAATATGAAGATTTTACAATGTACGACTTAATTTTTAGACATAATAATTTATCAAAAGAAGATATTGAACAACTTAAGAATGAAGCTTATCAAAAATGTTATTTAAATCCAAAATGGATAACAAAATATATAAAGGCTAGGAGTTCTTTACCTCATTAATTTTAAAGGATTTCTTTTATTATATTCAGCATACAAAATAAGAAAAAACAATAGAGCAAAAGAGCACAAACCCGAATGTGTGTCTTGAACACAAAGAAAAATAAATAATAACATAAATTTAGTAAAAAAATTCTTATTTTCATTTTCAAAAAACTTTATTTTTATAACTAAGAAATAGTAAACGGGTATGATAAGAAAAAAATCGTAAATCATTAATCTGGGATATAATAAAAAAATTGTTAGCAAACCAAAGGATAATAATGTTAAATTTTGATCAAGATCTCTTGTGTTTCTATATTTAGGATTGTATATAAAAAATATTGAACAAAAGATAATTCCTGTAATTGTAAAATAAAAAAAATTAGATACCCAAGCTTTTGGATAAATATCAATATCAAAAAAACTTCCAATCTTCCAAATAACTGAAGCGAAAGCTTGAGTTATATCACTTCCAATCCAAGGGTTATAAGAGTTTCTTGCAGTTTGTATTTCTAATAATTCTAACCATGATTGAAATAATTCAGGATTATTAATGTAAGAAATAAAGTTAATTAATATTAATAAACTGATAAAAATAAAAATAGATTTTAAATATTTTATTCCATAAATAAATACAGGTAAAAAATAAAAAAGAAGAAAATAAAATTTAAAAAGGGTCGTTAGAAAAATTAAGAAATTAAAGGTTAATATTTTTTTTTTAAATAAACAAATTATACCTAAACTTACAATACTGTATAAAATAATCGCAATATTCCCAACAACGGTTCCACCTAAACCCAATGAAAAATTAAATCCAAAAAAATACATAAATGGATATAAATATTTAATTTTTCCTAGAGGAAATAATTTATATGAATAATAAAATAGTAAAATATAAGATAATACTTGTAGAAATATGAAATATTTTACGAAAATTAACCAATCTATATTTCCAAAATTTTTAAAAATTAATAAGAAATGAGGAGGCAAAGAAGTTGTAGGTTGATCATAATAAGGAGGGTAAATTTCGTATGTGTTTTTTCCATTTAATGTTTCAATGAATGAATTATGTATTAATTTTAAGTCAAAAAAGTGCTCATGATTTCCAAAAATTATTTTTTCAAAAAAATAAGATGTATTTATAAAAATGATCCAAATAAATGAGATTAATAATAGAAAATTAAAAAATTTAAATATTTTATTTTTATTTCCTACAATTAATTCAAACATCTTTAAAAATTTTTTTTAAAATAAATGGCTTTATATAATTTATAAATATTTTTGACTTCCTAAGATTATCTTTTATTCTTTGCTCAAAAACGCTACTGCTTCTATCTGTAAAAATACTTTTTAATGTTCTAAATATTCTTTTTGGTCTAGTTATATAAGAAATTGCATATGAAAAAATTAAACCAATAATTCTATAAAAATATAACTCATGTCTTCCCATAAATTCATTATAAGAGATATCAGGGGGAGTTAATTTACCAGTCGATAATGTTGCTAAAGAATTAAAATAATCATCATTTAATTTAAGCTTTTTGTTTTTAAACAGAGAATCAAATAATTCTGTGCCTGGATAAGCTTGAAATGGAAATGTTGGAGATTCCTCACAACCCATAAGCATAAATTTTAATTGTTGCACCATTGTTTTGTAAAGCTCAATTCTTTTTTCATGAGGGAAACCAATAATTAAATTTGTTCTAACAGAAATACCTTGTTTCACTGCATATCTAATGGACTCTTCCATTTTATAAAGTTTTATTTTCTTTTTTATTAATTTTAATGTTTTTTCAGAACCACTTTCTGGAGCATAAACTAAATATTTTAAATTTGCTTTTGATAACGATTTAATTACTTCGAGATCAAGAGCTTCACTTCTTGTACCAGAAGGTAAACTCCATTCTATATTTATATTGTTTTTTTTAAGGGTTTTGCAGAATTCAATAATCCAATCTTTTTTTACTATAGCTGTCAGGTCATAAAGCTGTAAACCAGTAATTTTATATTTTTTTATATAAAATTTAATTTCATTAACAACATCATTGATTGGTCTTATGTAATATCTTCTTCCATACATGAGTGGGTTTGAACAAAACGTGCATTCATATGGGCAACCTCTTGACGCTAAAAATGGCATATTGCGACCTGAACCTGCACCGAAACTTGTAGCATTATCTAGGTAAGTGTTAACTGGAAAAACTTCCCAATCAGGCCAAGGAATTTTATCAACTTCTTTAATTCTTTCTCTATGTTTTGTTTGAACAAATTTTCCGTTCTTTAAATATGATAACCCTTTTATTTTATCTATACTTTTTTTTTCAAGCATATTCTTTGTAATTTCTGCCCATGTTTCTTCACCTTCTCCCATGGAAATATAATCTATTTCTTTGCAATCACGTAAACTAAATTCCGA
>Ga0163108_10003236_pt1 | contig 11612 bp, 11 predicted proteins | sample Fk1155metaG_FD_109644 | JGI IMG/M metagenome (GOLD analysis project Ga0163108, IMG submission 109644) | Marine microbial communities from the Central Pacific Ocean - Fk160115 155m metaG | ecosystem: Environmental > Aquatic > Marine > Oceanic > Photic zone | place: The Central Pacific Ocean...
GCATTACGAGATATTCCTAATATTGAATAATAATCTTTCACTTATCTAACCACTTGAAATAATTGAGGTTTTACATTAATATAAAAAAGCTATAATTGAATTATAAAACAATTTTATAATAAAAATGATTAAAAAATATACTTCAGTGCTGTTATTTGTAATTTTATTTGGTTGTTCGATAAATTCTGAACCACAATCCATTGATTCAAGTATAAATCCAGCTGATCTACATTCATGGCTACCTGCAGACGAAAAGGAATTAGAGCAGAGGCGTATTCTTCAAACTAAGTTTGATGATATTGGAAATAAAATAGAAAGCTTATTTCTAAAGCTTGATGTAATAAATTTAGATGAGATAGGAATGCGTGAAGGTGTGATTAAAGCTTTTCCTGATATCGATTCTATGGATAAGCACATATCCAGCATGATTGACAGAGAAAAAAAACGTATCGGGAGTTTGGGACAAAATATAGATAGCATAAAACTGGAAAATGAAAAATTTGGCAGGGAGCTTAAAAAATTAAGCGGAATTATCAAACCAGACCCTATTTTTTCATCAAAAAAATATAAAAATGCATTTAATCTATTTAAGAAGCGCAATTATGCAAAAAGTGCAAATTTATTTAGACAGTCACTTTTGGCAAACCCACCATATGAGTTAACTGATAACCTGCTATTTGGCTTAGGTATATCACAATATAGGTTAGGTAACATTTCAAAGGTTCCCGGCCCTTTATCTCGTCTGATTTCTCAATATCCTAATAGTGAAAAATGGCATATGTCTCATTTACTGCTCGCATTAGTACATTATAAGAATCGAGAATCAAGTCAGGCTCTTCATATTCTTGAGAAAGGATTAAAAAACAACCCTCCTTATTTTATTCAATTGATGTTTAAGAATTTGACTCAATTGATTGAGAAAGATTTATAATCCACTGATATATTTTGCTCAAAACTCTAGTTTAAAATAAATTATTACTAATTAGTAATATCAGTATTTCATAGGTAATTTCATGCTTTCTTTTAGAGATATCATAAAAAAAATAGAACAACATGAAGAATCAAATATTTTAATCTGTTCTTTAGAGTTAAAGCTTTTTTCATTTTTAAAAAAAAATTCTATGTCAGCTAACCAATTAGCAAATATAACTAAAAGTAAGGTTGAGGGTATAAAGGTTCTTTTAAATGCTTTAACAGCGATGGGTGCCTTAAAAGTTAATAAGGGTCTTTATAGAAATACCTCTATTACGTATAAATATTTTTGCGAATCAAGTCCCGATTTTAAGAAGGGTACAGTGATGCTTAAACTTGATAGTAGGGATGAATATAGCGATCTTTTACAAACTATCAAAAAGGGAAGATCTCTTAAAAAATTTGATGGCTCAGATGATCCTATTTTTAGAGCTCTTTTTACTTACGCTATGCATGAACGAAGTGATTTATATGCGAATAAAATAGCTACTTTGGTGACACAAAATAGAGTTGGGAAGCTGATTGACATAGGTGCAGGTTCAGGTTCCTATAGTGCAGCCATTTTAAAAAAAGATAATAATGCTACAGCAACATTAATGGATCGAGCAGCTGCAATTAAAGTTGCACGTGAGATACACAAAAAGAAATCTATTTACAAGCGTTTAAAATTTATAAATGGTGATTTGTTTTCTGATGAGTTTGGGTTTGGATATAATACAGTTTTTTTATCAAACATAGTTCATATATATAATATTTATGAGAATAAAGTTATTTTAAAAAAAATAAATAAGGCTCTTGTAAATGGCGGACGTGTTATTTTGTATGATTTCTTTTTAAAAGAATCAAGAACAGAACCTTATGAGGCGGCTTTATTTGCTGTTACAATGCTTCTATATACGAAAACTGGAAAATCATATACTTATAGCGAGGTCAGAGCATTGCTTAAAAAAACCGGTTTTGCTCGTATAAAAAAAATAGAAATTGGGCATGGATCAAGTATTATTGAAGCATTTAAAGTTTAGAGCAAGTCGTGTTCCATTTTTTTAAAACCATTACACAAAAAATCAATTGTTTTTGATAGGTTTTTAATAAATATATGATCCCGCTTGTATTTTTTTTCAGCTCTTTTGTTTTCTGATAGCTTGTTAATTTTTTTTGTTTCTTGGTTCCACTCCACGAATGTTATGTAATCATAACCTTGCATTAACTTCATTGTTGTTTCATCTTTTAGCAATTGTGAATAAAAGGATTCCATCTCTAAAACAAACTCTGGCCTTTTTGCTGATAACTCTTTGCTGATTAGATACTTATTATTAATTATTTCTAGTGAGTTTTTAACTTTATTAAACTTTTTTAATTGATGTTTTATTGAACCTTCAAGAAGTTTGTTTTTTTTTGGTTGTTTAATCGCTTTTAATAAATCGCTAACAATACAAATTTTATTTTCTTTGCAGTGTTTATTTAGGGCTTCTTTTAAGGTGATATTTATGGCCCCGGGTATATTGACTCCTCCCTCAGTGGCATTTATAGTAATGCTCTCTGAATTCATTTCTTTTTTAAACTGATGTTTGTATGTATCCATGGCCTTAGTTGTTTTTGAGTTTTGTTCAAATATATCTTTTGTTAAGGCCATAGAAGGGTTGTATTCAGTATATTTTTTATAATCAAGAATATCTATAGTACGATCAACTCCTATATTATCTTGACTTGATTGACTGTAAAAAGAATCCGTGCAATGCATGCGGTGACCTTCAAAAGACAAATCCTGCCCAACAAGAATAATCGGCTCACAACCCATATGTCGAGCTAAATGAAACGCTGCGTGAGCAACTGAAGATGTGTTTTCAATAACCCCTTTATAATCACTATGATCAGTTATCCATTTTGCAAGTCCTATGTTGCTTTCCATAATTATTTTTCTCGTATTAAACAAAGAACTTACAGGAAAGGGAATACACGGATCATAAATCAGCCATAAGTTATCAGGTATAAATTCAATGTTAAAAGATTTTATGGATTCATCATTTGAATCAATTGCTAAAACAAAATCAGGTTCGATTTTATTTTTCAACAATGGTTTCAGTGCGGTTGCTACTGCGATTACAATAATTTGATTTCTTGCACTTTTGATAAATCCTATGTTTTTATCAAGAGATGGACCTGCGGATACCAATATAACTGGTACTTGTGGAAAAATATTTTTTAATTGAAAAACTCCTGGACTCTCTATTATGTATTTCGCGTTAGCAAATATATTGTTATAAAACTTTTTTGAGTATGCAGATTGTGTGTCAATATCAAGCTTATATTTCTGATGTGCTTGCTGTATTTCTGTGATCAATAGTTGGTAGTAATTATTATCAAGTGCAACTACAGTTTTAAGGTTTATTGAAGTGTAGCCATGAATAGCTAAATTAGTACGATCCTCGTATAAAATTTGCTCAATTTTTTTTGGATCAATACCAACATAGATACTTACTGATGGATTGTTTAATACTTCAGAAAAATCATTTTGTGATAGTGCTATTTTTGCTATAGCTGGATTTTTTTCAAATACAATTATGCGATCTTGTGATGATATTCTTTTATGCAGGTCTATTACGTGATAACCTAATCCGCAGCCAATTATAATATAATTTGATATCTCATTAGAATAGTTCGAGTCTATAAATTGTTCTGCTTCTTGCAATGGATTGTATTTACTGTGAAGAAACTTATTCTTTCCGTCAGGGAAAACTCTTGATAATGTGGAAACGCCCGTCTTTGCCTTGCTTACCTTATATTGGCCATCATTCCGAGTTTTTTTTATTAAGGCATAAAGTTCTGGCGATTTATTGCTTAAAATTTCTAAATTGTTTTTTAAAAAATCTCGCATTAAATAAAAATTAACTCTTTATTGGATTTTTTAATAATTAGTGCTCATTATACGCGAATCTTTTTATTGGCTATTTATAACTGAAAAATATAATAATTCCCAGTTAGCATATACACCTTTCTTTGTTAAATATGACTGGTCATAATCATTTATTATTCTACGAAGTTGTTTTGAACTAGCCATTCTGATTGGTGCAGCACCTAACTGTTGAAGATTTTTGAGTAATTGGAATGCATTGGGATAAAATGTTTTATATTGTTCATTTGCGGATGAACTCAAAGTCATACCAGTTTCATTTATTAAATTTATCCACTTGTTTTCCGAATGAAGTGGAATAGGGCTATTCATCCTTGCTGTTATTCTCAGTTCTTTAAGACTTGATGGCCCAAAGGTACTAAAAATTAATCTTCCATTTGGTTTGATATATTTTTTTAAACGATTCAATATATATTTAGGATCACTAAACCATTGGAATACAGCATTAGCAGTGATCATATCAACAGGTTGAAACTTTAAAAACTCAGCGTTTCCGGCAATGATTTGTATGTAGGGTGGGAGTGTTAGCTTTAACCTCATGTTTTTAATCATTTCATTTGAAATATCGTTTAGATATATTTTTTCTGCAGGTTTAGCAAGTAGATATTTAGTAAACATACCTGTACCACATCCAATTTCTAATATTCTTTTAGGCATGGTGTTTGGCAAAAAAGAAGCTAACTTTCCTGCCATCATTTTTTGTAATTGAGCATTTTTATCATAAGTATGGGCATATTTAGAAAAATTGAACCCTATTTTAAAATTTTTTCCATTTGTAGATTTATCATTAATCATTGAATCCAGAAATTGTATAAGAGTCTTAAATTAAGCAATTGTAATTGAAGCGGAAACGAACCTTAAACTTCAAAAATATTCAGAAGTATAGATTTTAACTATTAATTTTCTTTAAAATACTCAAAACTTGGAAGTATGACTATTGGTTGATTATCTTGGCTAGCTTGTTAAGGAGTTGATCTGGAGCATGTCCAGCTCCCGAAACTATTTGAGTTTGGGGTATCAAGTTTTTCAACTTAATTGCATCGAGAAAAATATCATTGTCACCTACAATAACCTTGAAATCGAATACTGAATTTTTAGAGGCAATTACCGACTGAAGAAACTCTAATCCTCTTATTAAAATAGAACGACTGGGTAAAGTTTTAAGGAGAATTTTAGGAAAAGGAATATCGCAATTTGCATAAAAATCAACTAATGGGTTCTCATCATCACTTCTTTTAAGCAATTTTATAAGGTAGTTTAGTTGTGCAGAAGTTGTTTTTCCTCCCATATTATGTTCTTTCGTAAATGCAAGAATAGGAGCAAGAACTGCTTTAATAGATTTCTTTGGAAATAATTCACGATGCCTAAACATCCAAAGGCTTCCAAGCGAATAGCCTAAGTATAGATCGGCTGGCTTTTCATTTAACTTTTTACGAGCTTCTTCAGTGTCAAATGGGTTTATTGGGTAGATTACATTGATCTCGGAGTTTATAAAATATTTTTCTATTTGTTCAGAAAACCATTCAGGAGGAATCGCCCATCCTGAAATTGCAGTAATTCTCATAATTATGAATGCTCCTTAATAATGGAAATTAATGGCTCTAATTGCTCTTTTGTTAGTTCAGAATTAAGTGACAAACGAATCCTTGAACTATTAGGGGGAACAGTAGGAGGACGAACGGCCCCGACAATGATCCCCTTACTAAGAAATAATGATTGAAGGTTCAGGGTAGAGGCACTGTCTCCCATAATTATTGGAATTATAGGGGTATTATAGTGAGTTTGTACATCTATATATTTGGACAGGGTATTTCTAAGCCAAAAAGATGTGGTCTTTAGTGCTTTTCGTTTATCATCTGCGTTTCTTATTATATCGATAGTTGCCATTGCCACGCCGGCTTGAAAGGGAGGGAGAAAAGTGGAGTATATATACTCACCCGCCTTATTTGTTAGGTATTCAATAGCTGGTAATAGGTTTGTCAATACATAAGCCCCCATTCCCGCAAGAGATTTTCCAAAAGTGCCAATTATTATATCAATATCATTAATAGTGTCTGTTTCTTCAGCTAACCCAGCGCCAGATTTCCCCATAACTCCTGTACCGTGAGCTTCATCAAGTATAAGAATAAAGGGATATTTTTTTTTAAGTTGGACTAGTTTTTTTAAATCTGGGTAGTCTCCCTCCATGCTGAATATACTTTCAGTAAAAACAAATATAGTGTCATACCTGTTTATATTAAAAGATAAAAGTTCTTCAAGATGAGATAAATCTATATGATTATAACGTTTAAATTTTACGACGCTTCTATTTAAAGCTTGTACTATAGAGTGGTGAATAAGTTTATCTGCTAAAATTAGATCATTTTTCCCTGGAAGGGTTTTTACTATGGCCTGGTTTGCCATAAAACCCGAATTAAATAACATCCCAAAATTTTTATTTTTCCAAGCCAGTAATTTATTTATTAACGCTTGATGGCAAGGATGGTATCCGGATAACAATGGTGATGCACCACTTCCAGTACCATATTTTTGAGCTACTTCGTAAGCGAATGCTAAAACTTTTTTATTTTGGCGGAGTAAAAAATAATCATTTGAGGTCAAGTTAAGCAAGCTTTTATTAAATGCATGTGTTTTCCTGAAGAGATTTTTTGCATGCAAATTTTTTAACTCACTTTCTATGCGCTTTTTAAATAAATCTGACAAATGATTATCTTTTATTGTTAGTTATTAAAATTTATGATTATGATATATATAATATATTTTAACTCAAAATATTCAACAGTCTGAGAACAATATTAATGGAAAGCATAACTGATTTTGGGAAAATATGGTTGCGAGGATTTATGAGACCAGAATATGGGCTTAGGATTGATAAGATTTACTTTGTTATTGGAGAAGGAGACTCTCAAAGTACAAAATATGCTCTCTATAATAATTATTTATTTGTAACTTTATATTATCCAGATAAACAAATTAGGGTTTTTCGTAGGTTTTCATTAGATCTTGTACCAAAGTCACGAGGAACTTTATTTAATGGTTTTAATAATACAAAGCATTCTGATATAGAAGCGATAACTTATAGAGATGATGGTGTAGAGGAGTTTATAGGAGCAAAAAGTGATTGCGTTATTGGGGAAGATGGGAGTATTGATCCAATAAAAATAATGTTACTAACGGGATGGAAGTAATGTTTATTACTTGTTGCGTCTTATTAAACGGACAGCGAGGTGATCTCTTACCTCAGAATCTATGAATTCTATATCACCGTTCCTTAAATCTATTCTCAAGTTTTGTCCATTTCTATTTTTTTCACTAGACCATAAATAATGAGAGCAATTAGTTAAAAAACTAGAGGATATGTGAACATCATTACCCTCCCAATCTTTTTGATTAAATTCTTCAACATAAAGATTGAGCAAGTCCTCTTTATTTGGAATAACCCAGTCGGATTGACCTCCTGCATAAATTTGATTCATCAATTGAGCGTAATTACTACCTTCCTGTATGTTGACCCATTTACCTAAATCACCATAAGAATCCTTTGGGAGCCATTCGCTATTATTGTCGGTATCTTCAATTACTCCTCTCGCAGTATCTCTAAATCTATCTTTATTCATTGTAGGGTTTAAATTAATGTGAAATTAATAAAGTGAGTAAAGTATCACTTTTAATATAAATCTTCAAAAGATTTTAAAAGTGAAGAATGTATAAGTTTAGTAATAGGTCCGGGACACCTGTTATTTAGTTTGTGATTGTTTATATTGGAGACTGGCAAAACCTCTATTCCAGAGTTAGTTAAAAAAATCTCATCTGCTTCGTATAAATCATTTTCAGTTAAAAGGTCTTCCATAAAAGGAATACTTTTTTGTAAGCATAGATCTATAATCGTTTGACGTATTATCCCATCTAAAATAAATTCATTTAAGGATGGTGTTTTAAGCTTACGATTTTTTACAATAAATATATTAGAAATAGTGCCTTCTGTAACATTGTTATTATTATCTAACAAAATAGCTTCAAAGAAATTTTTCCGAAGTGCTTTTTCTCTTAGTATTATATTTGATAAGTAGTTGCATGATTTTATTTGATTAGAAATTCCTTGAACTCTAATTGCACTCTTTTTATATATTTTTATTCCAACACCTTTGCTATAAGTTTTCTTAGGGATTAAATTTACTGGTTTAACAAAAATAACAAGGGTTGGTGGTAAATTGTAATCAATATTTATTCCTGATGTCTGTTCTCCACGAGTAACAGTAAGCCTAACGATTGCGTTTGATAATCCGTTAAGTTTAATGGTTGAATAAATAGCTGTTCGGATTTCCTTCTTTGTTATAGGTAGTTCGATAAAAATTGAATATGCCGAACTAAACAAACGATTAATATGTTCTTCTATCCTAAATACTTTTCCTGAATATATTCGCATTGTTTCAAATAAACCATCCCCATATGCAAATCCTCTGTCTAAAACAGATATATTGGCTTTATCAATGGGCCAAAAAAGCCCATTAATGTATACAATTTGTGTTGGCATCAGTTCAAGCCTATGTCATTACATAAAACTTCAATCAATGCTGCTGCTTTTGATAATGTTTCTTCGTATTCTTTATCAGGGTGTGAGTCAGCAACAATGCCGGCGCCTACATGGAAAGTAGCTTTTCCATTTTTAATAAAAATTGTACGAATCAAAATATTTAAATCAAGTTCTTTACAAAAACCAATATATCCAAACGAACCAGAATAGGGACCTCTGCTTGATGGCTCAAGTTCACTAATTATTTCCATACAACGAATTTTTGGACAACCAGTAATAGTCCCTCCAGGAAATAATGATTTTAATAAATTATAAATACTTATACCTGGTTTTAGTTTTCCTTCAATATTAGAAACAATATGACTAACGTGTGAATACTGTTCAAGCTGCATGAACTCTGTAACATTAACTGATCCTGGTAGGCATACACGTCCCATGTCATTTCTTTCTAGGTCAACAAGCATTAAATGTTCAGCACGTTCTTTATTATTTAGTAATAGCTCTGTGGTTAAGGCGGCATCTTTAATTGCATCATCACCTCTTGGACGAGTTCCCGCTATAGGCCTAGTTTCTAACTTATCACCTTGAACCTTTAAAAGTCTTTCTGGTGATGAGCTAATAATAGAGAAATTAGAAAATTTCAAAAAACCAGAAAAAGGTGCTGGATTAATCTCGCGTAATTTAAGATAAAGGTCTAACGGATCATCCTTATATTCAGTATCGAAACGTTGAGAAAGGTTTGCTTGATAGATATCCCCTTCACAAATATATATTTTAGCTCTATTAACAATTGACTTATATTCATTGGGTGATAAATTCGATTTTAGTTTATTAGAGTTTAAACGAAGGGAAGTATTCTCTTTTACTAAAGGTTCTTTAGAAAGTTCTTCCATTAAAAAATTTTCAATTTTTTTCCATGTTTTATTTATTTCATCGGTATGTTCATTATATTTAAAACGATCGGAAGAGCATTTAGCAGCAATAATATATTTTAATTTGGTTAAATTATGATCGTAGACAACTAATCTATCTACTTGCATAAAGTATGCATCTGGAAGTTTTAGTTCAGTTGACTTTCTTTTCGGCAGATTTTCAAAAGAGTATCCTGCTTCATAAGCTATATAACCAACCCATCCTCCCCAAAAATGTGGAGAATATTTATAGTTTGCTACATTATTTTCAAAGTTAAGAGCATCCCAACCGTCAATGACAGTCCTTTTAATTTCTTCTTTGGTGTCATGTAGCTTAATTATAGAATGATCACTTTCTATTTTTATATAATTATTATTTGGAATACCAATAAACGAATATCTAGCTGTATTTTTTGTTCCATTATTACTTTCATAAAGAAAGGCTTTGTCATTTTTATAAAAAAACTTTTTAAAAAGTATTGCTATGTCAAATGATGGTATTATTTTTTCCCCAATGATAGGTGTTCTTTTACTACTTTGACTATATTCTAGAAATTGCTCAAATGAAGGATAAATAGTCATTATTTTATAAGGGTCAATGGTTAATCGAGAAAATTAAAATAAGAAACAAGTTAGGTAGGTGAATGAGTTTATTCGTACCTTAAAGCATCTATAGGGTTAAGGTTTGCAGCTTTTCTTGCAGGATAAAAACCAAAAAAGATCCCAACTCCAACAGAGAATCCAAATGCAAGAATGATTGACTGTGATGATACAATTGTATCCCATCCTCCGATTTGGGATACTGTTTGTGAAATTATTAGGCCAAGAACTATACCTAAGCCTCCACCAATAAAGCTTATTAGGACTGATTCAATAAGAAACTGCTCCATTATTTCACTTTTTTTTGCACCAATCGCAATCCTTATACCAATTTCCTTTGTTCTTTCAGTTATAGAAACCAACATGATATTCATAATTCCGATGCCACCGACTAAAAGAGAAATAGCTGCAATTCCTCCGAGGAGGTACGTAAATGTTTTTGCGGCATCCCCCCAACTGTTAAGCCATTGAGATGAGTTTTGTACGTGAAAATCACTTTCTTCAGACTCACGAATTCCATGACGAATTCTAAGGAGTGAATCAATATCTTCCTTAATCTTTTCTAAATCATCCATTTTCTTTGCCTGAACATCAATAGATTGAATGTGATGCATGCCAAATAATCTTTTTTGGGCTGTTGTAACTGGAATAAATACTTGATCATCTGGATCAAACCAACTAAGTGCACCCTTTGGTTCGGTTGTTCCAATTACAAGATAATTATTACCATCAACTTTAATTTCTCTACCAATTGCACTTATATCTCCAAATAAATTTTTAACAACAGTTGCTCCAAGCACAGCAACCTTTCTGACAGAACGAACCTCTTCCTTACTAAAATAACGTCCTTGCTTTATAGTAAAGTTAGATAGCTGAAGATATTTTTCTCCTGCCCCTCGAATGGTAGTATTTGTATTCTTGCTACCAAATTTAAGTTGCGCAGAGCGATAAACTTGTGCTGCAACACCCGTAATGAGGGGGATGTTTTTTTCAATAGCTTTTGCATCTGATAACTTTAAAGTTTTGACTTTGTCAGTTGAAACGTGTTTATTTTTTTTTCTGCCAGGCTTGATTGTAATTATATTTGTCCCAAATTTCTCTATCGTGCTTAATGTTTGCTGTCGAGCACCCTCACCAATAGAAATCATAGAAATTACAGAGGCGACACCAATAATCATTCCAAGAGCTGTAAGAAACGTGCGCATTGTATTTGCTATGAGACTTCTCAGAGCCATTTTAAAAAGATCTAATATAAGCATTAAACTGCACTCTCCATTGAGCAAATATCTCGATCGATAGTCCCATCTATCATTTCAATTGTGCGCTTGGTCAAAGTAGCAATATCTTTTTCATGTGTGACAATAATAATTGTTGTTCCTTCATGATTTAACCTAGAAAAAATATTCATGATGTCTTTTCCAGTCTTTGTGTCAAGATTTCCCGTTGGTTCATCTGCCAGCACAATAGCTGGATTATTCACTATAGCCCTAGCAATAGCTACTCGTTGACGTTCTCCGCCAGAAAGTTCATTGGGTCTGTGTTTATATCTTTCAGAAAGACCAACCTTCTTTAAAGCATCTAGCGCTATTTCTCGGGAATTTTTAACTCGCCCATATATAAGAGGTAGTTCGACATTTTCCAATGCGGAAGCACGCGGAAGTAAATTAAAATTTTGAAATACAAA
>Ga0163108_10003237_pt1 | contig 11609 bp, 10 predicted proteins | sample Fk1155metaG_FD_109644 | JGI IMG/M metagenome (GOLD analysis project Ga0163108, IMG submission 109644) | Marine microbial communities from the Central Pacific Ocean - Fk160115 155m metaG | ecosystem: Environmental > Aquatic > Marine > Oceanic > Photic zone | place: The Central Pacific Ocean...
ACCATTTTGGTCTGTCGTCAACTCTTATATTCTGTGGCATAGGTAACAGAACTGTTCCTGATACTGAAGTTGTTGTTCTTCTTCCTGCTCTATCAGACCAACCTCTATTTCCAAATAAAGATCCACCACCTGTATCTGCTAAACCTTGATAATTATTTGTCCGTCTATCTCTAACTGATCTAAATTTTTCTACATCGATCTGCACGTAGTCATATGTACTAGTTAAGTTACTAGGCCACATCATGGTAGTGTGCTCGTTCCTATGGTAACTATCTGGACTAAAAAAATTGCCCAAACTAAAATCTACGTTTACATTATAACTTCTAGTAAAGTTGGCCATATATAAATAATTTTATTATTATCCCTATAGTATTTATGAAGACTTTGAAAGGAAAATTTATTCCTAGAAATGTCGCTAAATATAGGGGTGACTATCGAAATATTATTTATAGATCTTCATGGGAATTAAAGTTCATGAAGTACTGTGATATGAGTCCAAATATAATGGAATGGGGAAGTGAGGAGATTATTGTACCGTATAGATCGCCACTAGATGGAAGAGTACATAGGTATTTTCCAGACTTCTATATTAAAGTAAGACAGAGTGGTGGAACGATTCAGAAGTTCATAGTTGAAGTTAAGCCAAAGAGACAAACAAAGGAACCAAAGGTACAGAGGAAGATGACTAAAAAATATATCTATGAAGTGACTGAGTATGCCAAAAATCAAGCGAAGTGGAAGGCAGCTAAAGAGTATTGTGATGATAGAAATTATAAATTTATGTTGATCACCGAAAAAGAACTTAAGGTATGAGTATATTTTCAGAAATTAAAACTGCAGCAGGTACTGAACCGAGATCTTACTCTTGGTATAGAGATAATGTCAGAATGTATTTTCAGAAGACAGATCTCTATACTGAGATGACTAACTTAGAAGAGAGTATGATTCCTATTCCAGGCCAATTGTATCTCTTTGAGTATAAGGCAACTTATGCTCGTAAGTTAAAATATTATGATGAGTTTCCTTTAGTCTATGCATTAGGTACAGGAACAAAATTCTTAGGAGCTAATTTACATTATCTAAGACATGTACGTAGAATGAATACTGTTTTAAAATTAAAGGAAGGTATATTAGATATACCAAAGCAGTGTTATCATAACTATGTACTAGAAGGTTTAGAAACTCCCCTATATAGAATAAATAGTGAAGACTATCTAACTTCTGTGTTTCTTCCTGTGGAAAATTTTGTTACAAGGAGAAGAGGTTTATATCAACAATATAGTAAATCAGCCGTCTGGGGAGAAACCGCACAATGAGTAAGGTAAGAGATGTTGAAAGGAAGATGTCTAATTATGCTGAGTTTAAGTCAGCTGTAAAGACATATGGGTTTAGTACTAATAACTTGTATGATGTACAATTTATAATTCCATCAACTAGTCCAAGAGGTAATGATTTATACCAAGAGTTATTGTCTAATCTTGACACTAAACCTACAGCTAATGCATGGAGCTCTACTGAATTGATGAGACTGTATACTGATCAAGCTTCTATGCCAGGAATTCAGATGTCTACTGGTGAGTATAGAATTAATAATAGTCCACAATTAAAATATACTTATGGAGCAGTGTTTAGTGAAATGAATATCTCATTTATGTTAGATGCAGATTCTATTATTTCAAGTGTGTTTGATATATGGACTAATTGGATGTATTCTTATAGTCATGGTACAACTGTTTGGAGCGGGACACGAGAGAATAGAATGAGATCTAATTATAGAGATGATTATGCTGTGGATATTGTTATAGTTAAATATGAGTCAGTAAAGAGTAGTAAATACAATAATAGTAGAAATACTACTTATAATCGAGATCAAGATAGGTCATTTAATACGTGGGATATTATACCAGATAAAAGAAATTATACTGGAGCTAATTATACACTACTTGATGGTAAAGGTAAACTGTCATATCGTAAACATGTTCCAGTACATGCAACTAGATTGTTTAAGGCTTTTCCTGCTAATATATCTTCAGTACCATTATCATTTGGTGATACATCTATGAATAAATTATCAGTTGGGTTTGAGTATGAGAGTCATACTACTACTGCAATAAACAATGGTAAAATTAGTGGTGGTATAAGAGATATTATCAACGGAGGTTAAAAAGGATCTTAATTGCCTGATAAATACCTTTAGATATTATTTGTTGTTATGCCTTTACCAAAGCTTGCTACGCCAACATATGAGTTGGAAGTTCCCTCTACTGGAAAGAAAATAAAATATAGACCATTCCTTGTTAAAGAAGAAAAGATTCTTCTACTTGCTATGGAAACTGAAGATGAAAACCAAATGGCAAATGCTGTTAAGGTTATCTTAGGTAATTGTATTCAGTCTCCAAGATTTAAATTAGATAGTCTTTCTCTTTTTGATATCGAATATTTATTTTTAAATATTAGAGGTAAATCTGTTGGTGAATCTATAGAATTAAGTATAACATGTCCAGATGATGAAGAAACTGTTGTACCTATTGAGGTAAACATTGATGATATTAAAGTACAGAAATCAAAAGGTCATTCTAATATAGTTAAATTGACTGATACCGTATCTGTAGTGATGAAGTATCCAAGTATGGATCTTTTTATAAAACAGAATTTGAAGACTGGAACATCACAGGTCGATGATGTATTTGAAATTGCTTCGTTATGTATAGACCAAGTTGTAGATGGTGAAGAAGTATATGAATCATCTAGTTTTTCTAAGAAAGAAGTATTAACTTTCCTAGAAGAAATGGATACACAACAGTTCCTTAAAGTTCAAGAATTTTTTGAAACTATGCCAAAACTTTCTCATAAGATTAAGGTAACGAATCCAAAGACAAAGGTTAAGAGTGATGTAGTTATTGAAGGGTTACAGAGTTTTTTCGTCTAGCCCTAGCCCATGAAAGTTTAGAGAACTATTACCGAGTGAACTTCAGTTTAATGCAGCATCACAAGTATAGTCTAACCGAATTGGAAAATATGATACCGTGGGAACGGGAAATATATGTACAGATGATTATTGAATTCATTAAAGAAGAAAATGATCGTCAAAAACAGCAAAACATTTCGCAGTAAATAATTTTATGTGGGCAGCACTAGGAAAAGCAGCATTAGGAGCTACTAAAGCGACAGTGGCAACAGGAGCACGTGTTGGCGGAGGAGCTGTGAAGATGGGTGGTAGAGCTGTTAGGCATGGTATGTTACGTGGTCGTAGGGGTAGACAGCAACGTAGAGATAAAATTCAACAAGGATTATTTGGTGGAGGAGAAGGTGGTGGTATGCTTGGTGGAGGACCACTTGCTCTTACATCTTCAAGTGGTATAGTATCTGCAGGTCCAACCAGTCAACAAAGTGTAGGTCAAGTTCCAACTGGTGGTGGTGTTTTAGGAATACTTCAAGCAATTAGATCAACATTATCACAAATATTAGAAGTAGAGAAACAACAACGAGATAGAATACATGAATCTATTTTAAATTTTACTAAAGATAAAGAAAAGGCTGCGAGAACAGCTGAACAACAAGCACAAGAAGCAAAGAATCCTAATCGTAAGAAAGGAGGGCGTCTTGCTACGGCAGTAAAAGGCCCTGCACAAGATTTACTAGGAGCTCTTGGGGATTTTGTAAAACTTGGTGTACTTAATTGGCTTAGTGATCCTAAGAATAAAGAAGCTGTACAGGGTATAATTGAATTTGTTAAAGATCTGGTTAAGGTGTTTCAATTTTTATGGAAACATTTACTTGAACCTATTGGTAGGTTAGGTGCTACTGTATTCATGGGTGCAGTTGAGGGGTTGGGAAAGATCTTTGATGTGTTAGGAAGTATATTTAGTGGTAAGATATTTTCTGATCCTGCCGCATATTTTGGCGATATTTTTAAGAGTCTTATTGAACTTCCTCGTTGGTATCTTGAGGAATATATACCAAAATTGATTGGTGCTGTAATGAATTTTATTACTTTTGGAATGATTGATAATGCTGATCAAATTGTTAGGAATATTATTGAGGCTATTAAAAACTTCTTTGGAGGTATCTTTGGTGGCGGAGGAGATAAGGGAGGTGGAAGTACTAATAGTAATTTCCTTGGTGGATCTCTTCCAGGCCAAGAAGGTAAATCTGGTGTAGATGGCAAAGATGGTAGTGCTGGTAAGGATGGTATGAATGGTAAGGATGGAAATTTAACTCCGAGTTCTTCTAATGTATTAAAATCAAATATTAAAAATGATGGTGGAAGTAAATATAACAAGAATAATATGAGGAAATTTAATCGTAAAGATTCTGTAAGTAATGTTATGAGTGATACTAAGTTTATGGACTTGAATAGATCTATGCATGCTGAAACAAAAGCAGCTGCTGCATCACCTCTTGGAAGTTCATTTGTTAGTCAAGATATGCAAAATAAATATGCATTAGAATTTAGTAGACGTACAAAGGATCATGGTGATGGTACGTTTAGTGTTATGCCAAATAGTCAAGTTAAGTCTGGTGATACATTAAATCAAGTGCAGAAGGAAAGTAATGTATTAGAGTCTTCTTTTACAACTGATTCTCAAAGTATTTTGGGAATGGGATCTAGCACAGTAAATGAAGTTGATTCAGTTGTTAGTTCATCATCTCTCGGTGATAATTTTCCTACTCACGGTCAATGGGGAACTACTTTCAGGACGGTAGTATAACATGGCAAAAAAATTATCTGACATAAATCTGCAAAGTGATAGAAGAAAGGCAGAAAAGATGTATGAAAGATCTTTAAGTGGAGATGAAGGTTCTGTAGAAGCTTCTAAACAGTTAGAGAAACCACGATTTAAATCGTTTTTAAAAGATATTATTGATAAAAAGAATTCAGGAGTAGGTGGTGGAGGAGCATTAGTTAAAGATCCACAACCTGATATACTTAAGGAAGAATTAACAAAGACTGCAGATAAACTTCAAGAGATTTTAAGATTAAAACGTAGTAATAGTAAACTCCGTAGTAAACTTGAGGAATCAAGGAGGATTAAACCTCCTGGTGATACTCCAACTAAAAAAAGATTGGGGTTGGGTGCAGTAGCAGGTGCTGTGGCAGCACCTGCTGTTAATTTATTAGGAGCACTTAAGGATTTAATAGGTATTGCTCTTTTAAATTGGATTAGTGATCCTAAGAATTTTGAAATGGTAAAAGGTGTAATTAAGACACTTCAGGCTTTAGTTAAGTTTTTCTCGGCGTGGATTGGTGGATCAATTAGTAATCTTTTCACGGGATGGCATGAATTAACAAGAGGTGGTAGTCTTGCTGAAAGACTTGGTGGATTCTTTAAACTGATGGCAGGTTTCACGGGACTTAAGTGGTTAATGAGACCTGGCACAATATTTAAGGATTTGAAACTTATCTTCAATAATCTTAAGGTATGGCCGAAAACTTTGAAAGGATTGTTTGGGAAGAATGCAAGACAATTTGAACAGAAAACTATAGATAAATTCCTTAAGAATCGGTTTGGTAGAGTATTTGGAAGAGGTTTAGGGAGAACATTTGGAAGAGTATTCCTTAGAATATTTGGAACAGCTGGTAAGAAAATTCTGAGGGGTTTTATTAAACCACTTCTTAGAAGAGTGTCTGGGATTCCTCTTATAGGACCGATTATTGCCTTCTTAGTTAACTGGGGTGTATTTAAAGAACCGCCTGGTAGAGCTGCATTTAAAGCTGGTGCGGCTTCTTTTGGTATGTTTCTAGCTGGTGCAGCAGGATCTGTGATTCCTTTCTTTGGTACATGGGTTGGTGCTGCTCTTGGTGGTATTGTTGGTGATTGGGTTGGTGGTGCTTTGTATGATCTATTCTTTAGTGGGGGTGATGGGAAACCTAAAATGATGGCTAGTGAGAGTAATGAAGCTGGTAATATCATTCAAATTGCAACCAAATTTGTGAAGGAAGGATTTACTAAAGCTGTTACTGCTGTTGTGGATACTGGTAAGGCAGCAGTTCAAGGTGTTTATAATGCAGGAGTCACAGCTAGAAGGTGGACCGATAAAAAAGCTTCTCAAGCTTGGAACTGGGTTAAGTCACCATTTGGTGGTGGTAACAATGATAGTACTGATGTAATTGTACCCACTCCACCTTCATCTGGGCAGGTTAATAATTTAAGTGGTGAACATGCTATAAATAAGAAGACTAATGAGAATATGAGTAAAACTACAAACATAGTCATGTTAAGGAAGACCTCGACCAAAGTTGTAGCTACAACTGTAGATCTAAATACTTCAAACAAACCACCAATAAAAGATGAGGTCTTGGCGAGAAGATAATGGCTAATCAATTTCCTGGCGATTTTGCTTTAAAAGAGGTAACTCTACATAATATTGCTCAAACAGAAACATATGATATTAAAGCTCTTGTTAGAGAGATTAATATATATGAGAGTGTTTTTTCATCGGTACTACAAGCTACTTTGCTTATAGAGGATATCGGACAGAATTTAATTGGCAATTTGCCTCTGATGGGACAAGAGTTGGTTGAAATAGTAATTGATAGTGGATCTAAGACTTATAACTTAGGGTTTTATCTTTATAGGATTGATGCTAGAACAATGCAAGAGAAGTCACAAATTTATGTGATGAATTGTATGTCTCTTGAAGGTATGAGGAATGAAAATTATAGAATTTGTGAACGAGTTGATGGTATAAAGGCTGAAGATTTAGTTGAGGATATTTTAAAGAGGGATGGATTTACAGGTAAAAAGGTTGATGTAGATGAGACTAATGAACCATTTGATATGTACATACCAAACTGGAGAATATTTGATTTCTTTCAGTGGATGTCGAAAAGATCTGTACCAGCATATAAAAAAGATTCTGTTGGTTTCTTATTTTATGAAACCTTTGATGGATTTAACTTTAAGTCTATAGATAATTTGTTTGATCAATCTCAATATCCAGATAATTCAATTACATATAAGTATTTTCAGGCAAACATGAAGTCCACTGATAAAGGACTAGATGATCAAGATAAGTATAGGATAATGAATTTTTCTGCGCCTAAGATGTTTGATTTGTATGATGACTTGAGAAGGGGTGCTTTTTCACATGATTCTATTTACTTAGATATTAATAGAAGAGTTTATAGAACGTTTAGAACTACCGCAGATGATTTTTGGGATAATAGCTCTCACTTAGAGAAAGCTAAACCTTATGTGACTGGTGGTAATGAAACACCAACTCAACTTCTTGGGAGATCTAGTAGAACTATATACAGACCATCTGTATTAGGAAATTATGGTCCTTGGAAAACAGAAGTAATTGATAATATTGATCAATCTACAGGTCAACGTGGATTTAAGGATTGGATTGATCCTGTGAATAAAGATTTTGAAAAGTCATTATATAGATATTATTTCTTGGAGTATAGTCAACTTGATGTTGCTGTACCTGGCGATTTAGAAGTTAGGTCTGGAAATGTAATTAATGTTTCTATACCAACTACTACTCAACCAATTGGTAAGAAAATAGAGGAAGATACTAGGTTTAGTGGCAAATATTTTGTTACAGCTGTTAAACATACTATTCTAAATAGAAGTGAGCTTAGAACAAACATAACTTTAGCTCGAGATTCTTATGGAGGGCCAACGCTGCCGGACATAACGGTATCTGAAGAACAAGTTTACCAAGATGGTACTAATTAACTATGGAAAGTATAGAAGCACACATCAAGAAAGATAAGGAGATTCTTGATGACTCCACAATTTCACCTCAAACTCGTCGTCATATCGAGGGTGAGTTACATGATTTGATAGAGTATGAAGAACACCATCACGATGAGATAGTATCAGGAGATCATCACGATCCCAATACTATTGAATTGTTTTGTGATCAAAATCCAGACGAACCAGAATGTTTAGTTTATGATGACTAATGTCAACAGTTAATCCAACACTACCAACAACTAGTTTCATCGGCAACGGTGATTTTAACTGGTGGCTTGGTACTGTAAAAAATGTAGATGATGGAGAAGCAAAGCTCGGTAGAGTAAAGGTATGTATTCTGGGGTATCATAGACCAGAAGAAATTCCTTCTAAACTACCTTGGGCTATGGTCATGCAACCCACAGATAATGCTGCTTCCAATGGTGTTGGTGGCCCACCAGTATCTTTAAAGGTTGGTAGTTTTGTAGTTGGATTTTTCTTAGACTATCCTGATTGTCAACAACCAATAGTAATAGGAACATTACTAGGTAAGATTAGAGCAGTTCATGAAAAGGATTCTGGTGCAGCAAAAGATTATCCTTCATCTTATGAGAATTCTATAGGACCAAATGGTACTGACTCTAGTACTGTTGGTGTAAGTACTGCAGCTTTAGGACCATCTAATGGAGAGACTATATCTAAACATGTTGCTCGATCAACGGCACAGGGATCAACAGCTAATCCGCCTGGAAGAGTTCCTAAAACTTCTATAGCTGATGGTAAGAATGGAGGTGATAAAACTTTATCTGATACTATTAGTGAAGCTATAGCTGAAATAATGTCTACATTAACACAGTCAAGAAAGGTATCTAAAGGTTTATCTACTAGTCTTTCTGCTGATATTGATTCAGAAGAACAAATTATTCCTGTTAAATCTACTTCTAAATTTCCTCCTACAGGTATAGTAAGAATAGGAAGTGAACAGATTGGATATAATACTGTTGCTGAGGGAAAATTTGGATTAGCAAAGAGAGCTTTTGATCAAACATCTGCAACTGCTCATAAGAAAGGTACTAAAGTAACTATCATAACCAAAGGAGAATATCTTGGTGGTAGTTCTAAAGAAGGTGATTTAATGGGAACCTTCAGTGATACCTTGGTAGATATGAAGGGTCTTATTGATACTCAGTTGGAGAAGATTCGTAATGCATTATATTGGTTAGTCAATCAGATTAAATCATTCTTGATGCAGTCTATAACTAAGATATTGAATGCTATTGGAATATCAGCTAGTTCACCTACTCCAATGTTTGGTAAGATGTTAACTGATGTGATTAATTTTATTCTAAAGGAGATTGTATGTATATTAGATACATCATTGATTGATGCATTGTTTTCTGGTATTGAAGCAGCAATTAATTCAGTTGTTAACTCTGCTCTTTCTATTTTAGATAATGTACAATGTATATTTGATTCAATCTTTAATTCTATATTTTCATTAGTTGATATTGCTAATGATATTTTCTCAACAGTTAATGATATTGGTAGTGTAATATCTGGTGGCGTTGGTGGTGGTGGTCTATCAAATATATCGAGCATGAGTTCATTGAATATCACTAGCGCATTAGATTTTATCTTTGGTCTCTTGGGTATTGGATGTAATAGAGAGACAAGAGATCCTTTTGCACTTACATTTGAATCATGTCCTATTGCTAATTTATTATCATGTCCAGATGGAAATGCATATGGTGTACAGCTTGACGGAGTAAAGGGAAAAATAAATTCAGCATACTCCAAAGTAATGGGTACATTCTCTGAGACTGGTAGTATGGTGATGTTTGATGACACTCCATATAATACTAGGGTGTCTTTAGTACATGGGAGTAGTGGATCTGCAATAGATATGTATGATAATGGTGATGTTAGAATAACTAATGCACAAAAGAAGACTGAAGTTACTGTTAAGGATCAAGAGATAATAGTTAAGGGTAACGTAATAATGAATGTTGATGGTAACTATCATCTCAAAGTTGGTAGAGATTATCACTTAGAAGTTCTTGGTAATTATAATGTTCTATGTAATCAAGAAAGTAAGGTTACATATGCTGGTGAACATGAGACTTTAATGAAGAATGATGGTAAGATAGAAGCAACCAATGCATTAGCATTAGTTTCATCTAAGCTAGGAATTACTACTTCTGGTCAGACTGAGATGTTCTCACCAGTTTATACTACATGGACTACAGAACAGAATCATTTTGCTTTAGGGTCATATAATATTTTTGCAATGTATAAGAATAATTTTATTGGATTGAATAATTTAAAAGTTATTGGTGGAAATAATATGAAAGCACGAGTAGGAACTAATTTTGAATTTGGTCTCGGTCTTTCTAATAAAATACAGACTGGTCTAGAATCGGAAGATTGGTTGGGTGCTCATAATCAAAACGGATTTGGTATATGGAACGAGAATAAGCTTGCTGTTGATCAAGAATTTACTGTTGGTGTTACTTCAACCGTTAAAGCAGCAGCGGATGTTGAAGCTGTTACTGGTACGAAGTTGACAACTACTACTGGGGCAGAAATAACTAATGCTAATGGTCTTAAATGTGATGCTTCTGCATCAATCAACTATAAACAAGGTATAATGATTTGGAATGCGTAGAGGTTTGACAACCATTTCATCATGTGGTACACTATCTTATATTAGAGGTAAAGCCAATGGAAATTAGATCGGATTCTACATTGAATAGAGTTAAAGTTAATATGCTTAGCCGAGTAGTAACTTTGATTGGTGATGATGGAGAGGAATTAGATGTTCAGAACAATACCTCAGAAGAATTTATTAATATGTGTACTTTTATTAATGAAAGTTTAGAAGATGACATGATAGAATATACTTATTGATATCCTGAGCGAAATTCGACTTTTTATTACCATAATTCGGGGCAAAAAACTCTAGGCCAATTTTTATTTGTGGCCTTTTTTGCTAGAGTTTATTTAAAAAATGATTACTCTCCGCACAGGATATAAAAATGTACGGAGTAAGCCTTATAAATACTGACTTTTTGTAGCTACGAAACCTATAAATACATCATAGGTATATTGTAAGCGCAGCATGGCTTTAACCAGAGTAACCAGTGGTGGTGTAGCACCAGGTATTAATATTCAATTTTCAAACACTGATACGCCGGGAACACCGACGATTAGCTTTGAAGGAGACACTGATACAGGGATGTATCGGTCAGGGACAGATGAAATTTCATTTGCTACTGCCGGAGAGAAAAGATTCACTATTAAAGCGAATGGTGATATTGTAAAAGCGAATGGTACGATACTTGGGGGTAGTAACCCAGATTTCAATAATGCAACAAATGTTATGTTGCATGTTAACCAGTCGGATTTAAATTGTAGTGATGCAATTACAAATAGTGGTGGTAATATAAATCAACCGTTTAAGACTATAGAACGTGCTCTTCTTGAAGCTGCTAGGAGGAGTTTTGTTTCTGATATTACTGGTGGTTCTGGTTCTGGTGTAAAGGTTAGAGTTGTAGTTGCTGCTAACGGATCTGCAACGGTTTCATTATTGGAAGGTGGTACAGGATATGTTGATAACGAAGTTTTAACGATTAGTAGAACAAACAGATGGGGTGGTAGTACTGATATTACTGTTGCTGTAAATGGTGTTTCTAGTGGTGTAATACAAAATATTGATACTTTTACTAACGTCGCTGCTGTTTCTGGAAGAACTGCTGGTACATATGACGTAGATGCTAATAATGACAGATTTGAAGCATATACCATTATGGTTATGCCTGGTGATTATGAAGTAGATAATAGGCCTGGTGTTGTTGGTGTTGCTAATTTACCTACTACTTCAAATTTCGAAAATGAACTTTATAAGTTTAATCCAAAAGCGGG
>Ga0163108_10003238_pt1 | contig 11608 bp, 12 predicted proteins | sample Fk1155metaG_FD_109644 | JGI IMG/M metagenome (GOLD analysis project Ga0163108, IMG submission 109644) | Marine microbial communities from the Central Pacific Ocean - Fk160115 155m metaG | ecosystem: Environmental > Aquatic > Marine > Oceanic > Photic zone | place: The Central Pacific Ocean...
CAGTTGGTGCTCGTTCAATATCAGGATGAATGCCTAATTTACGACTCTTGACCCAGCTTTTGCCAATAACTTCACGTACTTTCATTGAACTAACTTCGCCTATCCCAACGAAAGTTTCCCAAGCTCGTTCTACGTCTGTATTAGCTTCGATGCCAATAGGAAATGTAATGTTATCTTGGCGCATCCAGTCAATCTCCTGTGATGCTTGTTATTATAATATCCGACAATTCTAACACGATTTATATTTGTAGGTCAGAATGGATGAATGTTCTATGCGATTAATTTCACTCTCGCAAATTTTCGTTTACCGACCTGAATAACTGCAGAAAATCCTTCTTGTAATATTTGTTTCCCATCATCAACTCGTTCTCCATCAATCTTTACTGCAGCCTGTTTAATCATTCGATGTGCATCGGATGTGCTGCTAACTAACTTTATTTCCTTTAAAAGATTCGCAAAAACTACTCCTTTGTCGCTTACCTTAATTTCTATCTCATCAATAACGTCTGGAATTGCGTTATTACTAAAACGTTTTACAAAATCATTTTTCGCATCTTGTGCTGATTTAGAATTATGAAATCGAGTAATAATTTCTTCAGCCAATTCAAATTTTATGTCTCTAGGATTCGTTCCTGTCTTAACCTGTTCTTTATATTGTTCGATTTCACCAAAATTCTTAAAACTTAATAATTCAAAATAACGCCACATTAAATCATCGGATATTGACATAATCTTTCCAAACATTTCTTTTGCAGGTTCATCAATACCAACATAATTGCCTAATGATTTAGACATCTTCTGATTGCCATCTAATCCTTCGAGTATTGGCATTGTAATAACTACCTGTGGTGACTTTCCGTGTACCTCCTGCAATTGACGCCCTACGAGTAGATTAAATTTTTGGTCTGTACCTCCAAGCTCAACATCAGCATCCAGAACAACTGAATCATAACCTTGTATTAAAGGATAAAGAAATTCATGTATTGAGATAGGCTGGTTTGATTTATATCTTTTATCAAAATCATCTCTTTCAAGCATTCGCGCCACAGTATGATGTGAAGCCAACCGAATTAAATCTGCGGCATTCATTTTATTCATCCACAATGAGTTAAATACTACTTTGGTTAAATCTGGATCAAGTATTTTAAAAATCTGTTCCTGATATGTTTTCGCATTTTCCTTTACTTCTTCGGTGCTAAGTGGAGGTCGTGTTGCGCTCTTCCCAGAGGGATCGCCAATCATCCCTGTAAAATCACCAATCAAGAAAATAATTTGATGCCCAAGCGTCTGGAATTGGCGTAACTTATTAATCAACACGGTATGTCCGAGATGTAAATCTGGTGCGGTTGGATCAAATCCTGCTTTTATATTAAGCGTCTTGCCAGAGTCGAGCCTCTTTTTTAACTCTTCCCCAATTAAGACTTCTTCTGCCCCTCTGGAGATTAGCTCGACGGTCTTTTTCGTAGATGTCATGTTTTTCCGGTCGATTAAATTAGATAGAAGACAGCTTATCACAGTCAAAAAACGATACGCAGTATGCAATTCATTTATTGACGATAATGGCTTCAAAGGTTATTGTAGCCCGTTTTATATAGGATAAACCGTGACTTACAGAATATACTTAAAGAATAACTATAGACCTGAAGTCCGATTGGACAGGTATCATCCCATTCACTCATTCTGTTTTTGGGCGGTATGCTGTGCATCCTTATTAATCTCTAGCTATTATTTTCTCTTTACCCCAAACATACCCAAGACAGAATCGCTTTCAACAATAATGCCAGTTACGCCGACTGCAGATAGAGAGCCAGACTCATTCGCAAGAGAACCAGATCCTGCCAAATTAGTTTTAAATAATCCTCAAAATTTAACTACGAATTATTCTAAATTAAATGATAAAAAATTTGAGGGGAACCCAAAAATCAATACTAAAATCTCCTGGCAATCCGTAGTCGTAAAACCAGATGATAGTCTTGCATTAATCTTTTCGAGACTTGGTTTAAGCTCTAACTCACTTTTTCAGATAATGTCACTCGGTAAAGAAACTTCAATATTAAAAACGCTGGTTCCCGGGGATAAATTGAAATTTCATATCGTAGATAACGAGTTATTAGCACTAAAGTATGAAATGGACTTAACAAAGATCTTAAAGGTTTCGAAAAGAGATAAAAAATTTATTACTGAAAACATAAATATAGAATTGGATAGTATTGTTAAAAACGCACATGGGAGTATAAATGATTCGCTATTCCTATCAGGCCAAAAAGCTGGTCTTTCTGACAATTTAATTATGCAACTTGTTGCTATTTTTGGATGGGACATTGATTTTGCATTGGATATTCGTAAAGGCGACAAATTTACTATTCTTTACGAAGAACAATATAAAGACGGAGTAAAAGTTGCTGAAGGGCCAATTCTTGCCGCTGAATTTATTAACCAAACAAAAGCTTTAAGAGCTGTTCGCTACTCTGAAAATAATAAACGTAATGATTATTATGCTGTAAATGGCGACGCAATGAGAAAAGCATTTCTTAGAACACCTGTTGATTTCTTTTCACGAATTAGTTCAAAATTTAGCTTCGGAAGAAAGCATCCAGTACTAAATAAAATAAGAGCTCATAAAGGTGTAGATTACGCTGCTCCAACGGGTACCCCGGTAAAAGCAACTGGTGATGGAATTGTTGCTTTTGCAGGCAGAAATGGCGGTTTTGGAAAAACGATTAAATTAAAACATGCTGGCACATATAGTACTGTCTATGCTCATTTACATCGTACCGCTAAAAATATACGCAGAGGAAAAAAAGTTAAACAAGGACAAATCATTGGCTATGTTGGTCAGAGCGGACTAGCTACTGGGCCACATCTCCATTATGAGTTTCAAGTCCATGGTGTTCATCGTAATCCATTAACGGTTAAATTGCCAAAAGTGAAAGCAATCGCTGAAAAAAACTTGTCAGAATTTAAGAAAACAATAGTACCAATACTTGCTGAATTGGATAGAATTACCGGAAGAAGTGTTATATCTGCACAACAAACAGACTCATCTAATGAAAGAAAAATTTCAAAAGTGGATGACGGATAAGTTACCTTATGAGATAAGTATGGTACCAAAATGTATTATATAGGATTAATGTCTGGCACTAGTATGGATGCAGTGGATGCCGCGCTAGTTGAGTTTGATAAAAAAGCAGTAGTCAAATTATATAAAGAATACCCTTTAGAAATTTCTATAAAAAATCAAATACGTCAAATCAATGAGAAAAGTAATCTAATTGATGTTGCAACACTGGATAACAAATTAGGTTATATTTTTGCAGATGCCGCTAATGACCTTATTAAGCAAGCGAATATTAATTCCAATCAAGTAGCAGCTATAGGAAGTCATGGCCAAACGGTCCTGCATGTGCCAACTATCAAAGAGAAAACATCAATTCAAATTTCTGATCCAAATATTATTTGCGCCCAAACAGGTATTGTCACTGTAGCAGATTTTAGACGAATGGATATGGCTTCTGGTGGTGAGGGCGCGCCGCTTGCCAGTGCATTTCATAAATATCAATTCAAAGAAAGTAATGAATCAATAGCGGTATTAAATATTGGTGGTTTTGCTAACGTTACTTTGCTGCCTTGTGATAAGAATAAAATTATTGGTTTTGATACCGGTCCTGGTAATGCATTACTTGATGATTGGATTAAACAAAATAAAAATGTCGAATACGATAAAAATGGTATTTGGGCAAACTCGGGTAAAGTAGATAGTGAATTACTCGAGCTATTACTTAAAGATGACTATTTTCCACTTTCCATGCCAAAAAGTACGGGAAGAGAATATTTTAATTTAGAATGGTTAAAAGCTAATTTAGATAAGTTAAATAAAGAATTACCCGCGGAAACTATACAGGCCACTCTGTTAAAACTAACCGCAGTTACAATTACTGATGCCATCAAAAAATATGCCGATGGATTAACTAAAGTGCTTGTTTGTGGTGGCGGAGTTAATAACCTGTTGCTCATAAAAGAAATTCAAAAACTATTAGCTGATATTAAAGTAACAACTACATCGGAATACGGATTACCCCCCGATTGTATTGAAGCAGTTACTTTTGCGTGGCTTGCAAAAAAACGTTTAGATAATAAATCAACAAATGTGCCCGACGTTACCGGTGCAAATAGAAACGTGATACTAGGCGGTGTATACACGCCAAATAAAAGAAAAAATTAACAAAAAATAATCCTTTAAACAGAAAAAGACGAGCCGCAACCACATGTTGTCGTCGCATTTGGATTGCGTATAACAAATTGTGCACCTTCCATGCCTTCTGAATAATCTATTTCAGCGCCTGATAAATACTGAAAACTCATCGGGTCAACTAGTAACTTAACACCTTCATTTTCAATAACAGTATCACCCTCTTCAATTTTCTCGTCAAAAGTAAAACCGTATTGAAATCCTGAACACCCACCTCCTGAAATAAAAACGCGCAACATGAGTGTCTCATTTCCTTCGTCTTGAATAAGCTCTTTAACTTTGCTTGCTGCAGCTACACTAAAAATTAATGAAGGTTCTGCCTGTTCTGCCAAATTCATAAATAAATTACCAATTAGTTATTCACTAACTTCGCTATAATTTAATTCTAAACCAACCTCTTCCTCTGGTTTGGCTGGAGTATGAACAAGCTTCCCGTTCACTTCTGCCCCAACCGCAAGTTCCACTAAATTATAATAAACATTCCCCTTTATTTTTGCGTTAGATAATAATTCAACGTGTCTACTTCCGTGCACATCACCATTTACTATGCCATTAATCACAACATAAGGTGAACGCACTTCTCCTTCAATTTCACCATACTCACTTTGCGACAAAAGTGAGCTGCCGTCATTTTCCCCGATAACTTTACCTTGTATTTTCCCGTCGATATGAACGCCGCCTGAGAATTTAACTTCCCCTTGAATTTCCGTATTCTGACCAATCAAACTATCAATACGAGTAGTTTTCTTATTTTTAAATTTTTTTAATAATTTATCTAACATCCGATCTTCCTATTATAATATCTTGTTAAGTTTCCCCAGTATGCCACTCAAAAACTCTATGAAGTTTTAATTTTTCCCCATCATGTTGTTTTAGATCAACAAAAACTCTTAAAGGTTCAAATTCATCTGGCAAATTTAAATTTCCCTCAACACGCTCAAAATTTCTAATCTTTATACTACCTTTATGAGCCTCCCCAGAGCTAACCTCACTTAATTTTAAGGTTCGAAAACCTAATTTATCGACCCCCTCTACCATCATGTCAATCGTCACTTCTGTTACTTTATCACTTTTCCCGATATTGGTTAATACTAATTTATACTTGAAAAAACCCTTTTTACGGGTAGCTTCTATATGTAAGCCTTGTATATTCAAACCCCTAGAGTATGAGCTGGCTGTTATTATGCCCTGGTAAAATGTTAACTCTCTCCTTAAATTAAAAACCTGGTCCTGTAATGATTTGATTTCGTTTTGTAATCTTATAGACGTTTCATTATCAACACTAGCCAGATATTCGAGTTTTAAAATTTGTTCTTTTAATTCTTTATTTTGTTTTTCTAAATCTAACTTTTCGCTCAAAAGTAAACTTATATCATGCGCATCTGCCAATTGTGTCTTAATAGCATTAAAACGGGGATTGTCATATAAATACCAAATGATAACGAAAATAACTATCGTAAAAAAAACAATGTAATGTGTAAGTCTAAAACGAGGATTTTTTTTTACAATATGTTTAGGCATAGCCTTGGAATAACCTGGATTTTAATTATTCGACTCAGAAAGTATTAATCCTTTTTCTTCATCAAAACCAAACATTAGATTCATATTTTGTATCGCCTGTCCCGCTGCGCCTTTAATTAAGTTATCAATAACAGACAAAATTATCATTTTTTGTGGTTCCTTATTATTAAAATGGAATCCTATCTTACACATGTTCGTCATTTTGACAGTTTGTGTTTCTGGGCATAATCCTTCAGATAAAACATCAACAAATTTTTCTTGTGAAAAGAAATTGGCGTAGTGATTACGTATTTCATCTTTACTAACAATTGTGTCGGTATATATAGTAGCGTGAATACCTCGATGCATTGGGGTTAAGTGTGGAGTAAATACAATGTTAATGTCACTCCCCAAACAAGCATCATTCAAGATTTGCGAAATCTCTGGTAGATGCCTATGATTAAATACGCCGTACGCTTTAAACGATTCAGTAAAATCGGAAAACTCTTTGGAAAGTACCGCTTTTCGACCAGCACCACTTACTCCAGATACCGCATTCGCGATAATCCTTTTCGTATCAATCAATCCATTTTTAATTGCTGGCAATAAACCGAGCAGAATAGCAGTTGGATAACAACCAGGGTTTGCTATGAGATTAGCCTTAATTATCAGATCCCGATTTAATTCGGGAAGCCCATATACAGCATTTTCCAAGAGCTCTGGGCAAGTATGTTGTTGCTTGTACCAACGTTGCCAGATTTCGGGAGATCGAATCCTGAAATCTGCCGATAAATCAATAACGCGACAGTCTTTTTTAATAAGATCCGGGACATAATTCATAGCGATTGCGTTAGGTGTAGCAAAGAAAATAAGATCGCATGAATGGAGACTATTATTATCATGGCCAACGAAACTCAGTTCAAATTGGTCTAACGAAGGAAAAACATCTGTTAAGAGCTCTCCTTTTCTTGTGTTTGATGTAACAACGGCAACCTCAACACCATCGTGTGATGACAACAATCGAAGTAATTCTTCTCCTGTATAACCAGTTGCGCCAACAATGCCTATACGAATCATTTTCTTAACAAAAAACCCTCAAATAATAAAAATCTATCTAAATTATAATTCAAATAATACTTAATGGTCGGCAAATAAAAAAGCGGCCGAAGCCGCTTTGAATTCAAATTTTTATAATTATTATTATTAAGAATTTGCAGTATAAACAACAAATTCCGCTCTGAGATTAAAGCTAGTTGGTATATGTGTCAAGAGATCAATTGCCGTATTTTTACAACAAAAAATAATAAGGTTTAGACATGACCATACTGTAAGTTACTGTTTACATTGGATAAATATATTTTTAACGTAAAATATTCTTAATAAGATAGGATTAAGTGAAGTGTTAATTTCCTTTCGGAATTGAAAAAAGACTACATAATAGGTCCTACAAATAGGGGTTTGGACGTTTGATAAAAAAACTACTAAAAATATCTGCATTTTTAATGATTGTTGTTAGCCTGACACTTCATTTAATTCCAAGCAGAGCTCCGGATATACACTTAAATTTTATTAATGGTCAAACAGTAAATGTGCATTCATACAAAGGAAAACCATTGTTAGTTACATTTTGGTCTATAACATGTACATTTTGTTTGGAAGAAATCCCAGCACTTACTAGGCTTTACAATGAACTAAATCCGCATGGTTTAGAAATTATTGGTATAGCAATGTCTTATGACCCGCCAAATAGAGTGATAGAATTATCTGAAAAAAGGAAAATACCTTATTCAATTGCACTCGACATTAATTCTAACGCTGAAAAAGCATTTGGTAATATAAGAACTACGCCAACTAGTTTTTTGATTAATTCGGACGGAAAAATTGTTCAACATAATGTTGGCACAATGAATATGAAAAAATTACGATCTAAAATAAAAAGATTACTCCAAACATAGAAAAATATTAATCTTAAAAATGCTGTGGTTTAAAGCTTTACATCTTATTTTTATGGTAACTTGGTTTGCCGGTCTTTTCTATTTGCCTCGTTTATTCGTATACCACGCGATAAGTGAAGACAAAAAAAGTATTGATAGATTTAAAATTATGGAAAAAAAATTATTTTACGGAATAACAACTCCTGGCGGCTTACTTACTATTATTTTTGGTTTTTGCCTATTAATAACAAACGGCATAGCTAACTATAGCAATCAGCTATGGTTTTGGCTAAAAATGATCTTAATACTTTTTTTAGTTCTATATCACATTTACTGTTTCTTTCTATTACAAGATTTCATGTATGATCGGAATAAACATACTCATATTTGGTATCGATGGTTTAATGAAATACCCGTTATAATATTAGTAGGTGTTATTCTTCTTGCAGTAATCAGACCATTCTAAAATTACCTAAGCATTTAATGGCCGCCAGTAAAAATAAAAAACCAATTGTACTAGTCATTGCGGGACACGACCCATCAGGTGGGGCGGGAATTCAGGCTGATATTGAGAGTATCGCAAACGCCGGGTGTCATGCGGTAACGGTAATTACATCACTGACAGCACAAAATACTAATAAAATCACAAATATCTCTTCTCAAGATTCTGGTTTTTTTAGAAAACAAATTAAACTTATATTTGATGATTTTAGTGTTGCTGCATGTAAAATCGGCATGATTGGAGATGTTGAGCTCGTTGACACAATACATAATGAACTATCAGATATTAAAATTCCCATCATTTTAGACCCAATTATAAATTCTGGGACTGGAAAAAATCTTTCCTCAAAAAAAACGTACGGAAGGATATTGACTCTATTATTGCCATTAACAACCGTTATTACGCCAAATACCTTAGAGGCAAAAATACTTACCGGAACTGATAATTTGAAAATTGCTGCTGATAAATTACTTAGTTATGGAGCAAAAAGCGTATTAATAACCGGCTCACATGAAAAAACAAATACTGTACTAAATACACTCTATGAAAAAAATGGCTCCCCAACGAAATACAAATGGAAAAGACTAGCTAGTTCCTTTCACGGGTCAGGCTGTACGCTATCATCAAGAATAGCAGCAAACATTGCGCTTGGTAATAACCTAAAAAATGCTGTAGAAGATGCCCAAGAATATACTTGGCAGACTCTAAAAAATGGCTTAGAACTTGGAAAAAATCAAATTCATCCAGATCGTTTTTTTAATATGGAAAATGATACTTAGCAAAACCTTTGATGGGAATCTTTTATAAACTATGAATATGCCAAAATCTCAGGGAATTTATGTAATTAGTGATTGTAAAAATCATGAAGCTAATGATTTATTAAACGTAACAGAAGAAATACTAGATGCTGGTATATCGCTTTTTCAATTTCGTGATAAACACTCAAAATATGAAATAAAGAAATTGTTGGCAAAAAAGTTACAGTTACTTTGTAAAAAACATAAAACTCCATTTATTATTAATGATGATGTAAAACTAGCAAAAGAAATATCAGCAGATGGCGTCCATTTAGGCAGATATGATATGAGTATTGATAAAGCCCGAAATATACTTGGGAGAAAAATAATTGGGGTTTCATGCTATAACGATCTTGGCTATGCAATATCCGCAGAAAGATTAGGAGTTGATTATGTTGCCTTTGGATCTTTTTTTAATTCGCCAACAAAACCAGATACAAAGAAAGTTGAGATTGAATTACTAGTAAAATCAAAATCAAAGTTAAAAATTCCAATAGTTGCAATTGGGGGTATAACGCCAGAAAATGGGAAGCAACTAGTTAAAAGTAAAGTTGATTTTTTGGCTGTAATTAGTGGGATTTATCAATCAGAAAATATAAGAGATAGTGTAAAAACCTATAAAAAATTATTTTACTAACGATTAAAATGACAAAAAAATTATTTGATGAAGCTAAAGAACATATTCCTGGCGGGGTAAATTCACCTGTACGTGCTTTTAAAGCAGTATCAGGAACACCGCTTTTTATAAATAGGGCATTAGGTCCATATTTGTATGATAGTGAAAATAAAAAATATATTGATTATGTCGGCTCTTGGGGCCCGATGATATTAGGTCATTCCCATCCGGATGTAATAGAAGTAATTAGTAACTCAATTAAAAATGGATTAAGTTTCGGTGCACCAACTATAGTTGAGACACAAATGGCTAAAAAGATTTGTGAATTAATGCCATCAATCGAAAAAATTCGCATGGTAAATTCGGGAACAGAAGCAGCCATGAGCGCTATTAGACTAGCAAGGGGCTACACCAAACGAAATATCATCATTAAATTTGAAGGATGCTACCACGGCCACTCTGATTCTTTGCTTGTAAAATCAGGATCGGGAGCTTTAACATTTGGTGTTCCAACCTCTCCTGGAGTAACCGATGATCTTGCAAAACTCACAGTAACTCTCGCTTATAATGACATCGAACAACTTGAAAATACATTCGAAAAAATTGGAACTGAAATTGCTGCAGTTATTATTGAACCAATAGCTGGAAATATGAGTTTAGTCCCTGGAAATCATGAATTCCTAAAAAAACTCAGAATGCTTTGTGATAGGTACAAATCTGTTTTGATATTTGATGAAGTGATGACGGGTTTTCGTGTTGCATTAGGTGGCGCACAATCTATATTTAATATTAATCCTGATTTAACTATTCTAGGAAAAATTATTGGAGGAGGAATGCCTGTTGGCGCATTTGGTGGCAAAGAGAATATTATGAATTACATAGCACCAGATGGACCGGTATATCAAGCCGGAACGCTTTCTGGAAATCCAATAGCGATGAATGCAGGGCTGACTACTCTTGGTTTAATTTCATCAAAAGATTTCTATGAGTCTCTCAAAGAAAAAACAAAAATGTTGGCAGAAGGAATCGCTGAATCTGCTAAAAAAATAAACCTGCCATTAAAAGTAAATTATGTTTGTGGCATGTTTGGTCTATTTTTTAGCGCAGAAAAAAATATCAGCTCCTTTGATAAAGTAATGAACTGCAATCAAGCACAATACAATAAATTTTTTCATGGTATGTTAGAAGAAGGTATATATTTAGCTCCATCTTCATTTGAAGTCGGATTTGTCTCCTCTTCACATTCTAATAATGATATAGAATTAACGATTGGTACAGCTGAAAAAATTTTTAAAAAAATTAAATAAGGTAATGGCAATATTAAATATCGCATGTACATGATTAAATACTTCTGCGGATGAAAATAACTTTACATAAAAAAATAGCTGCCTATTTTGGATATGAATTTATTCGTGTAAATAACAGTATTGCCCAGAACCAAAATCTTCAAACTATTGAATTAATTAAACAGTACAAAATTGACCTTATTCTAGATGTCGGTGCAAACTTAGGTCAATTTGCAACTGATATACGAAATGCAGGATATCAAGGTCAAATAATATCATTTGAACCTGTCAAACAATGTTACCAGTATCTTACTTCAATTGCGGATGATGCATGGCAAGTTGAAAATTTTGCATTAGGAGATAAAGACTCAGAAGAAGAAATAAATATATCAAATAAAACGGTTTATTCTTCGATTCTTGATGTAAACGAATTTGGTAAATCTAATTTCTCTAATTCTATTAAAATTGTAGATAAGCAAAGTATTCAAGTAAAAAAACTCGATGATATTATTCATAAGCTAATTAATAGCCTAAGCAAAAAAAAAGTATTTTTAAAACTTGATACGCAGGGCTATGACAACCGAGTAATTCGTGGTGCACTCCAAACATTGAAGCACGTTCAGATCTTGCAGACTGAAATATCATGCAAGGGCATATATAAAGGTACGCCTTCTGTAACTCAGCGTTTGGATGAGCTATTTAGTATTGGATTCAATATAGTAGG